>Ga0334895_1003758_pt1 | contig 11327 bp, 9 predicted proteins | sample GraSluR3_MG_7_FD_207229 | JGI IMG/M metagenome (GOLD analysis project Ga0334895, IMG submission 207229) | Sludge microbial communities from methane-producing bioreactor in Wageningen University, Netherlands - Granular Sludge_31_05-R3 | ecosystem: Engineered > Bioreactor > Anaerobic > Unclassified... | reverse complement strand
GCCAACACCTTCTATTATGAAAGAGCAGAGAACTGTTGATTTATCACAAAAAACTGACAAAACAATTAATATAGAAGGACGGCATGATAGCTGTATTGGAATTAGAGGTGCTGTTTTAGTTGAATCAGTATTAACACTAGCTTTATATGACTTGCTTTATTAGTAAAACACCTCTGTCATGCATGACAGAGGTGTTGTTGTTTTCTAAAGCCTTATCTCATGATAAATCTTTTTACCACGTTGTAAAAGAAGAACTTTATCATTAAAATCACTTAGTGTAATTTCTGCATAAATTTCTTTTACTTTTTCTCCATTAACACTAATGCCGTTTTGCTGTACAAGTCTTCTTGCTTCACTCTTAGATTTTGCTAGTCCAGTATCAACCAGCAAGTCAAGAAGAGATATAGATTCAGTAAAATTTTCTTCATTCATATTGGTATGAGGTATGTTTTCATCGTGTGTGCCTTTGTCGAACAAGGCTTTTGCAGCTACTAAGGCATTATCTGCTTCCTCTTTCCCATGCACTATCTTGGTTACTTCATAAGCTAGTACTTCCTTTGCCTTGTTAATGTCTGCGCCTTCTAAGCTGCCCAGCTTTTCAACTTCTTCTTTAGGTAGGAAAGTCATTAGGTACAGGCATTTTTTTACACTTTGATCTTCAATATTTCTCCAGTACTGATAAAACTCGTAAGGACTTGTTAGTTGAGGGTTCAACCATATGGCGCCTTTTTCAGTTTTACCCATCTTGGTTCCATCACTTGTAGTTAATAAAGTAAAAGTCATTGCATAGGCACTTTCTCTTTCTTTTCTTCTGATAAGTTCAACTCCGCCTAAAATATTAGACCATTGATCATTGCCGCCAAATTGCATTTTGCAATTATGCGTTTTAAATAAGTGCAAGAAATCGTAAGATTGCATAATCATGTAATTGAACTCTAAGAAAGATAAACCAGTTTCTAATCGAGATTTATAGCACTCAGCTGCAAGCATACGATTAACTGAAAAGTGAACACCAATATCTCTTAGTAGTTCAATGTAGTTTAATTCTAGTAACCACTCTGCATTATTTACGATTAGAGCTTTTTCGTCAGAAAAATCAATATATTTCTCAAAATACCCCTTAAACTTTTCAGCATTCTCAAATATTTCTTCTTTACTTAACATTTTTCTCATGTCTGTTTTACCAGAGGGGTCTCCAACAAGAGTTGTACCTCCACCTAGTAAAACAATAGGTGTATGACCAGCATTTTGCATATGCTTCATTACCATAATTTGTAGTAAGTGACCTATATGTAAGCTATCTGCAGTAGGATCGAAACCAATATAGAATTTAATCTTTTCTTTGCCTAGTAGCTCCTGGATTTCTTCAGGATGAGTTGCTTGTTCAATATATCCTCTTTCAGTTAAAATGTCATATACGTTTTTCAATTTTGTTCCTCCTATATAAAAATAGGGCCAAACTCGCTTAAGGACGAGTTTGGCCCGTGGTACCACCTTAATTCACACAATATTATTGTGCCTTAATAGCTATAACGGGCTTTCCCGCAGCATAAGCTGAGCTCAGAAGGTGTAATTCGTCTTAAACTATTATAGCAATATCTCACCGTAAATTGCTTCTCTGGAATAAATTGATTAAGATTACTAAACTTCATCATAGCTTTATTAAATAAATTCTAATATATATACCTTAACTTGTCAAACTACTTAATTCTACATTAAGTAAGTAAAATACCATAGCCATTTCACCTCTATTAATAGGTTTAGAATGATCTATGTTTGATATAATTGTATTATTGGTAAGATTAGTATCTAATATATTAAAAAAAAGTTCATTTAGATTGTTTAATGTTAAGGTATTTAATGAACTAATTTCAGGATGGATACTCCAATCTAGAACTAATGACAATGAATCAAACACATGAGCAAACTCATCAGTACTTACAATTTCTTCAAGTTTGTAATCATTGTTATATCTTCCTTGAATGAGACCATATGACCTTAGCAACTTAATACCCTCGTAATAGCTGTGTGATTCAATTTCTGAGGGGTATGCAATTGTTGGTAAATAAGCACCTAACTCTATTAGTTCCTTTTGGAGTAGCTGTATGTATTCATTAGAATCCAAAAATTCACGAAGATCAATTTGTTCTCTATCCATAATATAGATAGCATGACCAACTCCTTCTGCTACAGACATGCCAATTGGAACAACTCTAATACTACCATGTGCTAAGGGGTCATACCCTGCACTTCTACTAACTATAAATAGATTTGTAAAACCCTTTGGTATAGTAGCTTCTATAGGAATTGAATATAAAGCAGGATTTCCTAAAATAATAACATCATCACCCGGAGCAGTTCCTTGCAAGTCTACTGGATATGACCCTAATGCGATTTTGCTAGCAAAATCTCGATGCTCCATCACGTCATCAATTGTGACAAAATATTCTGTATTGAAATGTCGGGATTCTCTAATATAAAGTTCTGGTGCTACGCTCAGTAGTTCTATGTCTTGCATTCCTGGTATGTATTCTCTTAAGAAAGGGATCACATAATCGAGTTCATCTTGTGCAATATCTTTAGCTCTTTGTAAGTCAGCCTTGTCTAAAGGGTCTATTGCAAATATTTGAAGTGCATTGATCATAACGCAACCATCCGTTTGACGTGCAATATTAAGGCCACGCATTTGTACACTTTCATTTTTAGCTTTGTATTCATAATATAGTTCAGGGAACCCCCAAGCTGTATTATGAGTAGAGCCAGAGTTTGGGTCACCATCGTTACTTAAATAACGTCTAATTTGAGACCAATTTTCTTCTTTTATACCGCCAAGTTTAAAAACTTGAGTTACAGCCATTCCATACTCAGGTCCTCCAATTAGAGTTTGACCTAAGGTATACTCTCCTCCAGCCATAGCTGCTATGTCTCCGTCTTGTGTAGCATCTATAAAATACTTGGCAGAAAATTCATATCTAACGTCATCAACTTGAGCAACTATTTTTGAAACGCTGAAGTTTTCAGCAACAGGCGTTATATCTGAAGCATTTAGCATAACAGTTATATTTTCATGCTGTGATATCATCTCATTAAATACATTCCTTGCAGTTTGAATATCAAATGCAATGCCTTCTATCTGGTTAAAAAAATCAAGAAAAATGCCTTTTGTAAGAAGCTCTCCTTCATGACTATAGTTCATGTCTAAAAAATTCAACCACCCATGGGTGAACAACCCACCAACAGAATCTCTATGATCAATAAGTAAGGTGTTTAGACCATTGCGAGCAGTAGATATAGCTGCAGCTATGCCTTCAGGATCAGAACCAATAACAATAACATCAAACTCTTCTTGTTCAATGATTATTGCACTATCTAAACAAGCTCCTAAAATGAATAAACTAAGAACTAGAAATATAACTATTTTTTTCATTTGACACCTCTCTATTTATATTCAAACATAATTCTATCAGATTATGTCGTTGTAGTCATGGGAAAATAGACTGAGGAGTCTTTTATTATTGCTACTAGTATTTTATACAATACTTTTTTCTAACTGCATTATTAATATTACTTAGCATTGCAAAAACAGTCAAAATGTTTAATAATTTAACTAAGTAAAGTTAATAAGGGTAGTGTACAGTGATTGATGAAAAAAAATGAGCAAGAGAAAGTTAATATAAGGGAGGATGTTACTTATGAGACCAGCTTATATGAACCTCCAAACAAGTGGTGAGCTTGAACTGAGAGTAAAAGAATTGAATGAATTTTTGAAAAAATGTAATTTATGCCCGAACAAATGTAATGTTAACAGACTTAAAAGAGAGGTAGGAGCATGCGGGTCAAGTATGAACATAAAGGTTAGTAATTATGGCGCCCACTTTGGAGAGGAGGAGTGTTTAGTAGGAAGTTTGGGTTCAGGCACAATCTTTTTTACTAACTGCGTAATGAAGTGTGTTTATTGTCAAAACTATAAAATAAGTCAATATAGTCATGGACAGGTTGTCAGCGAAAAAAAGCTATCATCTATTTTTTTAAATTTACAAAACAAAGGCTGTCATAATATAAATTTAGTATCTCCAACTCAGTATTTACCACAAATTATGAACTCTTTAAAAATGGCAGTCAGAAAAGGGCTGAGTATTCCAATTGTATATAATACTGGTGGTTATGATTCAATTGAAGCAATAAAGTTGCTAGATAATATTATAGATATCTATTTGCCAGATTTTAAATATAGCAGCAACCTGCTTTGCGAGAAGTATAGTGATGTAAAAAATTATTATGATAATTTTCTAGTGGTTCTAAGAGAAATGTTTTTGCAAGTAGGCGATTTAGTAATAGAAGGTGTTGTAAAAAAAGGATTACTGATTAGACACTTAGTACTTCCTAATAAAATCAATAACACAGAAAGAATTTATAAGACAATTAAACATATAGCTGGGTCTCAAGCGTCGGTTAACATTATGAGGCAATATCATCCTTCTTATAAAGCTATTAGTTTTGATGAGTTAAGTAGGGCAACTAACTTTCAAGAGTATATTGACGAATTATCTCTTGCAAGAAAAGTAGGACTTACGAATATTTTATAAATAAGCCAATTACATTAGCACTATATTCCATATCTAAAATAAAGGTTTATCAAAAAAGCTTTTTATTGTACAATAGGCATGATGTAAAAAACTGTAGAGGAGTTATCATTAATGAAAAAAGTATTAATAACAGGAGCACTTGGTCAGATAGGTTCTGAATTAGCGATTAAAATGCGCGGTCTTTATGGCAATGACAATGTTGTAGTAAGTGATTTAAGTGATAAGGGTCCTAAAGAGATTATAAATGGAGGCCCATTTGAAGTTTTAGATGTAACAGATGGTGAGAAATTTGCTGAGATAGTGAAAAAATATGAGATTAATCATATAGTTCATCTAGCAGCTTTATTATCAGCTGTTGCTGAAGACAAGCCAAATCTAGCATGGGATGTTAACATGGGTGGTCTATACAATGCTTTAGAAATCTGTAGAGAGACAGGTGCAAGTCTATTTACTCCTAGTTCTATTGCAGCGTTTGGTCCGACTACACCTCCTGATTTGACACCGCAAAACACAATTCAAAGACCAACAACAATGTATGGTGTTACAAAAGTAGCTGGTGAGATTTTATGTGACTACTATGCGCAAAAATTTGGTGTTGATGTACGTGGTGTGAGATATCCTGGTTTGATATCTTATCAAACTCTACCTGGTGGTGGTACAACTGACTATGCTGTGCATATATTTTATGATGCAATAACAAAAGGTGAGTATACTAGTTTTATTGCTGAAGGTACAAAAATGGATATGATGTATATGCCAGATGCATTAGATGCAATTATTGATTTAGCTGAAGCAGATGAGAGTAGATTAGTTCATAGAAACGCATTCAATATCACTGCTATGAGTTTTGCTCCAGAAGATTTAGCTGCAGAAATAAAGAAACATATCCCTCATTTTGAAATGAAATATGATGTAGACCCTAAGAGACAAGCAATTGCTGATTCTTGGCCAAACTCATTAGATGATAGTTGTGCTCGTGAAGAATGGGATTGGGATCCTAAATATAACCTAGAACTTATGGTTAAAGATATGTTGGAGAAATTATCAGAAAAACTTAAATAGGCATTTTAAAAGGGAGTTATATGCTCCCTTTTAATATATTTACTGGAGGTAATAATGAAAATTAATATTGAACGATTAAAAAGGAACATGCTGGAGGTAGCAAGAATCGGAGCCCTAGATGAAGGCGTATCAAGGGTTGCTTTTTCTACAGAAGAAAAAAAAGCTCAGGAGTGGCTTGTAAAAAAACTCAAAGCAACTGACATTAACGCTTATATTGATTCGGTGGGGAATGTTATTGGCGTTTATGAGGGGAAAACAGGTACAGACATAGTAATAGGCTCGCACCTAGACACTGTTCCATCTGGAGGCATTTTTGACGGCGCTTTGGGGGTATTATCTGCTTTAGAGGTGGTTGAAACTTTAAGTGAAAACAAGGTAAAGCTACCCTTTGGAGTTAGGGTAGTGTCTTTTGTCGCAGAAGAAGGAGGCCCTGCAGGAGGCACCTTTGGCAGTAGATGTGTAATTGGTGATATTAAAAAACTAGACAAAGATATTTTAGAAAGTGTAAATTTAACAAGTGAGGATATTATTAATTCAAAGTGGGACAAGGAAAAAGTTCGGGCTTATATCGAACTTCACATAGAACAAGGAAATGTACTTGAACATGAAGATAAGTCTATAGGTGTTGTGACAGGTATAGTTGGTATACACCGATTTAGAGTAAAGATAGCTGGTCTTGCAAATCACGCAGGAACAACACCTATGAACTTAAGAGATGATGCATTACTAAAAACAACCTATTTTATACAAGACTTTTATAAACATATTAATCACATAGGTGGAGATTTAGTTGGCACTATAGGGGTGTTAAATATTTCACCTGGTGCTATGAATGTTATACCAGGAGAAGTTGAGCTCATAATCGAAATGAGATCCATGGATTTTAGCAAAACAGATGAAGTAATAAATAAGTTGAAAGAAAAGTATGGAGATAATGGCTACATCTATGATGAAATTGTTAGAAAAGATGGCGTCAAGCTTTATGATGAAATGGTTGCAATTATTGAACAAGTTGCAAAAAAACTAGATTACTCATACAAAGTAATGCAAAGTGGAGCAGGACATGATGCTAATCCGATGGCAAAAATTACACCAACAGGTATGATTTTTGTGCCTAGTATAGAAGGAATTAGCCATTCTCCTAGAGAATATAGTAGGTGGATAGATATTGAAAAAGGCGCTAATGTGCTTCTTAGTACTATACTAAAAATTAAATAATGGGAGGTAGTTTAAATGGTTTATGTAGCGATTGGTATTGTAGCCGTCGTAGTTTTGTTCTTTGTAACTAGTTACAATGGATTTGTAAGACTCAGGCAACGAACCAGAGAGGCTTTTTCTACTATGGACGTGTATCTCAAACAGAGATATGATTTAATACCAAATATAGTTGAAACAGTAAAAGGGTATGCTTCACATGAGAAAGAAACCTTAGAAAGAGTTGTACAGGCAAGAAACAGAGCAGTTAATGCTCAAAGTATGGAGGATATTAGAGAAAGCAATGATATGCTAACAGCAGGACTTAGACAAATTTTTGCTTTATCAGAGAGTTATCCTGACTTGAAAGCAAATACTAATTTCTTAGATTTGCAGAATCAACTTTCTAGAGTTGAAGGAGAAATTGCCCAATCAAGAAAATACTATAATGCAGTTGTCAGAGAGTATAATACTAGATGTGAGGTTTTCCCACACGTATTAGTTGCTGGTTTATTTAACTTCAGTAAAGAAATGTATTTTGAAGTTGATGACGCTACTCAAAGAGAGAACGTTAGGGTAAGTTTTTAACATGAAAAAGGCTATTGGGTATAGTCTGCTGTTAGTGCTGCTCTTAGGCACTATGGTTATTCCTGCATTAGCACAAGAAGCATTTACTATTGAAGAATATAACGTAGATATTGTTGTCAGAGAAGATAATTCCTACAGTGTAACAGAAGAGATAAATGTTTTTTTTACTGAGCAAAGGAGAGGGATTTTTCGCAATATTCCTACGTTTAGTAGTAACAGTGATGCACGTATTAGAGGGATAAAGGTCAAAGATCATCAATATACTGTAACTAGTCAAAGTAATTATGTTGAAGTTAGAATAGGAAATCCCGATGTTTATATAAGTGGAAGTCAGAGTTATACTATCACATATGAATTTATTATTGGGGATGACCGAATTGCTGATTATGATGAATTTTATTACAACTTGATTGGTACAGAATGGGATACTATAGTAAGAGAAGCTAATTTTAAAATAGAAATGCCAAAAAGTTTTGATGCTGATAGCTTAAACTTTACAGTAGGGTATTTTAACGCAGAAGACAACACTTCTGTAGACTATCATATTGAAGGTAATACAATTTATGCAAGCACTAATAGAGAGTTGACAAATTATGAAGGAGTAACAGTAGCTTTAGTTTTACCAGAAGGATATTATTCTGATGCAAAACCACTTGAAGCAGTGCTAAATCCATACCGATTTGGGTATTATGCAATTGCAATTATTTTTTCTGTTTTAGCTTTATTCTTTTGGGTTAGATATGGTCGGGATAATAAACTAGTAGCACCGATACAGTTTTATCCTCCTAATAATATGACTTCTGCAGAAGTTGGTTATATTATAAACGATACGGTAGATCCTAGGGATGTAACTTCTTTGATAATCTATTGGGCTTCAAAAGGGTATTTGAAAATAATAGAAGATGAGGAAGATGACTCAACTGCTTTTTCAAGATTAGCAAATAAATTTAGTAAAAAGGAATTTACATTAGAAAAAGTTAAAGAATTGCAAAATCCTAAAGGCTTTGAGAATATTATGTTTAACGATTTATTTGATGTTTATGGAGACGGCAAATATGTAAAGTCAGCTGATTTAAAACAAACATTTTATACCACTTTAAATGTTGTTACTTCTCAGATTAGAGCATATTTCTATCCTACAGAAAGATCGATATATGAAAAAACCAGTCTTAAGCTGAGAGCCTTAGTTGTAGTGATGGCATTTCTATCTACATTTGCTTTCTTATCTATAGCATTTGGAATAGAGCTGTATTCTGCTATGCTTGGTGTTGCTATTGGAGCTATAGGCACAGCGTTTATATTATTACCGGTCCTTTTCTTTGTTTATTATTTAGATACAAATAAACACATGAGAAGTGCTAAAACTATTATAAAAGCGTTTTTGATGTTGCTTGTCGTTGTCCCAATAGTTTTTGGTGGGCTATCATTGGCAGGGATATCTTTGCTCACTTTTTCAGATGTTGTTATGATAGCCGTTAGTTCCATTTTTATGATATTTATAAGTTCTATAATGCCTAAAAGAACTCCATATGGTGATCAAGTGTTAAATCTCATATTAGGCTTTAGAACATTCTTGCAAACTGCTGAAAAGGATAGATTAGAGAGATTAGTAGATGATAATCCAGAATACTTCTATGATACTTTAGCTTTTGCACTTGTTTTAGGGGTTTCGGATAAGTGGGCTAAAAAATTCGAAGATATCACTATTGAGCCACCTAATTGGTATGTTTCTTCAGCAATGTATAGAACAGGCTTTAATGCCATGATGTTTAATCAAGCATTTTCTAGTAGTTTCAATACTCTGCAAACAAGCATGGCTTCAACACCTCCTTCAAGTAGAGGTGGAGGATCAAGTTTTGGCGGAGGTTCTGCTGGTGGAGGTGCTGGCGGAGGTGGCGGTGGAAGCTGGTAGACAAGTAGTAAAGTATATGATAAAGTACTCCAGAGAATTAAGTGTGGAGTGGTTGAAATGAATAGTATTGCATTATGGTTGATATTGATGCTGGTGAATTTTGCAGCAATCTTACTTTTTTATAAATTATTCGATGAAATAGGACTATATGTTTGGATAGCTATTGCAGCGATAATAGCTAATGTTCAAGTGATTAAGACTATAGAGTTATTTGGATTAGTAGTTACGTTAGGAAATATAATTTATGGAACTTCTTTCTTGGCTACTGACATACTATCGGAAATTTATGGAAAAGAAAAAGCAAAAAAAGGTGTATATATAGGACTTTTAACTTTGGTTAGTATGACGATTATTATGCAGATTAGTCTGGCCTTTGAACCTCATGTTTCTGATTTTGCACAGGAATCATTAGAAGTTATCTTTGGTATAATGCCAAGAATAGCATTTGCTAGTCTAGTAGCGTATTTTTTAAGCCAAGTTCATGATATATGGGCATACAGCTTCTGGAAAAGCAAATTGCCAGAAATGAAGCATTTATGGATTAGGAATAATGCAAGTACTATTGTGAGTCAGTTTATTGACTCAGCAATATTTACTTTCATAGCTTTCTATGGGGTATTTCCGACTCAAGTATTTCTGGAAATATTATTAACCACATATGTCTTAAAGCTGATTGTCGCAGTTTTAGATACGCCATTTATTTACATAGCTACAAAAATCAAAAAAGAAAAAATTAACCAAGCATAAAAATAGCAGCACGCATTGATTTGCGTGCTGCTATTTATATGGATATTACTTTATTTGAGTTTGCTAGTAATTCTACAGATGTATACATGTTAGTTATAGACCCGATAGATAGTTCATCAGTTACATTATAGTAGTCTAGACAAGTCCCGCAGGATAATATTTCACATCCACTATTTTCAAGTATTTTCAGTGATTCTAAAATAGGGGAGCCAGATAAGGCTAATCTTACTCCACTGTTCATAAAAATGATTTTTTTTGGCTTGGATGATAACTCAGTAAGAGAATAAAAAAAACTTTTCATAAGAGTATTTCCTAGCTTTCTTTCGCCTTGACCAAACAAATCTGATTTACAAAGAACAATTAAACTCTCATCGCTTAAACCTTCAGACTTGGCTTTTGTGTTTTTTACAATTATCTCAAATCCAGATTCAGTTTCAACTTGATCGTATTGATAGTTACTATTTTTTAATAGTTTTAACACATTTTCTCTTGCAACATCGTTGTCTATAAGAACTTTTATATCGCCTTTGCTTTCACTTAAAGCTCTTTTAGTAAGTATAACAGGCTCAGGACAAGCAAGCCCTCTTGTATTTACAGTCTTCATTTCATCACCTATTCAGTTTATTTTATATTTATTATAAATATATATTATGTCAATTGCAAATAAAGAAAGTGTTTATACTAATTAAATGTGTTAAAATTTATATGTAAGGAGATGGTCAAATGATTAGAATTTCTAATATAAAAACTGATATTGATAATAGAGGCAAATATATGGAAGCTTTGCAGGAGCAGTATGGTCTTTCAAAGGATGATATTTTAGAGTACAGATTAGTTAAAGAAGCCTTTGATGCGAGAAAAAGTTATCAAAACTATGTTTACACTGTGGATATCAGTCTTAAGGATGAGGATTATTTTCTTGGAAAAAATCACAGGAATGTATCATTTGTTAAAGATAAAGAATACAGATTTCCAAATTTTGCAAGTAATTTAATGAAGCCACCAATAATTGTTGGAAGTGGTCCATGTGGCTTATTTGCTGCTTATTTTTTAGCTAAAAATGGATATAACCCTATATTACTTGAAAGAGGTTCTATGGTAGATGAACGAGTTAAGAAAATCCATGAGTTTTGGAGAACGGGCAATCTTGATCTAAATACTAATGTTCAATTTGGGGAAGGTGGAGCTGGGACTTTTTCTGATGGTAAGTTAACAACTAATATAAAGAATGAAAGAAC
>Ga0334895_1003751_pt1 | contig 11343 bp, 10 predicted proteins | sample GraSluR3_MG_7_FD_207229 | JGI IMG/M metagenome (GOLD analysis project Ga0334895, IMG submission 207229) | Sludge microbial communities from methane-producing bioreactor in Wageningen University, Netherlands - Granular Sludge_31_05-R3 | ecosystem: Engineered > Bioreactor > Anaerobic >... | reverse complement strand
TTGATAAAAGGATAAGACTTGTATCATTACTGACAGTTGAATGTATTTTTTTATAAAATGCTTTATTAATATTCTCATCTGATTTGAAAGGGACAGCATGTGCCCATTCAGGAGACTCTTTCTCTTCGGAAAAGACAGTAACCGGTTCTATAATAATTAATTTTTTAATATTTGGCAGCAGGGAGGAAACTTTAGAAAATTCCCTCAACAATTTTTCACCTTCTAAAATAGTGGCAATAGAATCAGAGTGATTTAATTTAAATGCCATGTCTCTGGCATAACTATTACCACTTGCCGGAACATCTACGGCACCGATACCGATAATGGCAAGATCACTTAGAATCCATTCCCAGCGATTTTCGGATATCAATCCAATATGGTCACCTTTCGAAAAACCTAATTCCAATAATCCGGTACCAAGTTCCTGGACATTTTTATAAAAATCACCATAATTAACCGGTACAAATTGTCTATGCTTTTTTACCTTAAAAGCGGATCTGTCTTTAAACTTTTCTGCGCTTTGATCAAGCATTTCGTTCAGGGTTTTTAAGGACATTATAAAAGACCTCCATATCCGGGTAATTCCGGGTAATTAAATATAAATAAATAATACCTGATAATAGTAGTAAGTATATATTTGAAGAAATGAAAAGTCAAGCTATATATGCATTACATATGTTTATAGTGACAACTTCTGAATAAATCAATGAGAATGGAGCATGTTTGCTGGTTTATTATAATATAAATTTAATCATGCATTAGAAAAAAAATAATATTTTAAAATATTTCTTAATACATTTGTCAAGAGTGATAAAAAAAGGTAAAATATATTTTAAGCTATAAGTTTTTTAAAAATTGTTGTAAAAGGTAACAACAAAAAAAATACTAATAATTCAAGTCCATCATTTAAATCATTTAAATAAAATAGTAAGATTATTACCAGTTTTATTATTTTAAATTTTAAATATTTAACTGGTAGTATACTAACAACTAACATGATATAATCGTAAATATGTTATGCTTATAATATATGTATAGAATTATGCTAAGCTAACATTTGAGTGATTAAAATAAACATTAAATTAATATGTTGTGCTTTATCTTTATAAAATTAACAATTATAATAAAATAAATAACAAACAAAAATAACCAGGATATTATATGTACAGGGAGGGTAAAAAGCTTGCGGATTTTTTCGGTTGCCAATCAAAAAGGTGGTGTTGCAAAGACTACCACATCGATTAATCTGGGTACTTGTTTAAGTGAATTTGATAAAAAAGTACTGCTTATAGATATGGACCCTCAGGCACATACTACAATAGGATTAGGCATCGAACCTAACGATCTTGACAAAACAATGCTTAATGTATTGGAACCAAGCCGTTCTCCTAATAAGCTTGATCTGGATGACGTGGTAATCCAACTGAAAGAAATAGGCAAAGGCAATTTATATGTAGCTCCCACTAATATTGATTTTGCCAGCGCTGAGTATAAACTAATTGATCAAATTGGAAGAGAAGATTTTTTAAATATTGGGATACAAAACAGCAAGATTGATTTTGACTATGTAATAATTGACTGTCCCCCTTCTTTGGGGATACTAACTATTAATGCATTAAAGGCCTCTGGTGAGGTTATAATACCTATTCAACCACACTATTTTGCTTTACGAGGTATTGAAGAATTTATGGAAACAATTAAAATTGTTCATCAGAATTTACATCATCCTCTTGATATATATGTTTTGGTAACAATTGCAGACATGAGAAGTAATATATCCAAAGAGGTAATTGAAGAAACCAGGAATTTCTTTAAAGAAAGAGTTTTCAGGACTATAATAAGAAAAAATATTACATTGGTAGAATCCACCAGTGAGGGGATACCGATTATTTATTATAATCCCAAGTCCCATGGTGCAGAAGATTATTTAGAACTTGCCAAAGAGGTGATTTCCTTTGAAAAAGAAAAAATTAGCTCGCGGCTTTACTAAGATAATAGATTACAAGCAGGAATTGATAAGAGATACTTCTCAGGGTCTCGATAGAGAACAAGAGGAGAAAAATCTCAGTAATGGAAATGGTAATCTGGTTGACCGCAATGATGATATTCAAGAAGAAATTCTTGAAAAAGAAGAAAAGATAGAAGAGTTTGTAAACATCAAGGTTATTGGGATTGGTGGAAGTGGTAATAATGCTGTTGAAGAAATGGCAAACCATCGAATTAATGGTTTGAAATTAATTGCTCTTAATACTGATTTGCAGGCGCTTTCATTATCTCAAGCTACTCAAAAAATACAAATCGGTAAATTGACTACCCGGGGATTGGGTGCCGGTGGTGATCCGGAAATAGGGAAAAAAGCTGCAGAAGAAGACAGAAATATGATTTCCAAGGTTCTGGAGGACGCAGATATTGTTTTTATTACCGCAGGTATGGGTGGAGGAACCGGTAGCGGAGCAGCTCCTGTAGTTGCTGAAATAGCCAAAAGGGAAGGAGCTCTTACTATTGGGGTAGTTACCCGTCCTTTTACTTTTGAAGGAAGAAAGCGCATAGTACAGGCAGAAAAAGGTATTGAAGAGCTTAAAAAACAGGTTGATGCTCTAATTACAATTTCTAATGACAGACTATTAAGCATGATAAGCAAAGATACTTCCGTAAAAGAGGCTTTTGAAATAACCGATAGAGTTTTAAGACAATCAGTGCAGGCTATTGCGGATTTAATCACTATTCCCGGATTAATTAATCTGGATTTAGCAGATGTAAGGGCAGTTATTAAGGATGCCGGATTTGCTCTGGTAGGAATTGGTGTAGGAAGAGGTAATAATAAAGGTTCAACTGCAGCCGAAGCAGCTATTTCAAGCCCATTATTAGAAGTATCCATTAAAGGTTCCAACTCTTTACTGGTTAATGTAACCGGTGGTCTGGATATGAGCCTCTATGAAATTAATCAAATTGTAGATATTGTCTCCAAAGCAGCCGGGAATGAAGCCAATATAGTCTTTGGCGCGATTATATCAGAGAAAATGCAGGATGAAATAAGGGTAACTGTAATTGCTACAAAGTGCGAAAAAAATATGAATGAACAACAATATAAAGTTGAAACGATTAATGAAAAAGTTGAAAAAGAAGAAATAAAAAAGGAATTTGAGAAGGAAGCTATCGAGTCCTTATTAGATAATAAAAAAGATATTCCTAATAAAGATAAAAACCTAAATAATGAGAAAACAACTGATACTGATGAATATGAGATTACTAAAAAATATAAAGATAAAGAGGATTTAGATATACCTACTTTTTTGCGAAAAAGAAATAAAAGGTTTTAAAGAAATAAATATTATGCTTTAATTATTTAATTATTTAGCAATATTTTAACGGAATTTATAGTTGATGGAGAAAAAAGAAAAAAGGCAATTTTCATTTTCTACATATGAAGCGTATAAAAAGATAAAAAAGAATGATCCTCTTAAAAATCTTTATGAATCTGTAGATTGGTCTTTTATAGACAATAAGCTCAAAGGCAATTATAGTGCAAAAAAAGAACTGGTTTACAGTCCCATATCATTATTCAAAGCGCAATTATTGGTATATCTGGGTGAAGCAAAATCCAATCGTGATTTAGCTGATAAATTACGGTTCAATACCAAGTATTGTGTATTGTGCGGATTCCATCATTTTATGAAAACCCCGGCACATTCAACTTTTTCTGCCTTTAAAAAAAAGGTCGGAAATGATTTGTACTACAAAATTATACAAAGAATTGTTGCCCAAAGTAGTCCAATTATAATTAAAAAATTTCCTAATGTTTCTCCAGAACAGTTACATATTGCCTTTTACTCAAAAGAAGAAAAAATGATTAAATGCAATTGTAAGGGAAAGTGTAAATTCGATGAGAGTATCTTGAAAGATAATAAAATTACAGGTAAAAAGAATTATATTTCATTCGACTATAGAATAAAATTATATTTTGATAAAAAAACCCAAAAACCATTTGCTACAGAGTTAAGGCTCAAGTAAATAAAAAATAATTTTTGAAGGATTAAACTAACAGGAGGATTTCTATGGTAGAAACAATATCAAATGAAATGGCTATGTCACTTGCCAAAAAAGATATAGCACAACTTATCGATCATACTGCATTGCGTCCGGACACTACAGGTGTTCAGATAGAAATTCTCTGTGAAGAAGCCAGGGAGTATCACTTTTATTCTGTTTGTATTAATCCATACTTTATTCCTTTAGCAAAATCATTTTTATTCAATTCAGGAGTTAAAATTTGCACTGTTGTCGGGTTTCCTTTAGGCGCCAGCTTAACCTCTGTAAAAGAATATGAAGCTGGTGAATCTGCAAAAGAAGGCGCTGAGGAGATTGATATGGTTTTAAATATTTCAGCCTTGAAAGATAGGGATTATCAGAAAGTCAGGAAAGATATTTCAGCAGTTGTAAAAGCAGTTAAAGGATTAACATGTAAGGTAATTCTGGAAACATCATTGTTAAGTGACAGGGAAAAAGAAGTCGCATGTAAAATTGCAGGAGAGTCCGGAGCTCATTTTGTGAAAACTTCCACCGGATTTGAAAAAGGCGGAGCTACTGTTGAGGATATAAAATTAATGAGAAGAGCAATATGTAACAATATGGGGATTAAAGCTGCGGGAGGAATCAGCGACTACCAAACAGCATTAAAAATGATAGAGGCAGGAGCAACTCGTATAGGAGCGAGTAAGGGGATAGAGATAGTCAAAGGGGCATATTAGATTTTTACGAATAAATTAGATAATTGAAGGATATTATTATGCGTTTATTATCGTGGAATGTTAATGGATTGAGAGCAATTTATAAAAAGAATTTTTTAGATTGGTTTAATAAAGAGGATGCAGATATTTTCTGCATACAGGAAACCAAATCCCATAAAGAACAATTACCAAAAAAGCTAATTGAAAGACCAGGATATCACAGCTATTTTGCACAGGCAGAACGAAAAGGCTATAGTGGAGTGGGACTTTGGAGTAAGATTATACCTGAAAGAGTATCCTATGAATTAGGATTGCCAAGGTTTGACAATGAGGGCAGATTAATCGAAACAGAGTATAATGATTTTACTTTGTTTAATGTTTATTTTCCAAATGGCAAGGCTTCCAAGAAGCGATTGCAGTATAAAATGGATTATTATGAAACATTTTTAAAAAGAATGAGTGATTTATTGAAAGAGGGTAAAAAAATTGTAATTTGTGGAGATGTTAATACTGCTCATCAGGAGATTGATTTAGCGAGACCAAAAGAAAACGAGAAGGTCTCAGGTTTTCTTCCAGTGGAAAGACAATGGATTGATCGCCTGATTGATATTGGTTTTATTGATACCTTTCGATATTTTGAACAAGAGCCAGGCCATTACAGCTGGTGGGATTATAAGACCAGAGCCAGAGAGCGAAATGTCGGATGGAGAATCGACTATTTTTTTGTAAGTAAAAATTTAATAAATAATCTAAAGTCAGCTTTTATTCAATCAGAGGTAATGGGTTCTGATCATTGTCCTATTGGCATTGATTTAATTTTTTAGGAGCAGGGATGGGATTATGATTAAATTTTTACATTTTGCTGATATTCACTTAGGTGTAGAAAACTATGGGCGACTTGACAGTAGTACAGGCCTTCATTCCCGATTGAACGATTTTATAAATTCGTTCAGTACAGCTATAGAGATTGCTATTGAGGAAAAGGTTGATTTTGCTCTTTTTTGTGGAGATGCCTACAAAAATAATAATCCCAATCCTACCCATCAAAGGGAGTTCGCAAGACAAATATATCGATTGAGTAATGCTGAAATACCTGTTGTATTAATTAACGGTAATCATGATAACCCCTTAACCCATGGTAGGGCTAGCGCTTTAGATATTTTTAGTACTTTAAATATTCCCAATACTTATGTTGTTACAAAACCACGACTTATTACTTTAAAAACAGCCAGAGGGATGGTTCAGATAGTTGGAATTCCATGGCCTACAAGAAATGAATACCTTGAAAAAGAAGAGTATAAAAATAGCGATATTGATACGGTTAACAGGAAAATAAGAAAACGCCTTTTGAACAAAATAAATTCTTTTATACCAAAATTAAATCTGGAATATCCCAAAATATTGGCAGGACATTTGACAATAGCAGAATCTGTTTTTTCCGGTTCAGAGAACTTTGCGGTTATTGGAAATGACCCGGTGGTACCGGTAAAATATTTCCTGGACTCGGTGTTTGACTATATTGCTCTGGGACATATTCATAAATATCAAAATTTAAATACTACCGGGAATATCCCTGTTGTCTATTCTGGCAGCATGGAAAGAATTAATTTTGGAGAAGAAAAGGAAGATAAGGGATTTTGTATTGGAAGTATTAATAATGGTGGAAATGTCGAATATGAATTTATTTCATTGCCAACACGTAAAATGATAACTATAGATATGGAAATTAAAAATGTAAATAATCCAACGGAATATTTCTTAAACGAAATTGAGAAATACGATTTAAAAGATGCTATTATAAGGATACATTATAATATTTCAGAGGAACAGGAAGGAAGACTTGATTTTAAAAGAATTAACGAGGCATTAAAAGAAGCTTTTTTGGTTACAGGGATAACCAGAAAAATCTTAAGAAAATCAACTTCCAGGAGAAGCAATCTTTCCGAGGAGATGGATGTTTTTTCTGCACTATCAGAATATGTAAAAATAAGTAATTGGCAATCCTGGGAAAAAGAATTAAAAGAATATACATATAACCTTCAACAGGAATTAAAAGAAACCCCCAATGTCATGAAAGGCAATAAAAATGATACCTGTTAAATTACAGATGCACAACTTTCTCAGCTATGGCGAAAATGTTCCTCCTCTTGATTTTACACAATTTAATATCGCCTGTCTTTCAGGTAAGAACGGGCAGGGGAAGTCAGCATTGTTGGACGCGTTAACCTGGGCTATCTGGGGTGAAGGCAGAAAGGCAAGCCAGGATAGAAAGGCAGATAGCGGATTGTTGAAAATTGGTGAAAATCAAATGTGGGTTGATTTAACCATTGACCTGGAAGGTGATAGATATCGTATTATAAGAAAGTTTTCCAATTTTCACAATAAACATCATTCAGAATTAGAACTGCAGGTTTTTGACGGGAAAAAGTCATCTTTTGTTTCTCTGTCTTCTCCCTCAATTCGAGAGACACAAAATAGAATAGGCCGTTTATTGAGAATGGACTATAATACCTTTATTAACTCTGCATTCATATTACAGGGAAGGGTAGATGAGTTTACCCGAAAAAGTGCCAGTGATCGAAAACAGATATTATCTGAAGTTCTTGGATTATCTCATTATGAAGAACTATCTTTATTAGCCAGGAAGTATTTACGAGTAACAGAAACAGAGTTATTGAATATTAAAAACAGATTAGAGCAGTCGAATAAAGAAGTCTCTCAAAAAGAAAACATCAAAGAGGAAATAAAGGTAATTCAGAAAAATGAGAACAACATAAATTCTAAACTTAAAGAGATAGGAGAAAAGATACAGTTTTTTGAGAAAAAAAAGAATCGATTATCTTTTGATAAAGAGAGGGGAAAAGAGCTTAAAAACAGAATTATCTCAGAAAAAGAAGAATTACATGCACTGGAAAGCAAAAAATGTTTTTTAAAGGAAAAAATTAGAGATTATCAAATAATTCTATCCCGGAAAGAAAAGATTTTATCAGATTACAAACAATATCAGTACTTATATGATAAAAATCAAAATATGTTCAACTTGATGCAGGAGTTTCGAAAATTAGATAAATTAAGAGGAGAAATAGAGCAAAAAATTGAAAAAACAAAAAGTACTTTTTTATTAGAGTTACAACAGAAGAAACAGAGATACTCTGAACTAAGAGAGAAGGTAAATTTAGCGATAAAGGTAAAAGAAGAAGTTGAGAATCTAAAATCTAAGGCAAAACAGTGTGATATATTAAGTAAAAAGCAGGAACATATTCAACAAGAAGGAAATCAGTTGAATGTGGAGATTGAGTCAAAAAAGAATAATGTAGAGAGAATCGGTAATGAGATTAAACAAAATTATGAAAAAATTGACCTGTTAATCCAGAGCAAGCAAAAGTATTGTCCATTGTGCGAATCTCCATTAGATGATGACAGAAGGCTAATTATAAGGCAAAATATAGATAAAGATATTTCCGGAAAAGAGCATGAAATAAAAGTATTAACAAAAGAGATTGAACAATTATCAAACAGGAAAAGCGTTCTTCAGGATAAATGGAAAGAAAACAAGCATTATTTAAAGCAGGTTGACGAAATAAAAAATAAGATTGCAACACTCTCTTTTATGCTAAAAGAAGGCAAGGATGCAAAAAAGCAGTTACAAGTATTAACTGAAGAAATAAAAACCCTTGAAGAGAAAATTAAAGGGAAATTGTTTGCTCTTAATGAAAGAAAAGAACTGGAAGATGTAAAAAATAAAATTCAGGAACAAGGATATGATGACTCAAAGTACGTCATGGTTAATCAGGAATTAGAAAAACTCAAAAAAGCTCCTCTGTATATGGAAAAATTGTCGGAAGGGCAAAAATCTATTCTTGATTTAACAAAAGAACAGAAAGAAATAGAAAATCAATTGGAATCCGGAAAAAAAGCTATTAACAATTTAGAAAGTCACTATATGAAAATTATAAAAGCCCTGGATGAATTGCCAAAATACGAAAAAATGCTACAATGTCATCAGAAATTATTATTCCATTTACAGATTTATCACACCAGGCTTTTTGAAAAAAAAGGGGCATATCAGGAAAAAATAGAAAAAATAATAGACTTGCAGAAGGAAGCAAAGAGATATGAAGGGAAAAGAGTTCATTATCTTCGTCAGAAGGAAATTTATAAAAAATTAGCAGTTGCATTCGGAAAAAATGGTGTCCAATCAATGATAATTGAAAATGCAATTCCAGAACTGGAAGATGAGGCTAATGAGATTTTGGCCCAGTTATCAAATGAAAAAACAACTATTAGCCTGGAGTCACTGAAAGAATTAAAAAGTGGTGATTTGAGGGAAACACTTGATATAAAGATACACGATGATGTGGGCATCAGGCCTTATGAGCTTTATAGCGGAGGGGAGACTTTCCGCATTGATTTTGCTATTAGAATATCTCTTTCCAAGCTTTTAGCTTACAGGGCAGGTGCCCGGCTGAAAACACTGGTAATTGATGAAGGTTTCGGCACTCAGGATGAGGATGGGCTGGAAAAATTAATTCAAGCTATTCATGCTATTCAGAATGATTTTGAAAAGATTCTGGTAATCACACATTTGCCTTTGTTAAAAGACGCCTTTCCTGTAAGGATTGAGGTCTGGAAGGATCCAGCCCTGGGTTCCCAGTTTGATTTGATTCATCTATAGCCCTTTTTAGATTCAGTAGTTTTTTGTTGTAAAAATCTCGCTCTCTGAACAAGATATTTACCATATTTTTCCCGTATTTTGTCTACCGATTGGGTCAAAGCACTCCATTTTTCTTCCTGGTTGTCATCCGAATAAAAACTCAACTGTCTTGGCTGTTTTCCATACTGCAAAGAAGAAAGTTTTATCCCCATTAAACGAATTCCCGGAGACTTCATAGGAATTAAATCTAATAGTTTTTTGGCTTTCTGAAAGATAATATTGTCCAGATTAGTGGCATACTCTAATGAGCTGGATCTTTGTATGGTTCTAAAGTCATGAAAACGAACTTTAAGGGTAACTGTTTTCCCTACATATCCTCTTTTACGGGCAGTATAGCCTATATTTTGACTGAAATCCAGAATGATTTTTGTCAATTCATCTTTATTGGTGATATTTTCAGAAAATGTCATTTCTCTGCCAATTGACTTGGATTCTTCGGCAGGACAGACTGGACTATTGTCAATTCCCTGAGCCAATTGTTTTATTTTTGTGCCGTTTTCTCCCAATATTCCCTGCAGGATAACATCCGGCATTTGAGTTAATTGCTTTATAGTGAAAATACCGGAACGATTTAAAATCCCTGCCGTTTTTTGTCCGATACCCCATAATTTTGTAATAGGCAGTTCAGATAAAACTTCAGAAATATTATCATCAGGAAGAACGTAAAAACCATCTGGTTTGCCCAGATTAGTGGCAATTTTTGCCAGGAATTTATTGGATGCAATTCCCACTGAAACAGGTAAATGCAATTCTTTTTTGACTCTGTCTTTAATTTTATGGGCAATTTCTTCTGCTGACCCAAACAGTGATTTACATCCTGTTACATCCAGAAAGACTTCATCAATACTTAATGGTTCGATTAAAGGGGTATATTCGCTGCATATCTGAAAAAAATCATGAGATACTTTGCTGTAATAGCGAATCCGGGATGGTATAAAGATTGCTCCGGGGCATTTTTGCTGAGCCTCCCAGATAGGCATCCCTGAATGTATGTCGTATTTGCGGGCTTGATAGGAAGCAGTGCAAACTACGCCTCGACGGGATAATTCGCCATTATCCTTAAATATACCACCTACAATAATTGCTTTATCTCGATATGCAGGGTTATCTCTTTGTTCTACCGATGCAAAAAATGCATCCAGGTCCAGGTGAATAATAGAACGTTTATTTCGAGTAGGCATTTTTTGATATTTCCTCCTGATTTATTATTATAGCGCATTTGAACCCGAGTTAGAATTAATACTTTGTATTCTATTAATGATTATTTTTTCTTCCTTCTCCCTGTTGCCTGTATTGCCTTCAATCATAAGCAAAGCATCTTTCACGAGTAAAGAAAAATATTGCTGGAATGTTTCAGGAAAGGCGATAGCTTCAAAGAAACCCGATTCGTCTTCTAATAATAAAAATGCCATTATTTTGTGGTTTTTAGTAAATTGTCTCCTTACCTGGATCAGAAGACCGGCAATACAAACATGCTGGCCGGGTCTGAGCTGTTCAATCTGGTTACTTCTGACATAAATATTTCCGGATGGCAAATGATCTGATATCCTCTTTCGGTATACTGAAAGAGGATGTGAGCTGACATAGATTCCTAAAATATCCTTCTCTATCTTTAAAATAGCAGAAGGGGAAAAAGTATAAGCAGGTATGGTTTCCTGCAGTAATAAACTATTTTCTACGTTTTTTGTTTCAAATTTTAAGAGAGTTGACATTGTTTTTTCTCCTTTCCGGTTTCGGTTAGAACAAGTGGTAATATATTCAACAATACAGATCTAGGGTAGGCCATAAAATCAAAAGCACCTATTTTAATCAGGTTTTCGATTACAGAACGGGTAATTCTGGCAGAATCAGTTCTGGCACAGAAGTCATGCAGGGATAGAAATGGGCCATCTTTATCCCTTA
>Ga0334895_1003750_pt1 | contig 11346 bp, 7 predicted proteins | sample GraSluR3_MG_7_FD_207229 | JGI IMG/M metagenome (GOLD analysis project Ga0334895, IMG submission 207229) | Sludge microbial communities from methane-producing bioreactor in Wageningen University, Netherlands - Granular Sludge_31_05-R3 | ecosystem: Engineered > Bioreactor > Anaerobic > Unclassified... | reverse complement strand
TGTTCAATAGGATTAGAATGTCCCAATCGGAGTTCTTCTTTGCTGTCTTTCTTGCTCTTGAGCCGTACAGATAAATTTCTGCATTTGGAGCTATGGAATAAACAGCAACCTTTATCTTATTTAGTATGTTTTCGTATTTGCTCATAACACAAATGTAATTTTTTTCGATGAGTTTGACTAATTTTTTCAACTCAAATAGAGACCTATTTTATGGCTAGTTAGCTAAAGACTCTTCTAAAAAACCTCCATCAAATCCTCCCAGCGGGTGGTGTAATTGGGCGAGAGTTTCTCCTGCTTTAGCTTCCAGTCGCGGCTACCTCCCTGCACGGCCAGCTTAACAGTGCTCTTACCATATCTGGCATTTAAATAATCAGTTACTTGCGAAACGGAGTTTAGTCTTTCGGTATCGTAACTCTCAAACAGGTTGCGCTGTATGGCGCTCTCGGGGCCAATCTCGCTAACAATCACACCTGCCTTTTTGTACAATAGGTTGGGTATGAAAATTTTATGTAGCCCGGCAATGGCGGCCTTGGCCAGCACAAAGTCGGAGTTCGATGCTTCGGGTAGCGTTACCGTGATGCTGCGCGAAACGTATTTTTGTGTTTCCGAAAAGGGGTCGGTATGAATAAAAACGGTAACAAAACGAGCCACCGATTTTTGCCTACGGAGCTTGGCGGCGCAACTGGTTGCGTGCGACGATACCGACTCCTTAATCTGCTCAATATCCGAAAGCTTCTTGCCAAAGGCTCTGGTGGTGGCAATGTTCTTTTTGGGCTGCATCACGGTTTCCAAATCGATGCAGGATTTGCCCTGTAGCTCCTCCTTTAGCCTGTGTCCCTGTACGGTCATGTGCCTACGTATCCAGTCGGTGCTAAGGTTGGTAAAATCCAGCGCTGTGCTTACTCCATGCTTTTTTAGCAGCACGGCATATCGCCGGCCCACGCCCCAAATATCTTCAACAGGAGTATTGGCAAGCGCCCATAGGCGCTGGTTCTCGCTCTCAATGGCAAATATCCCGGAACGTTTTTTGGCTATGCGGTTGGCAATTTTTGCAAGGCTTTTGGTTGGTGCAATGCCCACGCCAATGGGCATTCCAATATTTTTTTGAATTGTTTTTTTGATATTCTGCCCGTAAGCCGTTAGGTTGGAACATATGCCCTTCAGGTCTAGAAATGCCTCATCAATGGAGTAAATCTCTACAAATGGGGAGAAGTCTCTAAGCGTATTCATCACCCTGTGCGAAATATCGCCATATAGGGCGTAGTTCGATGAGAATACCTTTACCTTGTGCTGCTCAATTAGCTCTTTGCGTTTAAATACGGGCTCGCCCATTTTTAGCCCAAGGGCTTTGGCCTCGTTGGAGCGCGAAATGATGCAGCCATCGTTGTTCGAGAGTACCACCACGGGAATGCCCTCGAGCCGAGGGTTAAATATCCGCTCGCACGATACGTAAAAGTTATTGCAATCTACCAGCGCGTACATCGGCCTAAAATTTATGTATACAGTGTGTTACCACGCCCCAAAGTCTAAAGTCTGACCCTTTCTCAATCTTTATGGGCTCAAAATCCTTATTTTCGGGCATTAGGTAAAAATCGCCATTTTGCTTTCTAATTTTTTTCACCGTAAACTCTCCATCAATAAAGCATACCAGCACCGAGTTGTGCTTGGGCTCCAGCGATTTGTCGATGATTAAAATATCGCCATCATGTATTCCCACGTCAATCATGGAGTTGCCCCTAACCCGGGCAAAGAAGGTGGAGCTGGGGTGCTGTATTAGAAGCTTGTTTAGGTCGAGCTTGCTCTCCAGGTAGTCGTCGGCAGGTGAGGGGAAACCTGCGTTGATATAGGCATTAACCATAGGCAAATTTAGTTCCTCCGAAACATCGGGAACAAAGAACTCTAGCGCAGGTCGTATGGAGATTGTTTTTCGGGGCATGTAATGTTTTTTATACTGCAAAGATACGAAGATTTGGGGTGGAACGAAGTATGTTCAGATTGGCTTTTTGCCACAAAAGATGGCATTGCCTAGCCCAACCCATCTTAATTTCATTAGCATTTATGAGTCTAACCTAATGAAGAGTAGCGGGGTGAGAAATCTTTGTAAAAGATGCTGAAACGCAACTAAAAATGCATATATTTGTAAAAATATTAACAGGAATGATTCTTGCAACTAATTATAACCTAAGTGTAAATGCGAATAATAACCAATTCGCTACGGAGGGGTATTGTTAGGCTGCAACCACTAAAAAGAATAAAAGCAAATCTAAGCCCTCCCCAACCGGAGGGTTTTTTTTATAATAATTTATGGTAAGCACATATCAAATAAATAATAACACCAATAATTACCCCTAAACCAGCGGGTTGGTTGTTGCATTTATATAATCGTAGCCCGCCTGTAGCGGGCTTTTTTTATTAACCCAAAATTTATCTTTTAAGATGCAAACTTCAATCGTTAAGACCTCTGCAAAATCGCCTATTATGAGCGGTTTAGAAACCGAGATGGCCATTGATTTGGTAAAAACCACGTTCTCGTCGGCCTTGGTACAAAATCTTAATCTATTTAAAGTAACTGCCCCCATTGCTGTTGAAGCAAATACGGGAATTAACGACGATTTGAATGGTGTGGAACGAGCCGTTTCTTTCCCAATGCCTAGCATGGGGGCAAGCCAGGGGGTTGTGGTTCAGTCGCTTGCCAAATGGAAGCGGATTCGGCTTCAGCAGCTTGGATTGGATGTAGGTCAGGGGATTGTTACCGATATGAAGGCACTACGACCCGACGAAACCCTTTCGCCCATCCATTCAATCTTTGTGGATCAGTGGGACTGGGAAAAGGTAATTGGCTTGGAGCAGCGAAATCTCGACTACCTCATTTCTACAGTTGATTTGATATACAAGGCAATGCTTGAAACGGAAAGGCAGGTTTGTGAGGCCTACTCGCAGCTTCGGCCCATTCTTCCACCACTGATTACCCCAATACATTCGCAGGATCTTCTAGATCGATACCCTTTGCTAACACCTAAGGAGCGCGAGCACAAAATTGCGCAGGAACTTGGTGCTGTTTTTATTATTGGCATTGGCGATAAGTTAAGCAATGGTGAGCCTCACGATGGCCGTGCCCCCGATTACGACGATTGGAGTACAACTACCTCCAATGGCCTTACTGGGCTTAATGGCGATATAATTGTTTGGAATCCTGTGCTTAGCTCGGCTTTCGAAATATCATCCATGGGCATTAGGGTCGATAAACTTTCCATGCTTCGCCAACTTGCTCTATGCGGATGCGAGGAGCGTGTACATCTTCTGTATCATCAAATGTTGCTATCAGAAAAGCTACCACAAACCATTGGCGGGGGCATTGGTCAGTCGCGGCTGTGTATGTTTTTGCTACGTAAGGAGCATATTGGTGAGGTGCAGGTGGGCATATGGCCTCAGCCTATGCGTATGGCCTATGGCGCTCAAGGAGTAAATCTAATTTAGTTTTATTAACCCATTTTAATGCTAAGGTTTCTTCAACTCCTAAAATTTCTGTTAAATTTGCAGGTTATTAATTACAAAAGTAGAGACCAACATTTAAACAGCATAAACCCATGGGTGTAGTAGACAAAATTTTATCGAAACTTTTTGGCGATAAAGCTCAACGTGACCTAAAGGAGCTCGCCCCATATCTTGAGAGAATTAAAGCCGTTTACCCTCGATTAGAATCGCTCAGCAATGATGAGCTAAGGGCCGAAACGGATAAGCTAAAGCTTAAGGTTCGAAACCATATTGCCGAAGATCAGAAATCCATCGAGGAGATGAAGGCCAAGATGGAATCGAGTGAGCTTGGATTCGACGAGAAGGAGAATCTGTCCAACGAGATTGATAAGCTAAAGAAGTTGATTGACGACAAGGTGGAGGAGGTCCTCGACGAGATTCTTCCCGAGGCCTTTGCCATAATGAAGGAAACCGCTCGTCGTTTCAAAGAGAACGATACCATTACCGTTACAGCCACCGAATTCGATCGTAACCTGGGAGCCAACCGCGATTTTGTGACCATCGAAGGCGATAAGGCAATATATAAAAACCGATGGGTAGCGGGTGGAAACGAGATACAGTGGGATATGGTGCACTACGATGTGCAGCTTATTGGTGGTGTAGTTCTGCATCAGGGTAAGATATCGGAGATGGCTACAGGTGAGGGTAAAACCCTTGTGGCAACACTCCCTGTATTCCTCAATGCCATTGCGGGGATGGGGGTACATCTTGTTACCGTTAACGATTATCTAGCCCGTCGTGACTCCGAGTGGATGGGGCCTCTATATCAATTCCACGGCCTTTCTGTCGACTGTATCGATAAGCACCAGCCCAATAGCGAGGAACGTCGCAATGCCTACCTAGCCGATATCACCTTTGGTACTAACAACGAGTTTGGTTTCGACTACCTCCGCGATAATATGGCCATTGCCCCAGCCGACCTGGTTCAGCGTAAGCACCATTATGCTATAGTCGATGAGGTTGACTCGGTTCTTATTGACGATGCCCGTACCCCTCTGATTATTTCGGGTCCAGTGCCCAAGGGCGACGACCAGCTGTTTGAAGAGTACAAGCCCAAGGTCGAAAAACTAGTTGCTGCTCAGCGCAATATGGTTACCCAGCTGCTTGCCGATGCCAAAAGGCTAATTGGTGAGGGCAAGAACGAGGAGGGTGGCAAAATCCTGCTTAGGGCTTTCAAAGGCTTTCCAAAGTATAAACCATTGATTAAATACCTTAGCGAGCAGGGAATAAAGGCACTGCTGCTTAAGACCGAGAACTTTTACATGCAGGAGAACAACAAGAATATGCATATCGTTACCGACGATCTGTTTTTTGTTGTTGATGAGAAGCAGAACTCGGTGGAGCTAACCGACAAAGGTATCGATCTGATTACCTCTGCTGCCGAGGATGCAAAGTTTTTTATTCTGCCAGATATTGGCAGCGAAATAGCCGAGATAGAGAAGAACGACCTCTCGCCTCAGAAAAAGATTGAGGCTAAGGAGGTGCTAATACGTGATTTCTCCATCAAATCCGAAAGGGTACATACCGTGCACCAGCTGCTAAAAGCATACACCATGTTCGAGAAGGACGTGGAGTACGTGGTGATGGACAACAAGGTGAAGATTGTTGATGAGCAAACAGGCCGTATACTCGAGGGGCGTCGCTATTCCGATGGCCTTCATCAGGCTATTGAAGCTAAGGAGCGGGTTAAGATTGAGGCAGCAACCCAAACCTTTGCCACCGTTACGCTACAGAACTACTTCCGTATGTACCACAAGCTTGCTGGTATGACCGGTACTGCCGAAACCGAGGCGGGCGAGCTATGGTCAATCTACAAGTTGGATGTGGTGGTAATCCCCACCAATAGAGCCATAGTGCGTAAGGACATGGAGGACTTGGTGTACAAAACCAAGCGCGAGAAGTACGTGGCAGTAATCGACGAGATTGAAGTACTAGTAAATGCCAATCGACCTGTTTTGGTGGGTACCACATCGGTTGAGATATCGGAGTTGCTAAGCCGAATGCTTAAGATGAAGGGTATTAAGCACAACGTGCTTAACGCCAAGCTACACCAGCGCGAGGCCGATATTGTGGCCGAGGCAGGGCGAGCTAAAACCGTTACCATTGCCACCAACATGGCGGGTAGGGGTACCGACATCAAGCTATCGGCAGAGGTGAAACAAGCGGGTGGTTTGGCCATCATTGGTACCGAACGCCATGAGTCGCGTCGTGTCGACCGCCAGCTGCGCGGTCGTGCCGGTCGTCAGGGCGATCCCGGAACTTCGCAATTCTTTGTTTCGCTCGAGGACGATTTGATGCGTCTATTTGGTTCCGATCGTATTGCCCGTGTAATGGATAGGCTTGGCCTTAAGGAGGGTGAGGTGATTCAGCACTCCATGATTTCCAAATCCATTGAGCGTGCCCAGAAAAAGGTGGAGGAGAACAACTTCGGTATTCGTAAGCGCTTGCTTGAGTACGACGATGTGATGAACTCGCAGCGTGAGGTAATTTATACCCGCCGCCGAAACGCCCTATATGGCGAGCGCATTGATGTGGATGTGGCCAACATGCTGTACGATGTGAGCACGGCCATTATAAACGATACCCATGGAAATGTTGAGTTCGAAGACCTTAAGATGGAGCTTATCCGTAATTTATCCATCGAGGCTCCTTTCAGCGAGAAGGAGTTTATGCAGGATTCGCCCGATGTGCTTACCGAAAAGGTTTACCGTGCAGCGCTCGAATCGTACGAGCGAAAGGTCGAAGGTATTGCCCGCCAGGCTTATCCCGTAATTAAGGATGTTTTTGAGAAACAATCGGCCATCTACGAGAATATTGTTGTTCCAATTTCCGATGGGCAAAAGGTTTTCCAAATTGTTACCAACCTCAAGAAAGCTTACGAGTCGGGTGCAAAGGAGTTAGCCCGCTCATTTAGCAAAACCATTATCCTTTATATTATTGATGATTACTGGAAGGAGCACCTGCGCGAGATGGACGAGCTCAAGCAGAGCGTGCAGAATGCGGCATATGAGCAGAAGGATCCTCTGTTAATATACAAGTTTGAGGCCTATGAGCTTTTCAAGAATATGATTGATAAGATTAACCGCGATGTAATTTCCATATTGCTTAAAGCTCATATTCCACTCCGCGATCCTAGCCAAGTTCAGGAAGCCAAGGAGCGTCGCAAGCTCGATATGAGCAAGTACGAAACTAGCCGTACCGATGCCCTTCAAGCATCAGCAAATACTCAGGAAAAGAGTCGCGAACCGGTTAGGGTAGAGAAGAAGGTTGGAAGGAACGACCCTTGCCCATGTGGCAGCGGAAAGAAATACAAGTCGTGCCACGGAAAGAATATGAGTTAAGTAAGCTTATCTAAAAATAACCTTAAGGGGTTGCTCAAAGGGGTAACCCCTTGTTTTTGTATTAAGCTTCATGTGTAGTATGCTTAAAAAATTACATCGTTTTTACATCGCAACTTCCAACTTTTTTTAAACTTATGCTGGTTTGAGTTGTCAAAGCAATTGAAATTACAAAAAAGTTAAACGGTAAGCTTTTCAGTATAAAAAATTTAGAGATGAGATTGAGAGCACTTCCATTACTAATTATTTTAATAGTAGCCTTTGCTGGCTGCGGAAAAATTGGTCAACCACCCCTTATTGATAGGGAGTTGTTCTTTGGCGACCCGGAGATCTCCAGCGGCAAGCTATCGCCCGATGGTGAGTATATAGCCTTTTTAAAGCCCTACAACGATACACGTAATATATGGGTTAAACCCAGGAATGCTTCATTCGACAAGGCCTTGCCAATTACTGCTAAGGTCGATAGACCAATCCGTAGCTATTTTTGGTCGGGCGATGGTAAGTACATCCTTTTTATACAGGATAATGCAGGAGATGAAAACTTTAATGTTTATGCCATAAACCCCAAGGTGGCTACCGAAGGGGAAATCCCTGCTGCCCGTAACCTTACAAATCTTCAGGATGTTAGGGTGCAGATTTACCACATATCGCGCAAGGATCATGATTTGATGTTTATTGGTCTTAACGATCGCGACAAGGTGTGGCATGATTTGTATAGCCTTAAAATTTCGACGGGTGAACTTAAGCTACTAAAGGAGAACAATAATAGGTACACCGATTGGGTGTTCGACCATGATGATAACCTACGACTAGCAAAGCGCTCGCGCGTTGATGGAACCAATGAACTTTGGCGAATGGATTCTAAGGGACAAACCTTACTCTTCTCATCTACAATGTTCGAAACAGCCTACCCTATAGCTTTTACTAAGGATAACAAGCACTTTTATATGGTTTCGAACGTGGGCGAGGACTTAGATCTCACCCAGCTGTACCTAATGAATATTGAAACGGCAAAGCTTCAGTTGGTTGAGGGCGATCCCGATGGTAAGGCCGATTTTGGGAGGTTAGTCCTTTCCGACAAAACTTTTGAGCCCCTCTATACAACCTACACCGATGCCTACACCCGAAGATATTTTAAGAATAGTGATTTTGAGAGACACTTTAGGAGTTTGCAAAGCAAATTCGAGGGCTTTGAGGTAAACCTATACGGAGCAACAAGCAATGAGCGATATTGGCTAGTGAGCGTTTGGTCCGATACCAATCCGAGCGATATCTACATCTACGATATGACCACAGAGGAGTTAACATTTCAGTATAATCCTCGCTCAACCTTACCAACAGAGCATCTCTCAAAGATGAAGAGCATAACCTATCCTTCGTCCGATGGGCTAGAGATACAGGCATATTTAACCATCCCCAAAGGATTTGGTGAAGAACAGCTACCCCTTGTTGTGCTGCCTCATGGGGGGCCTTGGGCTCGCGACAGGTGGACTTACAATTCGTACGTGCAATTCTTGGCCAATAGGGGCTATGCTGTGCTACAACCTAATTTCAGAGGATCGAGAGGGTTTGGTAAGCAATTCCTTAATGCGGGTAATGGCCAATGGGGCGATATGATGCAGGATGATATTACCTGGGGTGTTAAGTACTTGATTGAGCAGGGGGTAGTTGATAAAGATAGGATCGGTATCTTTGGTACCTCTTACGGAGGCTACGCAACCCTGGCTGGCCTTGCCTTTACCCCCGATTTGTATGCATGCGGCGTTTCGTTCGTTGGCCCATCAAATCTATTAACCCTATTGAATTCGATACCACCCTACTGGGAATCAATTCGTACCAGTTTTTACGAGCGTATAGGTAACCCTAATAGCGATGAGGGTGTTGCCAGGCTTAAGCAGCAGTCACCATTATTCTCGGCCGATAAGATAGCAGCTCCCTTGCTGGTTGTTCAGGGCGAGAATGACCCTCGTGTTCGGAAGGCCGAATCGGATCAGATTGTAATAGCTCTACGCGACAGGGGATTTCCTGTGGAGTATATCAGTGCTCCCGACGAGGGGCATGGCTTTGTTCGCCCGGTTAACAATATGGCCTTTATTGCTGCCATGGAGAAGTTTCTTGCAACACACCTGGGAGGCAGATATCAAAAGGGAATACCTCAGGAGGTGGCTCAGCGCCTGCAGGAAATTACTGTTGATGTGAATTCAGTTTCTATGCCTGCTGAGTAGCAGAATAATAATGTTATAACTGGGGAGGCGCATCTTTTGCCCTCCCTTTTTTCGTTGTGCTTCACTATCTCGCTCAGAGTTTATTATCTTTGCAAGCCAAAATAATTATATAATGAATATTGAGAAATACCTTGCCGATGCCGTTAGGCAATCCCTCCAAACGCTTTATGGAGTAACACCCAGCGAAGAACAGTTACAAATAGCCAAAACCAAACGCGAATTTGATGGCGATTTTACCCTTGTGGTTTTCCCACTTCTGAAAATTTCAAAAAAGAAACCAGAGGATACCGCTCATGAGATAGGTGAACACCTTCAAAAATCGGTTGAAACAGTCGACTCGTACAATGTTATCAAAGGATTTTTAAATATAAGTTTTAGCCCCGCTTTTTGGTGCGATATGCTGAACACCGCTGCCCAAACACCCAACTTTGGCTTTGCCAAGCCAGAATCATCGGCAACGGTTAAAATGGTGGAGTTCTCCTCCCCAAACACCAATAAGCCCCTTCACCTTGGTCATATTCGTAATAACCTTTTGGGGTACTCCATTTCACGTGTGCTTGAGGCCAACGGGCACAAGGTGCTTAAGGTAAACCTTGTGAACGATAGGGGCATTCATATATGCAAATCGATGATTGCATGGCAACGTTTTGGGAATGGTGAAACCCCAGCGAATAGCGGTAAAAAAGGCGATCATCTGGTGGGCGATTACTACGTAATTTTCGATAGGGAGTATAAAAAGCAGATTGAGGAGCTAAAATGTAAGGGCTTATCGGAAGACGAGGCTAAAGCACAAGCACCCTTGATGATTGAAGCACAGGAGATGCTACGTAAATGGGAGGCTAAGGATCCTGAGGTGTACCAACTTTGGAGCACTATGAATGGCTGGGTTTACGATGGCTTCGATGTGACCTATAAAGCGCTTGGTATTGAGTTCGATAAGATTTATCACGAGTCTGAAACCTATTTGCTGGGTAAAAAGATAGTTGCTGAGGGGTTGGATAAGGGTGTGTTTCACAAGAAAGAGAATGGCTCTGTTTGGTGCGACTTATTGGCCGATGGGCTCGACGAAAAGCTGCTGCTCCGCGCCGATGGAACATCAGTTTATATGACCCAAGATCTAGGTACAGCGGTTCAGCGCTTCTCCGAGTATCATTTAGATGATCATATCTACGTAGTGGGCAATGAGCAGGAGTATCATTTCCAAGTGCTTAGGTTGATTTTATCGAAGCTTGGGTACGACTGGTCCAATCATCTTTACCATCTTTCGTACGGAATGGTTCAGCTGCCCGAGGGCAAGATGAAGTCGCGCGAGGGAACCGTTGTAGATGCCGATGACTTGGTTGACGAGATGAAGGCAACTGCCCGTGAAATGTCGCAGGAGCTGGGCAAACTCGATGAGCTAACCGAGCAGGAGGCCAATGATATTGTTAACATGGTAGGATTGGGTGCACTTAAGTATTTTATTCTAAAGGTCGATCCCAAGAAAAATATGACCTTTAACCCAAAGGAATCCATCGATTTTAACGGGAATACTGGCCCTTTCATACAGTACACCCATGCTCGAATCCAGTCCGTTCTGCGTAAGGCAGCGGATGCTGGTATTGAGGTACCCACCACTGTCGATAAGGTTGATATCGGCGAAAAGGAGCGCGAGCTTATAAAAATGCTGCATATGTTTCCCAGTGTGGTTCAACAGGCGGGCGAGCAACTAAGTCCAGCCCTAGCTGCAAATTTTGCATATGAGCTGGTTAAGGAGTATAATCAGTTTTATCATGACTATACAATTATTAAGGAATCTAACGAATTGGTAAGGGGGTTGAGGCTTGTGCTATCACGTGAGGTAGCCAATGTCATTCGCCAAGCCATGTGGTTATTGGGTATTGATGTGCCCAGTAGAATGTAGTGACACCCATCGATCTGTCGGTTTAGGGTTTAAAAGTCAGAAGTCAGAAGACAGAAGACAGAAGACAGAAGATTGAAGACCAATGAGAAAGTTCATAAATTGCCTAGAGTTTTAAGTGCCTAAAGAGGTTGGTTGCGTCCTTTGTACATTAGGAAATATTATTTTATGTGTTTAACAGATTAGTTATTTGCGCCTTAGTTTCTTTGCGTTGAAAGTAGAAAGACAGAAGACAGAAGACAGAAGATTGAAGACCAATGAGAAAGTTCATAAATTGCCTAGAGTTTTAAGTGCCTAAAGAGGTTGGTTGCGTCCTTTGTACATTAGGAAATATTATTTTATGTGTTTA
>Ga0334895_1003749_pt1 | contig 11350 bp, 9 predicted proteins | sample GraSluR3_MG_7_FD_207229 | JGI IMG/M metagenome (GOLD analysis project Ga0334895, IMG submission 207229) | Sludge microbial communities from methane-producing bioreactor in Wageningen University, Netherlands - Granular Sludge_31_05-R3 | ecosystem: Engineered > Bioreactor > Anaerobic > Unclassified... | reverse complement strand
TGAGGAGCAAAGCGTCCGGGTTGAATTTACCAGTCCTCTTGAGGTTCTCTATGTCGGCATCACATCCTTCGCAAACCTTATGGAAGAGGCGGAGGACGCCCTGGACAGTGAGGATTACGATGAAGCGATGGATTATCTCCGGAGAGCTGAGACTGTTTTCCCCGACGATCCGGCCCTGCTGGTACTCTGCTGCGCGGCCTTTCAGCTGGCAGGCAGGCCGGAAGAAGCGGAGGAGTATTCCCGGCGGCTCCAGGAGACCGGTCTGGTGAAGTAAAAATCGCCCATGGAAAAAACACACCTACTGGTCAGACCAACCTGAAAGGAATATACTCCGTCCATGAAACACAATGAGTTTACTCCAAAACTCTTTCAGGTCCTGAAAGAAGGCGTTTCCCGGCAGCAGCTGCTCCGGGAGTTAAGCGCCGGCATTATTGTCGGGATCGTAGCCCTTCCCCTGGCAATCGCCTTTGCAATAGCCTCCGGGGTTTCTCCCGACCGCGGAATTATTACTGCAATCCTGACAGGCCTAATTATTTCCCTCCTTGGAGGCAGCAGAGTCCAGATCGGCGGCCCCACCGGAGCTTTCGTTGTAATCGTGTACGGTATAATCCGGCAGCACGGTTACGAGGGACTCCTCATTGCCACCCTGATGGCGGGAATTATCCTGGTTCTTATGGGCTTGCTGCGTCTCGGTTCCCTGATCAAGTATATCCCCCAGACCCTTATAACCGGGTTTACCACCGGGATTGCGGTACTGATCTTCAGCAGCCAGATCAAGGACCTTCTGGGGCTTAATCTCAAGAATGTTCCTGCGGAGTTTATTCCCAAGTGGAGTGCCTACATCAGCAGCCTGGGCACGCTTAATCCCTGGGCCCTCTGTATCGGGCTCTTCAGTGTTGCCGCGGTAGTACTGGTCCCCAGGTTCCTGCCAAAAGTTCCGGGGGCCTTCGTTGCAATCCTGGTCTCGACCATACTGGTGAGTCTCTTCAAACTCCCCGTGGAAACCATCGCGGAACGCTTCGGCCCCTTAAGCCCGGTATTTCCCGCTCCCGTGATACCCGCATTTGATCCTGCGATCTGGAGCGGACTTCTGCTGGCAGCCTTCTCCATTGCCCTGCTGGGAGCCCTGGAATCCCTGCTCTCGGCTGTTGTGGCCGACGGCGTCATCGGAGGACGGCACCGCTCCAATATCGAACTTATAGCCCAGGGCCTCGCGAACATCGTCTCTCCCCTCTTCGGCGGAATTCCCGCTACAGGGGCGATCGCCCGCACCATGACGAACATCAAACTTGGAGCCCGCACTCCCATCGCGGGGATCGTCCACGCCCTGACGCTGCTAGTCATCTTTCTTGTTGCCATGCCCCTGGTTTCCGCCATTCCCATGTCCTGTCTGGCGGGTATCCTTATCATTGTAGCCTGGAACATGAGCGAGTACCGCTACTTTATCATCTCCTGCAGGATCAACATCCATGAGACAGCTGTGCTGCTGACCACCTTCTTTCTGACGGTGTTTACGGATCTTACCATAGCCATTCCCGCAGGATTCGTGCTCGCCCTCGTTCTTTTCATGAAGCGTATGTCCGAAGCAGTGGACATCAATCCCCTGGTGGCTTCCAAGGGCGGGGAGACCCTCTTCAGCAGCGACGGAGAAGAGATTCCTGAGGAGGTCCAGGTTTTCGAGATTGACGGCCCCCTCTTTTTCGGATCCGCCGGTCAGTTTCTGAATATCCACGCTTATGTAGAAGACCACCACAATCTGGTGCTGTTTCGTATGCGCTATGTCCCGATCATGGACAGTTCCGGGCTGCGCCGCTTTACGGAAATAGTTCACTCCCTGAATAAGCAGGGTATATCTGTTCTTGTATCCGGAGCGAACAGCAGAATCGCTGAAAAACTGGTTAAACACGGTGTGCTTGGACAGGATTTTGTATTTGCAAAATTTTCGGAAGCTCTGAAAAAAGCACGAGCAATGATCGAATAAGACCGGCATAAGTAAGATACAACTCATACAGATATATACAGAATTCAGCCTTGTATGATATAGTTCTGTATACAACCCGGGGATTGCCCTCCGGGGCGATAACTATTATTGACCATAAGGAGTTTGGAGACTATGTCGATTAATCTGGACCTGAAAAACCTGGAGGCGGCCTTTCCCGAGGACTTTACAGAAGACCAGAAAGCCCAGGCAAAGACCCTCTTTTTAAAAAACCTCTCGGAAAAAGCCCACCGCTTCTACGGAGGCAAGATGCAGACCGTTCCCAGGTGCGGGCTCTACGGTTTCAACTGGTTCAATGTCTGGTATACCCCGGGGGTATCCAAGATTTCAACCTCCATCCGGGACGACAACGACAGCTCCTTTGCTCTCTCCAGCAGGGGTAATACCGTTGCGGTGATCAGTGATTCGACCCGTGTTCTTGGAGACGGCGACTGTACGCCCCCCGGCGGATTGGGGGTCATGGAAGGCAAGGCACTTCTGATGAAGTACCTCGGCGGTGTGGACGCCTTCCCTCTGTGCGTCGACTCAAAGGGTAAGGACGGAAAGAACGACCCGGACAAGATCATCGAATTTGTAAAGATGGCGCAGCACTCCTTCGGTGCGGTCAACCTTGAAGACATCAGCCAGCCTAACTGCTTCCGTGTTCTGGACGAACTCAGGGACAGCTGTGATATTCCGGTCTGGCACGACGATGCTCAAGGGACTGCCTGTGTTACTCTTGCGGGCCTCATAAACGCCCTCAAGCTGGCGGACAAAAAGATCGGGGAGGCGAAAATCGTACTTCTCGGGGCAGGAGCCTCCAACACAACCATCGCCCGTCTTATTATCGCCGACGGAGGAGACCCCGCGAAGATGTATGTCTTCGATTCGAAGGGTGGGCTCCATTCGGAACGGAAGGATATACAGAAAGATCCCCGGCACTACCGCAAGTGGGAGATCTGCGAAAAGACCAATCCTGCTAAAATCGAAACCATCGAAGAGGCCATGAAGGGGGCCGACGTGCTCATAGCCCTCTCAACCCCGGGACCGGACACTGTCAAGCGGGAGTGGATCCGCTCCATGGCGCCCAAATCCATCGTCTTTGCCTGTGCGAATCCCGTGCCCGAAATCTGGCCCTACGCCGCCAAAGAGGAAGGAGCCTTTATCGTCGCTACCGGACGGGGAGACTTCCCGAATCAGGTGAACAACTCGGTATGCTTTCCTGGAATCCTTAAGGGGGCCCTGCTGGTTCGGGCAAAGAAGATAACCGACGGCATGGCAATCCGCTGTTCCCACTCCATCGCGGACTTCGCAGAAAAGCGGGGAATCAGTCCTGACAATATTATAGCAACCATGGAGGAGACGGACGTCTTTGCCCGGGAAGCTGCCGATGTCGCCATGCAGGCCATCGAAGAAGGGGTTGCCCGGAGGGAGCTCGGCTGGGACGAGGTATATGCTCGGACCAAGGCAGACATCGACGCTGCCCGCAGGCTCTACCGGGACATGGAAGACCGCGGGCACATCGCCGAACCGCCCCAGGAACTTCTTGACGAAGCCATGGCGGCGGCTATTGCCGCGGTACGAACGTAAACTCGCATATCAGACAGTTACCTGAAATTACACTTCAAGGCCGGGTTCCTCATCCCGGCCTTCCATATAGGCCATTGTACCCCACCGCATGTATCCGGCATAGATCAGGTAGAAGATCAGTCCCCTTCCGGGAAAATAGACCGGCACGAACATCAGGAGAACCTCGAAGCTCATGGCCGGAATCATGGCGTACACCGCGACATTCAGAATCCCCTCAAAAGGAGCCCTCCGGCCCCTGAACCGGAGGATTATTCGGGTCAGGACGATGTAGATCATCATCTGGGCCACCCGGAAAAGGTAGATCCCACCCAGGGTTATGATAAAGGCCAGAGGGTACAGAAAAGGTAAAATACTGTCCGTCCATTTCTTTATTGACATGGGATCGATCAGGAGGTAATCGGTATCGGAAAAATCGAGGCGCCGGATCTGTGTTCTCTGCTGGTCCTCGTATACGGCGAGTCCCTCAGGTCCCATAAAGGCGAGGGCACCTGACTCCTCCAGGCTGTTTATCCGGCCAGTAGTATCAAGAACGAACATCAGCTGATCGTCGAAGCGTATTTCGTAGGGTTGCTTAACCGAGGATGTAACCCTGCCCCGTATAACCTCCATTACCGGCAGCCGATATACCAGCGGATCCACCACATCCTGTTTGATGGTATTGACCAGTATCAGGAGATTGATGTAGCCGGGGATAAAGAGAAGCGCCGTTACTGCCAACAGCAGAAGGAAAGGCCGTCCAGGCTTTTCCGGCTGCCGACGGTATGGTGCGGGAGAATGAAAACTCTCCTTGAGAGAGAGAAAAAAATCTTTAGTTGCAGAGTTCGGTTTCATCAGTCCTGAGTCTACTCCGCCGGGACGCCCAACGGCAACCAGGCTGCTCAATTTTGTTTACGACTCTCGCAGCCAGTATTTTCTACCTCCGTGAACCCGGTCGAGAAAGCCGTATTCAACCAGATAACGCCGCAGGGTTACATAGTCTTCATAAACTCCGGCTATGTACTGGTTAATCTCCTTTTCACTGTATTCACGTCCAGGGCTGAAGCCATCTGAAATTCTCTGAAGGATGACAAGCTTTTCCTTCTCCTTTTTCGGAAAGCGGAGAAGCTGCCCCTGGGGCATGTATTTTTTCAGGATATCCGTCTTTTCCTTCTCGGTTACAACAAGCCGCATGTCATCGGCCTGAATATGAAGAGGATACTCCACAAGTTGCTCATCCCTGGGCAGATCATGCAGAAGTTCGGTCATGGCCACCAGGACCTTGGCTTCCCGGTAGCGTTCCCGCAGCTGGTATCGGTGATTTCTGACGGTGGATTTCGCCTTGTTGCCCAGGAGCCTTGCGATTTCTCCATCCTTCTCTCCCCGGAACATCCCCTGCATCACCTTCAGCTGCACCTCAGACAATCCGCTGTGTCCCACCCCCCCGGCAGCAAGGGCCGTGAAGTGACCGCCGTGGGCAGACAGGATATGCTCTTCCATTGCCCGGCGGGCGGTTAAAAAACGATCTCCAACGGAATACACCATACCTTTTTCCAGGACATGGGAACAGTAAATACACAATAATCTTTTTCCAGCTCTCCTGTAGCCCCTCTTCAGCTCCCTGACGGAGGGATTATTGGGGCGGTTTACATCATCCATATATCCTCCATCGCCATTATAAACAGACAATTCATTTTTTGTCTATAAATAATTAGACAATATAGTATTACGTTTATTATAATACAAAAATCTCAGATACCAGTTTTTTTCTGTCTAAGCAGAAAGATTTATGCTACATTTCTTAAACAGAAACAACGAGGATAGATCCGTGAAAAATAAACTTCTGCTGGCTCTTTTTTTCGTTTACCTCCTTTGCCCTCTCACCCTGACAGGAGAGGAAGGGGATGCCGGCACCTTTAATCTTCTGGTTCCCATAGCGTTTTACACCAGTGATACCGGTTTCGCAGGGGGCGGACTCTTTCAGCGCCTATATCCTTCCGGCCTTAATTTCAGTATCGCCGGATTCTACACCCAGAAGCATCAGATAAACATCTTCTACAACCTGGACTACTTTACACCCGAGTTCCCCTGGTGGATCCAGTACGACGGCAGCGGAAGGTATTATCCTGAATCCTTTTATGGTGTTGGAGCGACTACGGATCTTGAGGATGAGGAGGGTTTTACAACCCTCGGACTGGACCAGAGTCTGAGTGCCTACCGCAGGGTATTTGACGGCCTCTATATAGGACCGGCTTTCCGCTATAAAATCAACGATTTTGTCGATCCCGACGAAGGAGGACTCATCGACCAAAATCTCCTACCCGGCAGCGCGGGCTATCAGATACTCTACTCTGGTATAGGCCTGGGTACCGGACGGGAACTCATTGCCCTTACTCCCGCTCTGGGGATCTTCTACGAAGCGGTCGGGAGCTACGCCAGAACTATCCAGGGGGACCAGGCTGATGATTTTCTTCTTACAAGCGATTTCCGCTTCTTTTACGATCTTGCCGATTCCCCCCTCGGGCTCAGGGGACATCAATTTGCTCTGCAGCATCTGAGTCTCGTTTCCGGCGGGGAACTGCCCTTTCTTGAACTGCCTTCCGTGGGAGGAGGGAACCTTCTCAGGGGATACGCTGCAGACCGCTTCCGGGACGCGGTTGCCATGGTCCTTCAGGCTGACTACCGTTTTCCCATCTACGGTAAATTCAAGGGTGCCCTCTTCGGGGCCCTCGGAAACGTGGCCCCTGAGATCAGCTCCCTCGGGGATGGAGGACTCAAAGCGGCCTGGGGAGGAGGGCTGCGATTTCAGACCGGTCCTACTCCGGATACATCCTTCAGGCTCGACGTCGGGTGGAGCGGAGAGGACTTCGGCGTCTACTTTCTCTTTGGAGAAGCCTACTGAGAATTACGCGAGAAGCTGAATATTAGCGGGAAGCTCCCGGGCATCGACGTCTTCGGTTATGTCGAATACAGGCCCCTCAGATCCCTGAAAACTGGCAGGGGCATTTTCCATCAAGGCATCCAGATCCCCGGGACTCATTCCCCCCTTCCGGAGTGCCTCTCCCAGCTCGTGTTCAGCCGGGTCACGATCGAGCCATACCTGGAACTCCCGCAAGCCCTCAATGGGACCGGCGGAGGCATGTATTCCGTTAAAAGCAGTCCTCGGCTGTTCCTGCAGGTCAAGTTCCTGATACCTGTCCCGGAGCAGCCTCCGGAGGGAGCCCGGGGCGGCCTTTTCCGGATTAGTCGCCCCTATTACCAGACTTCGAAAATCCTTCCAGCTCAGATGGTCGGGACTAAAGCGTGCATCATAGAGCTTGACTTTTAAACCGGGGGCTGTAAAGAGCTCCTTCATGGAAGGGTAAAACCCGTTTATTACAAAAAGACCGCTTTTCTCCATGCGGCTTACGTAGAGCCCGGGGCCGAGTTTTACCTCGATACCGTTCCTCCACAGGGTGTTCAGGGTCTGAGGCGATGGATTTCCCAGGAGTTCAAAGGCCTCAGTGCAGTTCAGCAGTTCTCCCGACGAGAGAACCTCGTCAATGCTGCGCCGGAAGATCTTGAAAAACTCTTCCCGCCCCTTCTCCGGTATGCGCAGATCAGAGGGAGAAAGCTCCATGGCGGCCCGGGAGATGGAAGCATAGTGCCGGTCAATAATCCTCTTTTCTATCAGCTCTGCCGCCTCTATTTCGCCGGCCTCGACAAGACTGACACCCGTCTTCCGCAGCCGGTCCTCCACAAAGGCTATCGCCCTGGGGGTGACAGCCTGGGGTTTTATAAAAACAAGGGCGTTATTGTTCATGGCATTCTCCATTTTTTACCGCCCAGTGTATCCTTACTGACCATTCATGACAATGGTCAAAAAAAGTGAACAGAATTGCATAGAAGTATCTGCAAACTGTTGACACCAAAGAGCTTTATCGATATATTTTTATCGTTACTAAATTAACGATTTGTAAGAACGGTATACTTACGATACTATATAAGAACGGAGGTATACCATGGAGGATGCATCAATTCAGTCCGTACCGTACCCAACGATAAAACGCTACCCTGCGTATCTTCAGGTACTGAAGGAACTGAAAGTTACAGGAATAACAACGGTATCAGCGAGGGATATTGCAGAACGCCTGGGACTAAACCAGGTTCAGGTACGAAAGGACTTGGGGTATTCAGCCATAATCGGCCGTCCGAAGGTCGGCTACGATATAGAGCAGCTGACTTCTGCGCTGCATCAACTGCTTGGTTGGCAGGACCCGAAGGAGGCTTTTCTGATCGGGGCCGGAGCCCTCGGATCAGCCCTTCTTGGATACCGGGGTTTCCAGGAGTACGGGCTGGATATTGTTGCAGCCTTCGACCTGGATCCGTCAAAGCACAACACCGCTATCCACGGGAAAAGAGTCTTTCCCATGGAGCGGGTTCCGGAACTTGCAAAACGCATGGGTGTTTTGATTGCCGTTCTTACCGTTCCGGAATCTGCTGCACAGAAGTGCGCAGACCTGCTGATTGAGGCGGGAATACGGGGTATCTGGAGTTTTTCGCCATGCAAGATCGAGGTCCCCGACAACGTCGTTGTGCAGAGAGAGGAACTCTCCTCCGGACTTGCGGTACTGTCGGTCCGCTTGTCGGAGATGCTCAAACACGAAAACAATGGACCAAAAGCGCCGGCATAAACTGCCTTAAAAAGCCTGCCGGTGCTGAATACAGTTCCGTCCCGGAGACGGAGTGGCACCGGAGGCTGTAGTGAAAACAAAACCTGTAATAGAGATCTGCATGGGGAGCTCCTGCTTTTCCAGGGGCAATGCCCTCAGCCTGGAACGGGTGGAAAACTATCTGCAGAAGGCAGGCCTTTCGGAGAAGGTGGAATTAAAAGGACGCCTCTGTGCGGGTAATTGCGCCTCCGGCCCATGCATGAGTATAAACACCATAAATTATACCCAGGTTCACCCCGACGCCGTGGAGGATCTTCTGCGGTACCATCTTGAGCTCAGGAATACGGAGAGCCTATGACTCCCGCCATTTACACGGAAAAGACCCAGTGCCGGGACTGCTACAAATGCGTCAGGCATTGCCCGGTAAAAGCTATCAGGGTAGAAGAATCCAGTGCCACAGTAGACCATGATCTCTGCATATTCTGCGGACGCTGTGTTGATGTCTGCCCCGCCGGTGCCAAGAAGGTTCGGAACGATGTTCCCCGGGCAAAGCAGCTTTTATCCATACGAAAGAAGGTCTACGTTTCCCTGGCCCCGTCCTATGCGGCGGTATTCACCGATAGAGAGCAGGATTTAATAGAAAATCTGAAAGGGCTGGGTTTCGAAGGGGTCTCCGAAACCGCCATCGGCGCCGAGATTGTCAGCCTTGAACAGAAGAGACAACTGGAAGCCGGAAGCGGCGTATGTGTCTCCTCCGCCTGTCCCTCCGTACGGCTGCTGGCCCAGAGATATTTTCCCGAAGCAGCAGAACGGATCAGCGGAATTCCCTCCCCCATGATAGCCCACGGTCGGTACTTGAGACGCCTGTATGGTGAAGATATCGGTGTGGTTTTTATTGGTCCCTGTATTGCAAAGAAGACGGAGGCCGACCAATACCCCGATACGGTGGATGTAGCCCTGACCTTTAAAGAAGCGGCTTCATGGATCAGCGAAAGCGGCGAGATAATCAGGCATGATACGGCAGCCTCGAAAAAAGCCGACTTTGTCCCCTTTAAGGCGGGCAAAGCCTCTCTGTATCCGGTGGACGGTGGAATGATCCGCTCCATGGGAGACTCTGCCCCGGTTAACTACCGTTATTTTCATCAGTCCGGAACCGCACAGCTTATGGATACCCTCCGGCACTTTACGGATATCCGGGAGGAAAACTATTTTCTCGAACTCATGACCTGCGAAGGGGGCTGCATTAATGGACCGGTCAGCCACACCGATAAGTCCTCAATATCCCGCCGGGCCAGGTTGTTCGATACCTGGGAAAAACGGGAAAGCTGCAGTTCCCTGGATTACCTGCCGGCGGACATGCTCGATTCCTGCTGGAATGGCCCCGCGGCGACGGGAGGCTCCTATACTCAGGAACACATAGAAGAAGCCCTGAAAGCCCTGGGAAAGATCAGCCAGGAGGACCGAAAGAACTGCGGCGGCTGCGGCTACTCGACCTGCGAGGATTTTGCCTGTGCCTTTCTGGACGGTAAAGCTGAAAAGGAGATGTGCGTTACCGAAATGCGCAAGATTGCACAAAGCAAGGTAAGTGCCCTGCTGCATACCATTCCCATGGGAGTCGTAATTGCGGATGAGAGAATGCACATTGTTGAGTGCAATCGTAACTTCCTGGACCTCTTCGCGGAAATTCCCTTTGAACCGGATATGGAGGTACTTAAGCGGGTAGAAGGTAAAAACCTCTCCGCCTTTTTGCCGGAGACCTCGGCCTTTCGGAGTCTTCTGGATCGTACAGAAACAATGGAAAAGATAATCCAGATAGACGGCAAGGTCATGCGGGGAAACTTCTTCCAGATCCAGAAGGGACGTCTTGTAGGCGCGGTTTTCCAGGACATCACAGCCCCGGCGGTAAAGCGGGAGATGGTGGTCAAGAAAGCGGAAGAGGTAATCCGGAAAAACCTGCAGAGTGTACAGCAGATTGCCGGCCTTCTGGGAGAAAACGCCGCCGAGACGGAAATTATACTCAACTCCCTTATAGACTCCTTTGAACCCGGAGAATTCAGACGGAGCGAATGAGCGTGGACTACGGTTTTATCGAGGTTGACTACTACCAGTTTTACAAGCACCGCAACAAGATCGGCGGGGACGTATTTCTTCTTTCCCGTCGCGAAGAAGACGGAAGAATAATCTGTGTACTCTCCGACGGCCTCGGCAGCGGCGTCAAGGCCAATGTACTGGCTAATCTGACCGCCACCATGGCCGAGAAGTACGTCGCGGAAAAGCTGGATGTCCGGAGGGCCGCGGAAATAATCATGAGGACCCTGCCGGTATGCCGGGAGAGAAAGATCAGTTACGCGACCTTTTCCATCATTGACGTCCAGGCGGATGGAAAAACGGAGATCGTGGAATACGACAATCCACGCTTTCTGTTTTACCGGGGAAATAAAGAAATCAGGCCGGACAGACGGGTAATTGAACTGCCCAGACGTTTTGAACACAAGGAAGAACACCTCTATTACAGCAGCCTGGACCTCCAGGTCCAGGACCGGCTGGTCTTCTTTTCCGACGGAGTAACCCAGAGCGGCATGGGCTCCCAGGGCTATCCTCTGGGACTCAGACTCGAGGGTGTTCAGGAGTATACCGGAGGCCGAATCGCCGCTGACCCTTCGGTCTCCGCCAGGGAGCTGGCCAGAAAGATCGCCGTAAACTCCCAGCTCCTTGACGGCAACGCCCCCAAGGACGATATAACCTGCGGCGTCATCTATTTCAGGACACCCAGACAGGCGATGATCGCGACCGGGCCTCCCATGGACCCCGGACGGGATACCCTGCTGGCACAACGGCTGGCGCTTTTTCCGGGAAAAAAGATTATCTGCGGCGGGACAACAGCCAAACTCGCCGCCCGGGAACTTGGCAAGGAAATCCAGGTTGACCTGAAGAGCAGGGACAGAAAAATTCCACCCTCCGCAGAGATGGAAGGGATCGACCTGGTGACCGAAGGAATGCTCACCCTTACCGAGACGGCCCGACAGCTTGAGACCGGCGAGTTCGCAGATACCATTGCAGATAACGCCGCTGTACGGCTGTGCCGGCTCCTTGTGGACAGTGACAAGGTCTATTTTCTGGTAGGCACCAAGATCAATGAAGCTCATCAGGACCC
>Ga0334895_1003746_pt1 | contig 11362 bp, 7 predicted proteins | sample GraSluR3_MG_7_FD_207229 | JGI IMG/M metagenome (GOLD analysis project Ga0334895, IMG submission 207229) | Sludge microbial communities from methane-producing bioreactor in Wageningen University, Netherlands - Granular Sludge_31_05-R3 | ecosystem: Engineered > Bioreactor > Anaerobic > Unclassified... | reverse complement strand
ATAAATTTCCAAGCCAAAATTGGTGGGGAGTACATAAAGAAGGGAAATTATATTGCCCGAAAAATGGTCCGGTAAGTTTACCCCAAATTATAATGAAACTCAGCGGCGGAATCAAAGAAAAAAACCTGGTAATGTTCTTAATAGGTATTGAGGCAGTCTTTGGATTGATTGCAATAACGATTTATTTGTAAGTCAGTATCGAATTCATAGCCTAAATAGTTGTAGGAAATGAAAAGGTTTAATTTTCACCTTAAGTGCATGAATGAGATAGTTTAATCCTTTCATCAAGGAGAGGTTCGTATCTTTCTATTCCCTAAGAAGAGAGGTTTAGGTCTAGAATGAGAGGTAAAGATGTATTTATCATGTAAGGGTAAGCCTATATGCTGATGGAATAGGTATGAGGTAGAAATATATGTTGGCAGATGTAAATAATAAAAAAGAAGATATTTTTAAGGTTATAAAGGCAGCCGGGAATGAGATTTTAAAGGTATATCAAGGTGATGATTTCCAGGTTGAAATAAAAAGTGATGAAACCCCTTTAACGATTGCTGATAAACAATCTAATAATGTAATAATTAATGGCTTAAAAGTATTGTTCCCGGAAATTCCTATTTTATCGGAAGAGAGTAAAAAAGTACCTTATGATGAGAGAAGAAACTGGAAATATCTTTGGGTAGTTGACCCTCTGGATGGAACCAAGGAATTTATAAAGAGAAATGGAGAGTTTTCCATCAATCTAGCATTAATAGAAAATGGAAAACCAATTTTTGGAGTACTATATATACCGGTAATGAGATTATTATATTATGCCGGAAGAGGATTGGGCGCTTATAGGGTAGATAAAAACAAAAAAATTTATTCTTTAAAATCTAAAAAAAGTGTGAGTAAAGAAAGTTCTCAGAATATTGGTATAATTTATTCCAAATCACACTATAATTCAGAAACCAGGGAATATGTTCAAAAGATAAGAAAAAAATATAACCACACCAATATGATATCAGTGGGCAGTGCCATGAAATTAACATATCTGGCAGAAGGTAAGGCTGATATATATCCGCGGTTAGGCCCAACTATGGAGTGGGATATTGCAGCCGGGCAAATTATAGTTGAGGAAACCGGGGGCAAAGTAATTGATTATTATAAAAGAAAGCCTTTGATTTATAATAAAGAGGATTTGAGAAATTCCTGGTTTTTGGCATTTGGGCATAAGGTTGAGCAAATACAGCTAATATAGTTGAGATTAGGGAATTATATGTATATACTATACTAGAATGTACTAATAATATAACAATATTATTTCAACTATATCTACAAATATGGCAAGAGGAACTTTATGAGAATACTAATAGTCGGTGCCGGACCGGTTGGCTGTTATGCGGCTCAACTATTGAAAAGAATGGGTTATGAGCCTATACTGCTGGAAGAACATTCCAGCATCGGGAAGCCGGTGCAATGTGCTGGTATTGTATCATCGAAATTAATTTCTACTATAAAACCTTTTATCTCTGAGTCTGCAATTGTGAATGAGATTAATAGTTTTGCCATTAATACTCCGTGGACAGAAGAATTTTATGTTAACAGCCCGGGAATCGCCTGTATTTTAAATAGAGAGCAATTTGATTTAGATATGGGTAAGGGGCTTGATATTCGCTTAAAAAGTCGTGTTTCTAAAATAGAAAAAAAAGACTCCAGCTATTGTGTTTACACTGAAAGAGGCGAAGTATTTGTGGCAGACTTGCTGATTGGTGCTGATGGTACTGATTCAATTGTCCGTAAGTACATGCTTAATAACTATGGAAATAAATATAAGAATAATAATTTAAAAATAAATTATTATTATGGCATGCAATATCAGATAAAATTAAAAGAATTCTATCAAGATATTACTAATGATTCTATAAAGGTATATTTTGATGATAACATTCCTTTCTTTCTCTGGATTATTTTAGAAAATACAAAAATATTGCGTGTTGGAGTTGTGGCAACATTACCAGAAAATGCCAAGAAAACATTGGATGAGTATCTCTGTAGAAAAAATATAGGTGGGGAAATTGTTGATGTTATTGCCGGGAAAATAGCGATGGGTTATATTCCTGCTTATTATGATAATATTGCCTTAATAGGAGATGCTGCCTGCCAGACAAAGCCATTGACTGGAGGCGGGATATCTTATGGCATTTGTTCTGCCCGCATACTTGCTGATTGCATAGAAGAGGATAAATTAGAAGAATATGATCCGAGATGGAAAACAAAGTTCAGTAAAGAAATTAGATTTGGTTTAAAAGCCAGAAGAATATATGAAGATTTAGATAAAGATAACAGGAAAAAACTTTTTTATATTTTCAAGAAATATTCTAGTTTTATTGAGCAGGCCATTGAATTTGACAATCATTTCAGTCTATTTCAAGCAGCTTTGAATAATCCGCAAATATTAATAGATGCAGGAAAAATTTTAGGATATTACATGAAAGACATGATAAAATAGATTATGTTTGAATTAAGATTATATATGCTAAATATACAAAGATAGTAAGTTATTTATAGGAGGGAGATTATATGAAAGCAATTATATTGTGTGCCGGCAAGGGGACTCGATTAAGGCCACTGACTTATACCAGTGCAAAGCACCTGATTCCGCTGGCCAATAAACCTGCACTGGAATACGGAATTGAGAAAATTAAAGAATGTGGCATTAGTGATATTGGAATTATCATCGGTGAGGAAACCGGTGAAGATATTAAGCGCGAGATAGGAAATGGACAAAAGTGGGGAGTCAATATTAGCTACATTATGCAGGAAGAGCCATTAGGACTGGCACATGCCGTAAAAGTTGCCAGAGAATTTTTGCAGGATGAACCTTTTCTGATGTACCTGGGTGATAATCTTTTGAAAAATGGTGTCATGCAATATCGTCAGCAATTTGAAGAGGGGAAGAAACAGGCTTTTGTGTTGTTGACTCATGTTGAGAATCCCCAGGCGTTTGGTGTAGTTGAACTTAAAGATAAAAAGATTGTTCGCATGGTTGAAAAACCAAAGGACCCACCAACAGATTTAGCATTAATCGGTGTGTACTTTTTTGATAAGACTATTCATAAGGCCATTGATAATATTAAGCCTTCAGCCAGGGGAGAATATGAGATTACCGATGCTATTCAGTGGCTTGTAGATAATAAGCATGACGTGGAAGCCGAAGTTATTGAAGGATGGTGGAAAGATACCGGTAAGCCGGAAGATATAATTGAAGCCAACCGATTGATTCTAGAAGACATCCATCGGGATTTAGGAGATGCAATTATTGACAATAAATCCAAGGTGTTTGGCAGGGTTAATCTGGGGAAAAATGCTGAGGTAATTAATTCAACCATATTGGGTCCTGTTGTAATTGGTGAAAATGCCAAGATTATAAATTCCTATGTAGGGCCATTCACTTCTTTATCTGCAGGGGTCAATATCGAAAATAGTGAAGTTGAATATAGTGTCATAATGTCCAATACTCATATTGATAGCATTAAATGCAGAATGCAGAATTGCCTGATAGGCAAAGATGTGGAGATTTATAGATCAGACGAAATGCCCAGAATATATGAATTTGTTTTATCAGATGATAGCAGGGTTAGATTGGTATAGGAATTATTTGCTTTAGAAAAAATTATCAAACAGGATTAGAACGAAATACCTGTTTGAAAGTGAAAGCGGAATTGGGAAGGCTCCGAGAGGGCTTTTCCAATTCCCAAAGTCAGAATAAAAGGATTGTTCTGAGCTTGCTTAAATTTGAAATTTAACTCTGCACCGAGAGATGCGTTTATTTCAGACGGTATTTGCGACATCTTACCATCCCAGGCCTGTCCGGCATCTAGAAAAAGAGAGCCTGATACTCTTTCTAAAAAGATTGAAGCCCAGTCAAAACCTACCTTTTTTTCAACAGTCATAATTGGAAAACGGTATTCCAGACTGGCAGAAATTAGATTATTCCCGCTAAAGCGAGAAGAAGAAAAACCCCTAAGAGGGAAGCTATTATTGTTTATTGAACTTAAAGCCGTGCTACCAGAATTACCTCCCAGATAATATTTTTCTTGTTGGTTTAGATCTTCTGTTGAAAAACCAGCAACAAGACGAAAAGCTATCACCTGGTTTTGAGCGGGTAGGGGAAAATATTTTCTGCCATCAAATAATATTTTATTGAAATTTAAATCACTTCCAAGTATTTTGTTGGAATGTTGATAACTTAAAGACAGAGAAGACCCGATTTCAGGACTAAAAGATGATTGGTAACTTTCAGTGTCATTATACCTATAGCTAAGAATAAGAGAATTAATCTTTTTGGAAAAAATGTCACTATTGTCATTTTCTGAATTATTAAAACTGTATAATTCATTTTGAAATCCAATAGAAATGTTTTCAGAAAAATAACGTGCAGAGTCCTGCTGGGAAGTGTATCCTTTTCTGGGGAAATTTAATTTAGCCTGGAATGTAGCACTGGTGTTCTCTGCATCAAAAAAATATTTTATTTCATTGTTTTCCAGCAAAGTTTCACCCTGCCAGGAGACTGACAGGAATGGATTCCGCGAATAATCATAAAACTGAATGTCATAATAAAGAGATGGGCTAAATACTCCCCATGCCAACTTAATTGGAATACTATAAAATTTTAAATAATCCTGAGCCAGGGTAGAAAAACCAAGATAAAGGTCCTTTGAGGTCAGTGCGAAATAAGGGGTCCAGTAAGTTGGAAAAATACTTTCCCGGGGCGAATAATCTCGATGATACAGGGGACGGTTCTCTGGATGATACAGGGGACGGTTCTCTGTATCATGATATTTATACGTAGAATAGTGATACAGAGAACCGTCCCCTGTATTTATTGGTTTCCAAAGCAAATTACTGGTACTGGTTAAATGCAGTTCATAGCCAGAGGCATGGTATTGAATGAAAGCCAGTTCTTGGCCATCTGGTGAAATTGCCGGTTCAAAGGCTCCCGTTATGACATTTGTCAACCTAAACAACTTATTTTCTTTTATATTAAAGGCATATAAGTTGAAGATACCACTTCGATCTGAGGAAAAATATATATATCTTCCATCAGGAGACCAGTTCGGACTGATATCAGTATGTTTGCTCCGGGTAATAGCCCTGATGTCTTTTGTTTTGTTATTTCTATCTAATTCTAAAATATAAATATCCTGAAACCCGTTTTTCCACATTGAGAAAGCTATTTGATTGCCATCAGGAGACCAGACAGGCTGCGCAATCTGTGTTCCGTCATGAAAGTCAGTAAGAAATATCAGGTTATCATCAGTCAGCAAGTCTTCCAGATGATCATTATTTTTCTTTAGTTTTTCCAAAAAGTTATTTTCAAGAGAAAATAAGACAAGATTGTTACTGCCGGCATGGTTAACAACTGCAACAATAGTGTTATTAGAAATATCCGGATGCCAGCTGGGGTCTTTAATTCTCAGACCCTCGGTAAGTCTAATCTGTTTTTCGGTTTCCAGGTGATATAAAAAAAGGTCATGATACTGGTAAAATTCTTCATAGTTGAGAAGTTTGGCATAGATAAGGTACTTGTTATCGGGTGATAAGGAATAAGAAGTACCATGACCGGTAGTTCTGTTAATTATAGTTTTTTCTTCACTGGTTACAGGATTATAAGTGCGAATAGTAGGATATAGTTCAGTATTATTGACTTTATAAAGCAAAGATGGTGTATTGGCATTATTGCTTTGCCACCAGCGTGGATTGTCAACCCAGTATTTATGATTTGTTATCTGGTCAGATACTGTAGGTTCGCTATAGTGATATACTTCTTTAAGCTGTTTTTGATAATGTCTATATTGTTCGTTTTGCCAATCTTCATACAATTCATCCTGGTTAATTCCCAGTACCTTTCGGATAGACCAGTTCATTCCTAAAAATGGATAAGCACAGAATTTCTCGCTTATAGCTATTAGTTTTTCTTCACCGTATTTTTGGGCGATATAATGAACCAGGGATTGCCCATAAATATATGGAGCACTGCCACCTGGCCAGGAAGTAAGATACGAGCTTTGTAATAGTTTTAAATCTTTTTGTGCACCTTCCAAAAAATCAGAACGAAGATACATATCATATCTATTGTCTACCAATCTTCCGCCTGAGCTCCATTTGCTTTCTTTATAAATAGCCAAACCTTCAATAGCCCACATTGGTTGAAGTGCGTTGGGAGCAATAATCTGCCCCAGGAAAAATCGTAGAAAGGTAGTTCCTTTGCTGGTCATATCAAAATGAGCTAAATGGGTATATTCGTGAACAAGTAAAATTTTTATCCAATTTTCAAATTTAGTGTCAAAGTTTTTAAAATTCGGGGCAGTAAGGTTTAACCGAATAGTGCGATGTGGAAGAACAGAAGCAAAACCATAAACCGAATCACTAAAGTCTTCCAGGATAATGGCTATCTTCTTATTTTTGCGAAAAGGTTCCCCAAAATTGGGAGTTATCTGCTGGTAGGTTTCCTCAGCTATATCAGCAACATTAAAGGCAATATTTTGATAATCAAATGGCCTCTGGATTGGACTCTTGCCAGGAAAAATTACTAAAAAATTTTCACTTTCGGTTACCTGCCAATCAAGCGAAGGGTCATATGACCTTGACTGAACGGTAACAGATAAAAAGACTGGCTGAAATAGGACAAATAGTATTATTAAAGAAATAAAAATAAAATTAATATTTTTTATTTTTAACATTGCTGATATTATATTCTCCCAGTGCTATAATCTATATTCATTACTATAGCTTGTTTTATAATTCCTTACAATAAAAACAAATAAAAAATAGTTATCTCTTGGAAACCATATCTATATTAGGTATAATGAAAATTAATTTAGAACAAAAGACGGAGGTAAATTTTGGTAGCAAAAAAGGAAAAAAATAGAAAGAATTCCCTCAGCACAAAGAAGAAAAAATTATTTGATATTTTATTTTATAGCATAAGTGCAGTAGTTATACTGGTTTTGCTTTTTGTTGGACTAAGACAAAGAGGGTTGTTGCCATTGTGGATTGATAATCTACCCTCGAAACAAATTGCAGAAATATCGGAAGAAGTCAAGGAGAGAAGAGCAAGATTTCATATTATTAATGCCCATGAGCATGTCCAGAGTGAGGATAATATACCTATGCTAAGAAATGCAATGGAGGATTGCCAGGTTGAAAAAATGGTAATACTGGGAACCTCAGATTTTACCTTTTATCTGGATCCCGATTACGGATTTACCGGATATGATGAAAATAATGAGACCATTGTAAAAATCAGCCAGGAATACCCAGATGAATTTGCAGCCCTGGTAACTATGGATCCCCGTGATGATGATAAGCTGGAGAAATTAAAAAAATATATGGAAGAAGGAGCAGCGGGGGTAAAATTATACAATGGGCATGGCAGTTTTTATGATTTATTTTTTAACAGTCCCATTGATGAGCCAGACATGATGGAGGTATATGAGTATTGTGAAAAAGAAGGAATCCCGATTTTGCATCATATTAATACTGGAAGATTTTTAGAAGAAATGGAACATATTTGTCAGGAGTATCCCGATTTAATACAGATTATTCCGCATTTTATGCTATCATCTGGCAATTTATCAAGATTGACAAGATTAATGGATACCTATCCTAATCTTTATACTGATATTAGTTTTGGTCATCCTGATTTTCTGGTAGCCGGGTTTGGAAGAATATCCAATAATTATCTTGCCTTCAGAGAATTTATGAAAAAGTATCAGGACCGTATAACCTATGGAACAGATTTAGTAGTTACTACCTATATGGCAAAGACAAGGGCTTATATAAATGATGTCCACCTGGCTTATATGGATTTATTGGAAAAAGATGAATTTACCTTACCAAGAAGTATTTATAACATGATGTCACGGGATGCGAGAGAAAGAGTTGACCAGGACAGAGTGTACAGAGGGCTAAATCTGGATGACGAGGCTTTACGGATGATTTATCATGATAATGCCCAGAAATTATTTTTTCAATAGCATTATAATATAATACAGTTTTCAGTAAAATACTAAGGGTATAATTGGCTGAGATTGCTTTTTAGCTGTGCTACTCACAATGATAAAAGAGAAAAACGCTCCAAATAATGGAAGAAGAAGCACCGGAATTGGGTAATTAAAACAGAAATGAACAAAATATTAAGATGAAAGGTGATAAAAGTTACAAGTTGTGAGTTAAGGCAATTGACCAATTTACCGCTTGGAACTCTACCAATTAAAATCGTATACCCATTCTGAATATATTCTTAGTATCGTATATTTAGCAGAAATATCTATCCATTTTGTGAAAAAGGTATGAATCGGTAATTTTAGTAAGTATTAAGTATATAGATACATGAGCTTACTGGAATTTTTTAGAAAGGGAACCTATAAAGAGTGAATTATATTTTAGTTGCAGGAATTGCTTTTTTTGTTTCCTATGTTATTACTCCTTTTATTGCCCAGGTAGGAAAAAAACAAAACCTTGTAGACAGGCCTGGCTTCCGAAAAATCCATAGTGATTCAATCCCGAATTTGGGGGGAATTGTAATATTTTTTGGATTTATACTTAGCATATTATTTGTAGTACCTATTGAGGGTAAGGCAAAAGGACTGTTAGCCGGCAGTGTGATTATTCTTCTGTTGGGCATTATTGATGATATTGCAGATATAAGACCTCGTTATAAATTCTTAATTCAAATGATACCTGCTTTGTTGGTTATTGTTTACCATTATCATCTTATTAATCAATTTATTAATAATCAATTGGCGTTTTTGAGTATTTTTGGCTATTTGCTTTATCCGGTTTTACTTTTCTGGATTACCGGTGTAACTAATTCAATAAATTTAATAGATGGCATGGATGGCCTGGCGTGTGGAGTGTCAGTTATATCCCTGATTGCATTTTTTATATTAGGGGTAATTATTGATGGTAATTTTGAATTATATAACCTGTTAAATGTGGCTTTGCTGGGAAGTATGCTGGCGTTTTTCCGTTATAATTTTTATCCGGCAAAAATGTTTCTTGGTGATTCAGGAAGTACTTTTGCAGGCTATATACTTGCTTCAATTGGGGCTTTGTGGGTAATGGTATCTGAAAATGCCTTATTTTTAATAGTGCCATTAATTATACTTGCTCTTCCGGTAGGAGACACGCTTTTTGCAATTTTAAGAAGATATGTAAATAAAAAGCCGATTTTCCAGGCAGACCAGGGACATCTGCATCACCGGCTATTAAACAGAGGAATATCTCATCGAAATGTTGTTTTAATTCTGTTAGGGATAAATTCATTATGTTGCTTATTAGCATTGATAATCGTTTTGAGTGTTAAATAATTAAGTATTGAGTCGTGTGTATTGAGTATTGAGTAAATACTGTTGGAATAAATGAAAGATAGTTTTTAGATTTCAGTGTACAGTTTACAGACAAATACAAAATAAAAATATAAAGTTTTAATTTTAACAAAAATAATTATCAATTTTTGATTTTTGATCAAAGAATGCGTGTAACAAAGTATGAGATTGCCACGCCTACCTCTTAACAATAGTTAAGGGCAGGCTCGCAATGACAAAAGAAAAAAGTATTAAGTATTACGTATATCGTATACCGTAAGAGAAGAAAAGAAAATACAGTAATAAGTAACAAGTGATGAGTAATGAGCAAATACAGAATGCAATAATGCAAAGATGCAAGAAAGAAAAATAAAATTATTTTTAATACCCAGTATTACAACATTCCATCCTTGCAATCTTCCAGATAAAGATTTTTAGCTCTTACTCTTAACTGAAAACTGTAAACTAAAAACTGATAACATTCTTTATATACTAACTACCAACGACTAACTACTAATGCTGCAGTTTTTTGAACTAATTAACCAAATAACTTATTAATAAGATTCTTTGATAACATATTTTGAGACCATATATTGTGTATAGGTAAATTAAATGTTAAAATCATTTTAGTTTTTAACGATAAGGAAAAAACATAAATGATTCACCAGAAAAAAGAAAAAGTTCTCGTTACAGGAGGGGCCGGTTTTATCGGCTCCCACATTGTAGACCTATTATTACAAAAGAATTATGAAGTGATAGTAATTGACGATTTATCCAGTGGGAAAAAGATAAATCTTAATGAAAGTGTAAGATGTCATCAGGTTGATGTTAATTCCCCTGTATTAAAAAGTATATTTGAAGAAGAAAAACCTGATTATGTCTGCCATCAAGCAGCTCAAATCAGTGTTTCTTATTCTGTAAGAAACCCGTTAATAGACGCTCAGCACAACATAATGGGAACATTGAATTTGTTAAAATGTGCATATGATAATAACACAAAAGGAATTGTATTTGCTTCGAGTGGTGGTACAGTATATGGAGAACCGGATATTTTTCCAATAAATGAGGAGACTATTTTAAACCCCTCTTCCCCATATGGAATTGCCAAGATGTCTTCAGAATATTATCTAAAATTTTATTGTGATTATTACAATTTAAATTATATTTCCTTGCGTTATGGCAATGTTTATGGCCCGAGACAGGATCCACATGGCGAGGCTGGCGTTATCGCCATATTTATTAGAAAAATGATAAATGGAGAGATTCCAACCATTAATGGAGATGGTGAATATATCAGAGATTATATTTATGTTGAAGATGTGGCAAATGCATGTTTACTCAGTATCAAAAATATGCTAAAATTAGCAAAGATTTATAAAAGAAATAGCATGAAAAGTTCCTTTGTTGCTTACAATATTGGGACAGGAGAGGGTATTTCAGTTAATCAGTTGTTTTCTTTTTTAAGGGAAATAATTGATTTTTCTATGCATGCTGATTATGGACCTCCTCGACCGGGTGATGTTAGAAGGAATATTCTTGAATGCAGTATGGCAAAAAGGAATTTAGGCTGGGAAGCAAAATATAACATTCAAAAGGGTTTACAAAAAACAGTAGAATGGTTCAAACTTGCAAGTGATAAAGATGAAGTTTTATAGTTTTAGGCCAGTAGAAATAAAATTAGATATTACTGGGAAAAACTAAGAGATATAGAAAAAATAGATGTATCAAAGATTTAAAACAGACACTTTATAACTTCTGTTACAAAGTATTTAGGGAGGCATCTTTGGGTGATTGGGCGAGTACTATAATTAAAATAGCAGGTATATCTTTTGCCGGAATACTCATGATATTATTGGGTAAATATGAGCAAAGAGGAAAAATTTCCCCTTTTTTAAAAATATTGTTGCAGGGGGTTATTGCCCTTTTAGTTGTTTTGGCCGGTGTAAGGATTGAATTTTTAAGAAATACCTCTGGCGGTTATTGGTATCTGGCTAATTTTTCTATTCCTATCACAA
>Ga0334895_1003740_pt1 | contig 11382 bp, 7 predicted proteins | sample GraSluR3_MG_7_FD_207229 | JGI IMG/M metagenome (GOLD analysis project Ga0334895, IMG submission 207229) | Sludge microbial communities from methane-producing bioreactor in Wageningen University, Netherlands - Granular Sludge_31_05-R3 | ecosystem: Engineered > Bioreactor > Anaerobic > Unclassified... | reverse complement strand
CGTGAAGATCTTGAAGCGTATTTCCTCGAACAGGCAAAGGAAACCTACAAAAGGAAACAATCCCTGTATCCCCCGGAAGTCATGCGGGACTTTGAGCGATGGGCTTATTTGAACAGTATCGATGGTCTCTGGAAAGAACATTTATATGAACTTGACCAGATCAAGGAAGGTGTCGGATTGCAGGCATACGCACAAAAAGATCCGCTGCTGATGTATAAGTCGCAGGCATTCGAATCTTTCAGGAACCTGCTAAGCCAAATTAATAAGACAGCGCTTCGTTTATTGTTCCGGACGGAAATTCGTTTGCGAGAAGAACCGCAGCAACCCCTGCCGCTTCACCAGATGCAAGAGCGCCACGGTCAGACACAGAACATGGGTTTTCAGGGAGCCCAAAATGACCCGCACATGCCGCCCCAACCCAATGCACCCCAGGCAGGAAGGACGGAACCCGTTCGCCGGGATCATCCGAAGGTTGGCCGTAATGAACCCTGCCCCTGTGGCAGCGGGAAAAAATATAAGAATTGCCACGGTCAGGTTTAGTTCTTGTTTTTAAAGACAATATTTTGGTTTGTTAATAAAAAAAATAGTTCCGTGCTGAGGAGAGAGAGGAAAAGCACTCTCGGCTTTAATCTTTTTTTACTGCGGAAAGATCAGTTCGGACGTTTCGTAGCCGTAAGAATCTGCAATCGCCTTTAGTTTTTCAAATACCGCAGGTTCCATTTGAGGCGTTCTTGAAAGAAACCAAAGATATTTGGTGGAACTGCCGGCGATCAGCGCCCACTGATAATTGACATTGTCCAGTGCGATAATATTATAATCCGAGTAAAAGGGACCGAAGAATGATACTTTCAGCCGGCCGGGTTCGTTAATATCCGGTATTACGGCCTTTGCTCGGGCTTCTTTATACTTCCCGTTCTTTATACCCGAATTGACGACACGTATGCGCGGTATGCCATTTTTATCCGGCTCAAGAAGCGAATAGCTTGCTTTGGTTTCTGTCAGTCCTCTTTCAAAACTGACATCCAGACGGGCATATTCATACCAGGACCCGAGATATTTTTCAAGATCGACCTTCTTGGCGACATCCATTGATTTTGAAAAATCGGAAAAATTCATTGTGCTGCACCCCGTGAATAAGATAAAGATCATTGCAATGACAGCTGCGGTATATTTCATAACGAACCCTTTTATTTATAACATAAAAAAGTAAGCAAATAAAGAAAATAAAGCTATCATAATTTTTAACGTATGACCAGAGTTTTATGAAGATTGCGCGTTTTTCCTTCCGCGTCGTGTAAAATTGCCAGCAGGAGATAAATACCCCGTGCCGGCCTATCGCCGTTCTTTGTTTTTCCGTCCCAGAAGAGGCTGACGGCCGGTTGAGAGAACATGGATCTCTCTTCGCGCCAGATCTCTCTGCCGGCGGCATTGAAACAAAACAATTCGCAATAGACCAGACTGTTTTCGGAATCAATATTGATCTGCACTCTTTCATTCTCGTCATGAGAGAATATCTGAGGGTAAACGGACAGCGCATCCCTGTATCCCGGCAGAGCCGTTATACTGTTCCGTTGTCCCGGGGTCATGCCGTTCGGGTCCACACAGGCATGCCAAATGTCCGGATCAGCGGAAGAAATATTCTCAAATTGTTTTTCTATACTTCTCCCGCGTTCATTGGCACGGTGATCCCGAAGATCACATTCATCTATAATATTTCCGGCAGGATCTTCAAGACGAAAATGCGCACCGGCATTCGGGATCGCAGGGAAACCCGAATAAACAAAGCGACGATCTGCAGAGACATTATGTACGATATCTCCACTCTTGCAAAATACACTGAAGCCCCGCAGCATATATCCGGAGAGTTCAAGCCGGTTGTTGTTGACATAGAGTTTCCAGCTTTCAAGGTCAAGACCGTTTATACGACAATCCAGCTCGATAAATTCTGCCTGCCCGTATGTATCCATGGGATCGCTTAACACTTCATTAAAAAAGCAGGGTATAAAAGGATAGGGGTGGTAATATTTAAAGACGGCACAAACAATGTTGCTGTCAGCGGCTGCTATTCTGCAGAATTGCGTTCCCGGGCTAAAGAGACCCTGTATCTCCGGATGGGAGATCACCGTATCACCGGGATCGCTCCCCGGAAGACTAATGACCGTACCGGCAGCGGGTGTTGTAAGGTCAAGCTCCAGCGGAGCGACGGGATAGTATCCGTCGTTCACAAAACGCAGTTGAAGTATATCCGTTGATGTAAAAAATGCATCCGATTCAAGACAGGTATAATGAAATAATTGTTTTTGCGTGTGATTTGCTTTCCCGGGAGAACCCGAATAACTAACCTCCCAGTTTTCCGCTTTCCTGTAATTCAGGCCCGTGTCGACAAGCTGCATGGCACTGTTATTCGGTATCGACCAGCTATTATCATAAAACAGGTCACATATGATCGTTTCGTCCGGATTCCGTATATAAATTGCATCCTGATCGTTATTTAAGTTGCGCCAGGCTACCGGGTAAATGACATTTTCAACAAATGGAAAATCGTCATGAAATAATCCCGATTGTGCGAGTACAACCAGGGAATCGGGGTAAAGAAGATAATCCGATCCGAAAATAACAGATCCTGTCAGATCCGAAAAGACCAGCTCTCTGCACTGAACAGGGAGAGAAGATCGCGATAGAAGTTCAATATACTCACAGGAAAAATTATTTCCCGTTTTACAGACGAATTCCGTTATAATCAGCTCATCGGATGATAAGGGAACCCGGCATATGTGCGACAGCGTATCGATAATATCGGGTTCTGCGGAAAGGACAACCGTGAAAGACAAAGTACCTTTTGCCATAAGGGGAAGAGATATTATTATACAGCAGGAGTCGCCGGCCGCGATCAATGTATCCACGGTAAATATGTCGGAAATCCGTAAATCGGGACGGGCCCCAGCTATATCCATAATATATCCAAGAGAGAAAGAAAAAACAGATGTCATGCCGCAATTGTTAACAAGAACCTCAAGTTGGATCATGTCACTATCAGGTATCGTTGTGCATTTTTGCAGACGGAGATCACGATCTCTGGGACTGACGGAATTACGTGTACCCGGTGTTCCGTATAAAAGAGTCGCGGGCAGCCATTCATTGCTTTCCGGCCGGATCCGTTCCATTGTGAACGCTTCTTTTGCCCAGCAGGGAGTGCCGGTAATATAGCTGTCAAGTACCTGTTTATTTTCATTTAGAAGTGAAAAAGCCTTGGATGTGCTGTTCGAAATGCCATACATCCCGAATCGTGCATCTTCGATGGTAAAGCGCGGTACGGAGTCCGGGATCAGGTGATCGTATTCACCGGCATAATCCGGATCCAGGATAATACCGTAGCATCGCGGTTTGATCAAATAATCCGGAAAAGGGATGATAGCATCCGTATCCTGTGGATCACAAAGATAGAAACGTGTCAGATCAATAACCGAATCCGACACATTATATACCTCAATAAATTCACCGGTGTTCTCATCGACAGCATCGATCATAAACTCATTTAAAATGCATTGTGCCTGCAATGTAGCGCAAAGCAATATGAAAACAAAAAAATGTCCCCCATTACGTGTCATGATATAATTTAATAAAAAGAAAAAAATAATGCAGTGATGCCTGTCACATATTGCAAGAAATTATTTTATCAGGTCCCGGTAAGCTTCCTGCGCGGCATAAATAATGTCCGCTTCGCCGGGGACAATACGATCGTGCATCAGGATCTTTCCGTTGCAGATCAGAGTGTCGATACATTCGGGAGAGGCACTGAAGACCATATTGGAGATCAGATGCCCGGCCGGGATAAGCGAAGGGTGATCCAGTCTGACAAGCATACAATCTGCAAGCATACCTTCTTCGATGCTGCCGGCATTAAGGCATGACGCACGCGCACCGTGCAAAGTTGCCAGATCGAATATTTCCTGTGCCGGGGCTGTTGTGGGATCGGAACTGCAGGCTTTTGCCCACAAAGATGCGAATTTCATCTCGCTCAGCATGGAAAGCGAATTGTTTGAACCGGCACCGTCGGTTCCCAAAGTTATCGGAATACCGCTTGCACGTATTGCAGTATAATCGAAATGACCCGAACTCAGTTTCATGTTGGAAGTGGGACAGTGTGCGATCACAACACCGCGATCTTTGAGAATGGAACGTTCTTTATCGTTCAAATGGATACAATGCACGGCTGTAACATCCGGTCCGAAAAAATCGATGGAATCCAGATATTCCACCGGTCGCTTCCCGAAATTCTTTATGGCTTGATCAACCTCCGACTGTGTTTCGGAGATATGGATATGAATCCGTCGCCCCTCCGCCCGGGCGCGTTCCGCACATTTGCGCAGTGTTTTTTTCGAAACGGTATAAATGGCATGGGGTCCGTAGGTAAAACGGATCCGTTCGGGATATTCTTTTTCATGCGAAAAAAAATCATCCGCTTTGTTCATGATAGCATCCGCCTTGCTTATATCCCCGGCATCAATGACAAGCAAAGCGATATCGGCACGCATTCCCATTTCTGCCGCCGCACGGGCGGCGCCCAGCGAGAACCAGTACATATCGTTGAAATAGACCGTTCCCGATTTTATCATCTCAAGGATAGCAAGGCGTGTACCGTGATAGACATGTTCTTCCCCGATCTTTTTTTCAACCGGCCATATATATTTGCTCAGCCAGGTATGCAGCTCGATATCATCCGCATAGCTGCGTAGAAGCGTCATGGGCGCATGGGTGTGCATATTATAAAAAGCCGGAAGAACGGCAAAAGGCCTCCCATCGATTATTGTATCCGCATCGATATCCACACAGGGCGCGATCCTGTTAAAGTGTTCGTTTTCGATATGAATATCCAAACGTTGTTCGCCAAGAAGAACCTGTTTAATAAGAATGGACATACTTATTTTTTATACCTTTCGGACCAGTATTTAAGCAGTCGCTCATAAATGAACTTTTCGTATCCGTTCGACCCGGGCCGGTAAAGGGTTTCTTCCGGCGCTTGTTCGGGGAGATAGTTCTGTTTTGTAAACCCATCCGGATGATCGTGCGGGTATTCGTAACCCAAGCCGTAGTGGAACTGTTTCATCGTTTCAGTGGGAGCATTGCGCAGATGCAGGGGTACCGACTGAAAGCCCGAATCGCGAATGGTTTTCTGTGCGCGGCGCAGGGCCATATAGGAGGCGTTGCTCTTGGGTGCCGCGGCAAGAAATACGGTAACCTGAGAAAGCACGATCGCGGCTTCGGGCATACCGATGGCATGAACGGCCTGGTAGCCGGCATTTGCGATCACTAATCCCTGAGGATCCGCATTCCCGATATCTTCCGAAGCCAGGATGAGGAGTCTGCGCGCGATGAACAGCGGGTCCTCGCCCCCTTCGAGCATGACGGTCATCCAGTAAACGGCGGCATCGGGATCTGAACCGCGAACACTTTTAATGAATGCCGAGATCGTATCGTAATGGTAATCGCCGTCTTTATCATAGAGCAGCGCACGTTCCTGCAGTGCAACCTGAATATCTTCTTTTCCGATCGTAAATGAAGTATCTGCAGGTGTTCTGCCGCGTACAAGCTGAACCGTTATGTCCAGGGTATTGTACATTTTCCGGGCATCCCCGCCGGAAGCGCGAATCAGAAAATCCCGCACAGCAATGGAAAGATCGATTGTGTATTGAGATAAAAGTATATCTTCGTTCATAGCGCGTGTGATCAGCAATTGCAGGTCATCCGGTTTCAGCGGCTGAAGACGCAGAATGCGGCATCGCGACAACAAAGGCGAGATCACCTCGAAGGAAGGATTTTCGGTCGTTGCTCCGATCATCACCACCTCGCCGTTCTCAACGGCATGTAGAAGCGCGTCCTGCTGACTCTTGTTGAAGCGATGGATCTCGTCGATGAACAGGAGGGTCTTTTTCCCCATCGCCTGATGGCTTGCCGACTTACGGATGATCTCGCGAACATCCTTCACACTGGCGCTGACCGCCGACAGTTCATAGAACATCGCGTCCCCGGCCTGCGCGATGATCCGAGCCAGGGTGGTCTTGCCGGTCCCGGGCGGTCCCCAGAGGATGAGCGAAAAAAGCGCCTTTGAGGCGATCATATTATGAACGAATTTCCCTTCACTGACAAGATGTTCCTGTCCTGCAAAATGCTCAAGACGTGCGGGACGCATGCGCGCGGCCAGTGGCGGGAGATTCCCCGGAGATGTGAAAAGTGTTTTTTCGGACATATCGGAAAATACAAGATAAAAAGCGAAAGGGGAAAGATTAAAGTAAAAAATGCCGAGGATTATTTCAAAACATATATAACAGAAAATGCGTGTGTGATATTTATAAATATAAAAATAACATAAGCGACCGATGACAAGGTATTAATTTTTAAAAAATCTCTAAATCTAAAAAAGCATGTATCATTTTGCAATATTGTAGTAAGACGAATCAATCAGTGAAAACCGGACACTCATATATCCATGTTCTGGATTTTCAAAACCGCTCAGATGTTCTTCGTAACGAACTGTAGTTGATGAATCATAATATGCGTACATGTCGTATGTATAGTCTGCAATACTTTCAGGGCTTAGTGATGATGCAGTGGTATTGAAATTAAAGTGTGTTTTATAATAATTTAGATTCCAAAGAGGTATTTCAATTGCTGTAAATGTTTTATTCCATTCCTTAGAAACATAACTGCGCGTTGTATCAAGATAATAATACTCATTGTATTCGGCATCTAAAGAAACAACAGGCTCTTTTAAGTCATTAAGTGATATCGTTCCGGAAACAGAAAAAGATTTTTCTCTAAGATAATGACGGTGTCCATCATATGCAATATAGGAAATATCTTCACTCCGTGAAAATGAATAGCCTGACCAATGAAGAGGATAGCATATTGGATTATTTACAATATGAGAGCTGGCGTTATGAAACATAGAACCCTCATTGTTGCCATTATTAAAATAAAGATATAGATATTTTTTATTACTGAAATCCATTTCCAGGCTATCCAACACAGCCTGTAGATCTTTTATTATCTTATCCTTTTCTTGATAGATAATCTCTGTTTCTTGCCCCGGCGTGACTGTAACTCTTGGCTGGCATTCGTTTTGTCCATTTTTATCCACCGCCGTCACATCCCAGTTCCCTGCCGGCAGTGACATTAATATCTCACCGGCGCGATTCACGTAATTGCCCACCCCGAAGATCAAATCCGGGAAGGAGCTTCCGCCGCTCTTGTTCTCGGCAACGATCACATCCGGCGTGATGGATTTGTCCGGGCTGCTGATCTTTGCCACGCCCCAGTCAATGGCTTTTTCGTAGAGCTCCTGTGTGTCATCGGTACCGAAGCTGATATCGGACAGGATCTTGACCGCGGTGGCGGTTTTCTCACCCAGCCCGACGGCATTGACGGCACCGTCGATATCCACCATTCCCGCCAGTTTGCCGGCCACGCGTTCCTTGATCTCGTCTTCCAGGAGGTCGAGCGGTTTGTCCACGGCTTTTTCCGCCTTTTCCCACCACTTTTTGCCCTCGTCGACCATATCCATGCCCTTACCCAGCGGCGTGGCGATCTTGGTCGCTTCGATCATAACGTCCATGCCTTTCTCGGTCAGACTGGCACCTTCTTTGACAAAGATATTTCCGGGACTCAGATTCCGGTCGTTAGCCAGCGAAACAAAACGGTTGCTTAAGTCAGAATTATCATAAAAATCATTATATATACTGCTGGTCTTATCATCGAGATCTCCGTTTTGCAGTTTGGTCCAGAAATCGTTCTCATCGTAGAACTGGTTTTTCCACTTGCTTCGCAGCTGGTTGTTGAACAAGGCACTTTTTTCTTCATTGCTCATATTTGAGACAATGGTGAGGATACGCTCCCGGCTGCGTTCGCCCACAGCGGCGCCTTCGGAGAAAAAGCTGAACAGAGAGCCAAAGATCCCACTGGTCTTGCTCAGCGGAGATGGCGTAAGTCCCAGGGAATCGGTCAGGGTCTGGGCTGCGGTAATAACATCATCTTTATATAACAACAGGTTGCGCAGTTCTTCATGGAGTGCTTCCAGTTCCCGAAGCGTCGGTTCATAAACAAAGAGCTGTCCCTCCCCATACCCATTGGAAAAGGTTTCGAAATAATGGTACATCCACAATTGTTTCAGCGCATGGGCCTGAATGAGCACATACAGGGCGTCCTGAGGATCGGCAAGGTCCGGATCGGAGGGAAAACGATCACAGGAAAAAGACATCAGCAAGGAAATGATCAAACCGCATTTTACGATCAACACGAACAGCTTTTGCATAGAGAAAACTCCATTGTAATATTTTAATAAACAAATATAAAATTAGTATTTTGATTTTAAAACAAAATATTGCGGCAGCTATATTTTATTTTGCAGTTGTTCCGGTGTTGTTTTGCCAAAGCATCAGTGACGTTATTCCGGATGGAAGATCGAGAAAAGGACCGGCCACGTTTTGTCCGGATATTCTTTTATTCCCAAAATAGTCCGTATCAATCATTAAATATCCACCGTCGGGATTGGTAAAGGGTGCTTTTGGAATGCGCGCTTCCCCGAGAATATCGCCGCTTACGATCCGGGCCTTATATCCCGTAAAGCGGGGTCCGGGATCAAAAGAAAGATAAACAGCATTATCTTTTTCTTCGAGCAAGAGCTCCGGGTCATGATCGGGACACATAAGAAAATGTTCGTCATGGGCCGAAGGTTGTGCGCCCTTATAATACACATTACCTTCGATCCAATTCGGAAGACGTGTATTGTCATATCCGCTCAGTCCGTGATCGCTGTTTTCACCCGTTCCGATAAAAATGTTGTTATAGTAACGATCGTCCCCGGCAAGAATAATACTTAGTCCGGCGACATCGGTTGAGTTTGGAAGAAAATACGGCGTAAAACGCCGATGGTCCGGCCGGGTGATGACCATTCCACCGAACAGATTATGTATAAAAGCACCACCCTGCGAACGCGTGATCAGCGCGTTTGGAGAAAGAAGAACATTATTGTCGGCGACAAAGGGACCATGGTTGACCTCAAAATAAACATCCACACGATCGTTGTCGTACAGTAAGTTACCCGATACACGGGTCCCCTGGGTCATCCAGTCCAGCCACAGACCCCGCACCGTATTATGGATGCGGTTGTTTCGTATCAGCACGTCAATCGGAGCATGCAGTTTGATGCCGCCGATCTCATCGCCGCCGAACTGCCGTTTTGTCCAAATATCATAAATATGATTATTTTCAATGACACTGAATGCCGCGCCCATCGTGCCGCAGATACCGGCCTGTTCGCAATTGAATATGGTATTATTCCGGACAATATGCGAACCGATCTGTTCTTTATTCCAACCGTTGCGCAGAACGCGAAACAGGACCTCTATGTAATGGACATTACCGTCATTGTACACGCTGCCAAGATCCGACGACCAGACATTGTGCCCGGTACCGCGCTCCTTACCCAGCGTGATCCCGGCACATTTGGAATCATGGATGACATTGTTTTCTATGATCCATCCCTTGTTCCAGTGCGTGGAGATCAAGCCGACCTGTTCGGCGGTCGGCGCGGGCCATTGTGTGGCAGCCTGCGAAAAATGGAACCCGCTGATGGTAATGTAATTGATCCCGGGATTCTCAGGATAAAAGCAAGTTCTGCGCACGCTGATCTCGGTCAGTTCTTTATTGGGATCACGATCATGAAAATTTGCCCAGATCGTTGTTCTTTTATCATCGCTTTCGCAATACCAGGTATATATTGAACCTTCGGGGTCCATAATGCTTGTATCCGGAACGGGATCAAAAACCTTTTCGATTGTCTCTTTTTCATACAGGGATTTCCCGTTCAGAAAAACCTCTCCGGTATGATGGATACGTCCGTAATCATTGAACCAGTCACCGAAAATGAGATCGCGATAGGGATTGTAATCTCCGAAAAAACGCTCGGGAAGGGTCACTTTCCAAACGCCACCCTTTACATATTTCCAGTTCTTTATGACTTCGGAACCCTTGATCTCAACATGTTCTCCTGGCGCGGCTCGGTATACGATACGCTTATTATCGTTTTCTCCCCCGCGGATGGGATTCACCCATTCACGGTAGTTACCCGCGTGTACCGTGATGGTATCGCCGGGCATAGCGCATTGAACTGCTCTTGATATTGTCAGGAAGGGTTTGATCCGGGAACCGTCATGACGGTCATTGCCTTTTTTAGAGACATGATATTCTCTTGCTGATAAGGAAGCGCAAAGCACGACTCCCAACATTGAGATAAATAATTTTCGTCTGACGGTTCTTAAACTCATTGCGATCTTGTTTCCCCTGTTGTTATTAGAGTCCGGTATATTGGAGCACAGCTTTAAAATCGTTTGAATTTAAAAAGGGATTCATATTTGATGCAAGATAATAAAACCTACAGCCGCCAACAAGTACCGCTGGGAAAAATATTCTTTCATATCAAGAGGTCTCTTTGGGCGAATTTGGCAAGGCAGGGTTTTGGGGTCTTGAATAAAAGGATCAGCATCAGTATATTAAGACTGAAAAAACCGGAGTAAAAGTAACTGTTTTTGCTCTACCGGAAGGAAAGCTTGATGCGAAGAACATTGTTAAAAATAATCATAGCTATAAGTATTGCTTTGAATCTGTATGCAATGCCAACTCCGGATTCATTATCCATTTACGGGCGCGTCTTGTGCGACAGTAATGGGCTGGCGGATGTGAAGATTGGAGGGAGCCATACGGATACAAGCGGATATTTTCATATAACAATCCCCGCGGGTATTGATACGATACTGGTCCCATCGTACCGCGCATTTACATTTTCACCGGCTTTTATTGAAATAAGCGCCTCAGATACAAGCATTGATAGCATGATCTTCGTTGCGCAGCGTATTTCCAAAAAAGTTATTGTGATTGCAGGTCAGTCAAACGCCGAGAATGTTGGCGAACCGCGCTTCTTCATCCCCGATACCGTTGACGACCATATACCCTATTATCTGGCCTACTCCCATGGAGAGTTTGGGTTGTCCACACTGGGATTGCTTACAAAATTTGGTCAAAGTGAAAGCTTCATTCAGGAATACAATCGCGGTTTTGGAGTGGAGATATTGCTGGCCCGAACATTATATAAATATTACACCGATTCTCTTGCGGTAATGAAGATCGCATTTAGCGGAACCACCCTGAACGAAGACTGGCAGGTCGATGGCAGAACGTATCCGCGCTTCATCCGCAGGCACGACAGTGCGGTTGAAATGTTTCGGAACCACGGCTACGATCCGCAATATATTGGGTTTTTCTGGTTCCAGGGCGTAGGAGACAGATCTGCCGACCGCGCACCGTATTATGCAGAAAACCTTAACGAAT
>Ga0334895_1003737_pt1 | contig 11385 bp, 19 predicted proteins | sample GraSluR3_MG_7_FD_207229 | JGI IMG/M metagenome (GOLD analysis project Ga0334895, IMG submission 207229) | Sludge microbial communities from methane-producing bioreactor in Wageningen University, Netherlands - Granular Sludge_31_05-R3 | ecosystem: Engineered > Bioreactor > Anaerobic >... | reverse complement strand
GGGGTGGTTGTGAAACAGGAACACCCGAGCCGAGCCAGCCAGGATGACGGGGCGCAGCATCAGGCCGATGTCGGGCGATGCCGACGACTTGTCGCCTAGCGCCGCCAGGTGAAAGCCGTCGACATGCCCCTGGTAGTCGGTGAACAGGGTGCAGACGGTCTCGCGCTGGGGATCCCACCAGCCCGAGCGCTCGACCACGTACGCCCATACCTGGTAGGCGTCGGCGGGGGACATCACCCGGGTGTCCATGGTCGGGTACTCCTTGATGGTGCGGAGCCCGACCTCTCGGATGCAGTGCCTGGCTACTTTACTCATGGCTGGCCGCCTCCTGCATCAGTTGGTCGACTCGCTTGAAGCGGGCCACATAGGTGTCGCTGGGCCCCTCATCGCCCGTGAACACGATCAGGTTGTGGGCGATGGCATCCTCCAGCAAGGCGAACCAGGCGGGCGCGGCCAGGTTGCTGAGATCGCCAAGTGAAACGACGCCGTCTTGGTCGACGGCGTCTTGGATATAGGTCCAGTGCTCGTGGGTGTAGAACATGGCGCTACTCCTCATCCTCGTCGCCGGGCCACTCGCCGAACTCGTGCTCGCCATCGGAATAGTCGATGCGCCCAAGCAACGCATCGGTATCCACCAGGACGAACAGCATGTCTCGATACACGTCGCCCTTGGACGAGCCCTCGATCTCTAGCCGATACTGTTCGTGGAAGGGATCGCATAGCTTCCAGTCTTGAGGGTGCTCGGACAGCACGTCGGGATCGGGACCAAACAGGTGGACGACGGCGTCCACCTGGTCGGAAGTAGGCCTGGGGGGGATCACCATGGCGTGAATGTTGATGCTATCGTTGGGCATCGTCGGAATCCTCCTCGTAGCTGAGCGCGGCACGCAAGTTCTGAACGCCGAAGTAGTAGCTGTTGTGTTGCTGGGTGAGAGCGTCCCAGCGCTCTTTGGCCACGGCCGCTTGCCGACGGGCCTCCTCTAGTTCCAGACCCGTCTCCGCGGCCCTACGCTCCATCTCGGCCAGGGCAGCACGCAAGTCGATCTCATTCTTGCCCATTGGTCGATCCCTCCTTTGCTGGTTGGCTCACGAGACACAACTGAATGCGGAGCAGGGCGTCGTCGATCGCCTTCAGAGTGACCCGCGTTCGCTGGTCGGGCCGCCGCACCAGCGTGCGCTCGTGAAGCGGACGCGCCATGCGCAAGGCCGTGCGGATCTCCTCGAGCGCAGTCTTGCTGATCTCCACGTAGAGCGGAGGCCAGCGCGGGGCGGGGTTGGGCCCCCGCTCCTCACGATCCAGTTCACACTTGATGTCGCCCCATGCGTCGCGATCCTCCTCGGACCAGTCGTCATAGCTCATGTCACGGCCCCTTGTGCTGAAGGTTGCGTCACTCTCGGTCTCCATACTTGGGCAAGTCGGTCAGTTATTACGGCCCCATGATTCCACCTCCCCATTCTCACTACAGCTTTCACGCACCACACTTTGGGGCGCGTAGCGCCCCAAAGTGTGGTAAGGCATCGTGGCTTACTCGGCTGGTGCTGAACCGCCGCCAAAGTTGCGTCGACTCCGAAGCTACGTTCACAGCCGGCGACGACGCCGAAGACAACCTGGCGGAACCTAACGGGTGCAGAAAAAGAGCGGCGCAGGCCCCCTTCCCCTTGCTGGCCTCTCCGTATAAAGAGTCAGCAAGCAGGTCAGGAGCCTGCGCCGGTGGTGGTGGTCGTTGAAACTCTAGAAACCCACAGCCTCAAGATACTCCACCAAGTCTATGGCTGCATCACCTCCGTAGTAATCGCGCCGTTGCCGCCACTCGGCAACGCGGCTGCTCAGCCGTGCCTCGACATCGCCGTCGGTACGGAAGCCCACACGGACCTCGGGGACGTACTCAGCATCGTCGAACAGATTGCTGAACAGATCTTCATTCGTGCGCGTCATCATCTACCTCCTGGCACCGCCGCCTGGCGGTGGCGCTAGCTTAGAACGGGATCTCGCTGTACTCGTCACCAGTTTCCACAAAGGGCGGCTCGGACTCGGCCTTGGCTTCGGGCACTGATGCCTCACCATCGGAGCGTGACCCCACGAACTTGACCGTGTTGGCGGTCAAGTTGAGCTCAGCACGGGGGTTGCCTTCCTTGTCGAGCCAGACATCGGGCTCCTGCATCGTGCCCTCGACCAGGACCTGGCGGCCTTTGGTGAGGTACTTGGCGCAGGTCTCGGCCAGGCCACGCCAGCAAGTGACCTTGTACCACGTGGCCTTCTCTTGACGCTCTCCTTGGGCGTCGGTCCACGTCTCGTTGACAGCAACGGGGAACGAGGTGACAGAGATGTCCGACTTGGTCTTGCGCAACTCGGGTGCCTTCCCGAGATTGCCAACGATAATTGTCTTGTGAAACATGATGCGATCTCCTTGTGATATGGCGAGAGCGCTGCATTGGGCAGCGCTCTCAAGGCGAAACGAAGCGACTTCCGAAACGGGTCACGTCATAGGCGTCCTGGCGGCTGGCGCAGACGCCAGCCAGCGCGGCGGACGCCAGGTCGACTCCGAGACTACAGCCCCCCGTGCGAGCGCGGAGCGAGGTCCGCCGAGCGTAGCGCGAGCTCTGAGGGGCTGAGGGGAGAGAGATGCTCTGATCTCTCTCCCCTCTTGCTGGGTACTAGAACGGGATACCGTCGCGGCCAGGCTCGCTGCGCCGCCACTCGCACTCGATGCGCCAGGCGATGCGGTCGAGGATGTGCTCGGCACCGCCGAGGACCGTTGCCTCTGCATAGTCAAGGAGGTCTTGGAAGCGCTTGTCGCTATACACGACGTCGCTCACGCCATTGTTGCCCCAGGCCTCTGGCCCATACAGGTGCTGAGCAAGGAGGAGCTCCATGTACTGCTCGTCCTCCCAGTGCCAGGCGAGCTCGCAGTCCCCTCCACCCACGACGCGACTGTGGTTGGCGAGGACGCCCTCGACAAAGTCCAGGTCCTCTACGGTCACGAAGCTGTTCAGCGCGGTCATCGTTCCCTCCTACCTGCTACTCAACGCTACCTATCACGCACCACACAAGCGTGGCGAAGCCACGTGCGGTGTGGTGATGAACCTGGGGCTTGGGTTCCCAAGTCACTGTAACCCAAGGGGTAGCCTCAATGTGGAGTCAGAGGACGGTAGGAACCGACACCGCGCCAGGTTTCTTTGTGAGGTAATGGCTGGCTATGGCATCCAGGAGGCTGGAGCAGGGGTGGCACTAGCAAGCATCTGACGGCACAGGCACAATGCGAGCATTCGCAGGGTGTAGACGGAGCAAGCTGTAGATGGCGGTGCCGGTGCTGAACCGGCGTCTTGCGTGGCTGAACCTAGGGGAGAGACACGAGACGAGTGGTATGCCCAATAGGGTTCAGAGGCCCAATCTAGGTTTACAGTGTTGTGTATGACTTTTGACTTTGGGAGACCGAGATGAGTGATTTGGACGCGAATAGAACTGGCAGGGTATAATTTAGGGTTCGGAGGACGCTACTGCTAGTAGACGAGGGCCAACGGCTGACCGGCTGTGTGACGAGACTAGGACATGGTGTTCTACCATGCATGAATTCGGCACACTCTACCGGTTGGGTAGGCGCTCTTGGGGATACCAGCGATCGCCTCGGGATCTGGTCAGCCGCAGATTGGCGTAACGCACGAAGGAGGCGTCTTCGGCAGCTTGGCAAGGACAGCGGCTTTGCAGCTCCATCGCGAAGAAGCTAGGGAAAAGCAGCACCAACGCTCTTGACACCAGAATGGCATCATCCATACTAGGATGCGCGTCTAGTGCTGAGCTATCGTGTTCACTTGGTTCTAGACTGGGGACCGCACTGATCATACCTGAGCCGCGTCGTTGACTGGAGCTGAATGAACCGCTAGATCGTGCTGCTGACGCGACGTGTGGCTGGGTTCCGATGCGGGGAGCAACGAGATGTGCCCTGAAGGCTTGACAGTCTCACAACTGGAATCGCATCTGTGGGAGGCCGCTAACATCCTCCGGGGCCCGGTGGACGCTGCTGACTTCAAGACTTACGTGTTTCCCCTCCTGTTCTTCAAGCGCCTGTCCGATGTCCACGACGAGGAGTACTTGGCCGCTCTGGAGGAATCAGACGGCGATGAGGAGTATGCGCAGTTCCCACAGAACTACAGCTTTCAGATTCCGGATGGATGCCACTGGCGTGATGTCCGCCACGTCGCGACCAACGTCGGTCAGGCTCTTCAGGTCGCGATGCGTGGGATAGAGAAGGCCAATCCCGACGCACTCTACGGAATCTTTGGCGACGCTCAGTGGACGAATAAGGAGCGCTTGTCTGACGCCCTGCTCCATGATCTGATCGAACACTTCTCACGACGTGGCCTCGGCAACCAGGCGGCTCAGGGTGATATACTGGGGCAGTCGTACGAGTACCTAATCAGAAAGTTCGCCGACGCGACCAACAAGAAGGCCGGGGAGTTCTATACCCCGCGCTCCGTAGTCCGCCTGATGGTCAGCATACTCGACCCGCAGGAGGGTGAGTCGATCTACGACCCGGCCTGTGGTACTGGAGGCATGTTGCTTGAGGCCATCCGCCATGTTAGGGAAAGCCATGGCGATGATCGCACAATGTGGGGCAAGCTATATGGGCAAGAGAAGAACCTCACCACCTCAACCATCGCCCGAATGAACCTGTTCCTGCACGGCGCTGCGGACTTTGTGGTTGTGCTGTAATGGTTCAGCGTGAAATGGAATTTCGCCTCATGCCATTAAGGTAGTAGCAGAACGGGTTCGCCCATCAGAGATGGAAGCTTCCGCCTGGCGCGCTGCGCGCCGTGCCAGCCGGGCTTCCGTCAGCTTGCGACGGCGCTCCTGCCAGATGGCTTGATCGCGGCCGAGCAGGCGATCTCTTGGCGTGATGTAGCCGATCCCACTGTGCAGACGCACGTCAGTGTACTCTTTCACATAGCGTCCGACAATGCGACGGGCGTCTGCCACATTGAGCGGCGTTTCCGGACGGATGCACTCTCGTTTGACCGTCTTGTGCCAGCTCTCGATCTTGCCATTGCTTTGCGGGTAGAAGGGCGAGGTCCTAACGTGGGTCATCCCGCATAGGCGGATGAAAGCCTTAAAGTCGCGGGCCACGAACTGTGGGCCATTGTCAGAGATGATCCGCGGCCTCGCCTCAGGAAAGCGCTCATGGGCGCGCTGCAAGATAGTCTCCACGTCGGCCTCCGTCATCGACTCCCGGATCTCCCAGTGCACGATATAGCGGCTGTAGCCATCCAGAATCGAGCACAGATAGTAGAAAGTGCCGCAGATGTTCAGGTACGAGACATCGATATGCCAATGCGCATGAGCAGCGCTGGGCTGGGCGAAACCGCGACCTTTCGACGAGGGACAGAGTATCCCTTTCCCCAGTCGTCCAGCTTCCTTTAATACCCTATAGACACTGCTGGGACTCACGGCCACCACATCGGCATCCAACATCATGTACGCTAGACGGCGATAGCCCTCTTCAGGGTGCTCGCGCTGATAGGACAGAATGGCTGCCTTCTCCCTACCGAGCAGCCAGTGGCGGCGAGGGAGACTCGCGTTATGCCGGTTATCTTGGCCGTATCGCTGACGCCAATCGTAGTACTTGCTGGAGGGGATGCCAAGCCAGGTCAGCAGGCGCCCAAGCACGATCTCCGTGCGACGCGCCCAGTAGCGGACAAAGTCCACGATGGCGTCACGCACAGCCTGGGTCACCCAGGTCTCGCTCAGGCATCCCCAAGCTCTTTTTTTGCTTTGACCTGCTCCTCCATCAACTCGGCAATCACCTCGTTCTTGCTCGTGAGCTTCTGTTCCAGCTTGGCGATCCGCCGAGTCAGCGGGAGCGTGGGGTCCTTGTGCCGCTCAAAGGCAGTGGCTGCGTTCTCGAAGAGCTGCTTCTGCCAACGGTAGAACACGGTGGGTTGGATGCCGTACTCGTCGCACAGGTCGGACACCGTCACCTGTTCGAGGAGGTGGCGCCGCACGATGGCTACCTTCTCTTCAGGCGCGAACCGTCGTCGTTGTCTCTCACTCATCCCTTTCTCCCTTCACGAATAGACTAGTTCGTTCGAGGAGAAATTCCTATTCCGTCTGAAGCAGAACATCTAGCCGTCGAGAGAAAGGGCAAATCGCTGGCGATTGCTAGGACTGGACTAGCCATGGACCTACTAAACGATGCGCAGGAGGCTGGTGCAATCACGCTACAGGCCCTTTCGATTGACACCATGAAGCATGCGCAGAACTATGCCTACAAGAGAGACGTGCGGGGTAGGATCCGTCTCTGGCAGCTCTTGGGTCTTCCCGTACCCGATTATCATGATAGGCAACTGCCACGAACGCGAGGTCAGATGGCGCGAGCCCTTCGGTATCTACCATCGCTTGTGTCTCACCACAGTTGGCTGTGGCCCGCACTGCGGGTTCTGGCCGTGACACATACCGGGGCGCGGATGCTGTTCAGCAAGGCACGCGGGCTGGCGCGTCGTCTTGCGTGCACCATACCAGCTCTTTTGTCCGTCATCAGGAAAGGCACGCGGTGATGAAAGTTCTCTTTGTCGGCGCGCGTCTGTGCAGGAACCTTGGAGGCCCCTCTCTCCTGGTCGCTACTAGAGACCTTTTTGCCGAGCGCTTGCCATCGGCCGAGTTTGTGCTAATGGTACCAGAGAGGTCCGCGCCAGAGGATCTGGCGCTGGCGTCGACATATAAGGTGTCAATAGTGCCGTATGCGGCCAGCAAGCAGCTTCTGGCTAGCGCCGTCTTGCGAGCGTTCTGTCTACGCGTGGGATCTGGCAAAACGCAAGCGAGCCTTAACGCGTACTGGGAAGCTGATGTGGTCATCGATCTATGGGGCATTGCCTTCGCAGACACTCTTGGCTCGAACTCGTTTCGCGCCAGACTTGGCTCCGGTCTGCATCTACTGATCGGCAAACTCGCTCGAAAGAGGGTCATCAAATACACGGCGGACTACGGACCATTGAGGGCGAAGTGGAATCGCTTCTTTGCCAAGCTCTACCTGAACCACTGTGTCGATCTTGTGCTGGCAAGAGACGAGGCCAGCCGGCAACACCTACGATCACTGCCATTGAGAACCCCGGTTCATGTCTGTCGTGATACCGCTTTCCTGTTGGAGCCAGAGCAGTCGGCGGACTCGAGACGCCTGGCAGATCTGAGGAAGCGACAGCCGATCGTTGGTCTGTCTGTCAGCCACCAGGCCATGATGCGACACGAAAAGGGGCCATCTGAGTATATGTCGCTGACGGCGAGGTTCGCAGATGCAATCGTCGATAGGTTCGCAGCGCATGTTGTGCTCATCCCCAACGAGCTATCGGACGGAGATGATGATGACGCGTCTATCGCCGAAGCCGTGCATCAGCTTATGACCCAGCGCTCGGATGCTACCTTGATTGGTCGCACCTGGTCCGCCCAGCAGCTCAAGGGTATCATTCAGCAATGCGATGTCGTGGTCGCGGCTCGTTACCACACGTTGGTTGCGGCCTTGTCGATGGGCATCCCGAGTCTGGCGATCGGCTGGCACCACAAGTACCTGGGTCTGCTGTCCCTAGTTGGTCAAGAGAGGTACGTGTGTGACATCGGCAACCTTACCAATCAGCAACTGCTGGCATGCTTCGAAAACCTCTGGGCGTCTCGTGATCATGAAGCCAGAGTGATTTTGGGGAAGCTTCCCAACGTTCATGCCGCGATCCGTGTTGGAGCCGACCTAGCAGCCTCGCTTCTTGGATCCTCAGAGACGAGGAAAGTTGAGAAGAAGAGTCTATGAACCTCCTCACCATCGTCGGAGCCCGACCTCAGTTCATCAAGGCTGCCGCCGTCAGCCGCGCAGTCCGTGAGCACAACGCCGCTCACCCAGAGCGGCCCATTCGCGAGACCCTGGTGCACACCGGCCAGCACTATGACACAAACATGTCCCAGGTCTTTTTTGACGAGCTAGATATCCCTCGCCCTGACCATAACTTGGGCGTGGGCAGCCTCCCCCACGGGGCCCAAACCGGGCGCATGCTGGAGGGTATCGAAGCCATCCTGCTTTAGAAACGACCCGACTGGGGCCTGGTCTACGGCGACACCAACAGCACGCTGGCCGGCGCGTTGGCGGCAACCAAGCTGCACGTCCCAATGGCGCACGCCGAAGCCGGTCTGCGCTCCTTCAACCGTCGTATGCCCGAGGAGCTCAACCGCGTTCTCACCGACCACGTCTCCACGCTGCTCTTCTGCCCCACCCAGACGGCGGTTGACAATCTCCTCGCCGAGGGCATCACAGAGGGGGTGGAGTTAGTCGGCGACGTGATGTATGACTGCATGCGCTTCTATGGGGATCGCGTGCAAGCCCTGACACCTTCCGTTCTGCGGCAGCATGGCCTCACCAGTGGCTCGTACTATCTCGCTACCGTCCACCGGGCCGAGAACACCGATGATCCCGAGTGTATGGCTAACGTCGTTCAGGCGCTCGATGAGCTGGCGACGCCAGAGTGTCCTGTCGTAATCCCGCTCCACCCCCGGACCCGCGCCAAGCTGGCCGCGTATGGCCTTTCCTTTGCGCCTGACGTGCACGTGCTGGACCCGGTGTCTTACCTGGAGATGCTGGCCCTGGAGCGCAACGCGCGGGTGATTATCACCGATTCTGGCGGCGTGCAGAAGGAGGCCTACTTGTACCGGGTGCCTTGCGTGACGTTGCGAGAGGAAACAGAGTGGGTGGAGACGGTGGAGGCGGGGTGGAACACTCTCTGTGCTCCATCGAAGCGCGTGGTGGTACGGGTTGCGTCCTTAACCTCGTCTCCGCATGCTCCTCCAGTCAACGCTACCGGCATGCCTCGCGCGTCCGACGAGATCGTGCGTCGGCTCGCCGAAAGCTACGCTGTTCCTACTGGTCTAGTGGAGTAAATCCTAACGATGCCCAGGATTCTCGTTGTCAGTGGCCTGGATTTCTACGGCTATCAGAAAGACGTCATCCCGCTACCTCGCCTGTTGCGTGCATTCGGCGAGAGTGGATGGCAGGTGGACTTCGTTACCGACCAGAAGCCCGAATGGCTGGACAAGTCGTCTCGTCAGTACGGAGAGCCGTCAGACGAAGTTGGAGCGGGGGTCGTGGTGCACCGCGTTGCTCTGCCGCTTCCAAGGAGGCTCTGGTCGGTGCTCGGAAAGCTGCGAGTCGGGCGCAGCCTGCGTCAACGTCTCAAGACGCAGATCCTTTTCCCGCCTGTTGTCCGCCAAGCCGCTGACCCTCTGGCCCGACAAGCGGACCTGGTATATGGCCATGAGATTTTTGGCGTACCTATAGCTGCTGCCCTAGCAAAGAAATACCACAAGCCCCTGGTTACCCGGTTCCAGGGCACGTTTGCTTGGGGTTGGCTTCAGGAGTCTCGGAGGTCACCATGGCGCGCCGCTGTGTCCGCTTTGCGCTACGGCACCCACTGGCGAGCATTGAAGACCCCAGCCGACCTTATTATCATGACCGACGACGGAACCAAGGGCCTGGATGTGCTCAAGATACTAGGCAACCACTCAGAAGTCAGGTTCTGGAGGAATGGCATCGATCTTCAGCCCAGCGGCCAGCCGATCGAGATGGTCCGGAATGACCTCTCTCTGCCTGCCGGCGCCAAGATCAGCGTATCCGTCTCTCGGTTGGCTCGATGGAAACGGGTCGATAGGATCATCGCAGCTCTCCCTCAAGTGGCCAGCGAGATACCAGATTTGCTGCATGTCGTTGTAGGAGATGGTTCGGAACGTAGACACTTGGAAGAGATGGCGTCCTCCCTTGGCGTCTCGGAGCATGTGCTCTTCGTAGGCAGCCAGAGCCTCGCCCAGGTGGCCAGCTACCTCGAATCTGCCGACGTGTTTGTATCCATGTTCGAAGACTCGAACGTGGGCAGTACCTTGCTCGAGGCTCTGCGGCTGGGCAAGTGCATCGTCACACTCAACGTAGGAGACACATGCGAGCTTATCAAACACGGCGTGAATGGTATCCTGCTTGATGATGCCTCACCATCATCAGTGGCCAGAGCTATGATTGATGTCCTGACCAACCCTGCTCAGGCAAGCAACCTCGCGAGCGGAGCCCTGCAGACCGGGCGAAAGCTATGGAGTTGGCAGGAGAGACTCGATGCAGAGATCGCGGAACTGGAGCGGCTTGTACGCTAACACTGAGCTCGCGCATCGTAACAGGCTCCTTGTCCAGGGAGTCGTCTTGACTGGTGTAGCGCTAATGGGAGCCGCTATCGGCCTCAATGCACAAGTCGCTGTCTTGGCCTTGGCGGCTGCTGTCACAGTCTGCCTAGCCTGGTTCCGGCCTAACATACTCATCATCCTGATTCCCGTCTCAGTTCTGTTGCCGTACGAGACCGCGGTGTTTGTGGGCGGGCAGCGGGTGTCGATCACCGATGGGCTCCTTCTCGTCCTGCTCCTGATCACTCTGGGCACGATTGCGGTCAGGCGCGTGAGGCTTCGCAGCGCCCTATTGGGGTTCCCAATGCTAGCTTTTGCGATGGCTTCAGCAGGTGCCGCACTCGCGTCAGGATTTTGGCTCGCTATGGGCTTGGAGGCGAAGCGATGGGCAGTCTATTCGGCCCTTCCACTCTGCGCATTCGTCATCTGGGAATCCAGATCATGGACCAAAGCGCGTGTGGGCTTTGTGATAGTGTCGCTTGTGCTTGCCATTGGTAGTCTCCTGCCCTCTTTGTGGCTGGGTACGGGAAGCGGCGCTCGTGCGGTTTCGCTGCTCTATAGCCCCAACACTTTGGGATGGGTGTCAATGCTTCTGGGGCTATGGTTCACAGCGCATTGGGCTGAGCCAGGTCAAGCAGCGTCGGCGCGCATGCTGTCCACGCTGGCCACCTTGGCTGCGGTAGTTACCCTCGGACTGAGCGGCTCGCTCGGCGCGGTGTTAGGCTTTGCAGCGGGTTTGTGTTCTATGAGCTTCCGCTCCAGACCGGACGTCGAAGGAACGTCGCCCACCCGGCGCAAGACGCTCCTCGCCGCCGTTGTGTTGCTGTCGATATCGGTGTTCGTCAGCCCGGGACTGAGAGATCGGTTCCAAGCGCTGCTCCCAGGCTCCGCGGGGGGGAGTTCCCGGAGCGATCACCTTCCGCTACTATGCTTGGCAGACGGCCGTTGCCATGGTTCGTCAGCAGCCAGTTTTTGGCTACGGCACCGGCAACGTATTGGAGGCTAGCAGGCTGGTCCTCTCCGGCACCGCTGTTTCGGCGGACATGATCCTGGTCTCCACCACGGACAGCCAGGTGCTTGACATACTCCTTGAGGGGGGTATTGTCAAGCTTTCCCTGTGGATGGTTCTACGTCAAGAAGTGTGGTGCTAGCACGGTGCCGCAGCATAGCTGGACGGATAGTTGGTCATCAGGATCCGA
>Ga0334895_1003733_pt1 | contig 11402 bp, 8 predicted proteins | sample GraSluR3_MG_7_FD_207229 | JGI IMG/M metagenome (GOLD analysis project Ga0334895, IMG submission 207229) | Sludge microbial communities from methane-producing bioreactor in Wageningen University, Netherlands - Granular Sludge_31_05-R3 | ecosystem: Engineered > Bioreactor > Anaerobic > Unclassified... | reverse complement strand
CTATCTCGCGCCAACGGTAACGCTGGATGTAGACGTAGGACCGCTTGTCGGCCGGGACGCCCACGGCGTCGATGCCCAGGCGGCTGGCCGTGTAGAGCGACCGATCGAGATGGTAGGCCTGGGTGACCAGGATGGCCTCCTGGACCCCAAAGATGTGCAGCGCCCGATAGCAAGAGTCATAGGTGCGACGCCCGGCATAGTCGAGGACGATTGCCTCGGCGGGCACGCCAGCGGCGACGGCGTATTCCAGCATGGCTTGGGGCTCGTTATAGTCCAGGCGCGAGTTGTCGCCGCTCATCAGTAGCACGCTGACCTTGCGGTCGTGATAGAGCTCGGCTGCGGTGGCGACGCGGTCGGCCAGCACCGGCGTGGGAGAGCCGTCGGCCCAGATGCCGGCGCCAAAGACCAGGGCGACGCTGCGAGGTGGGACGTCCGCCACGCTGTAGACGCGATCCGCGTAGCGCCGCTGGGTCCAGGCGCGCAGCCCGAACGGCCAGGCGGCCAGCGCTGCGGCGCAGAACAGGGCTCCGATCAGTACCATCATCCGCTTTCTGGGGACACGGGTCTTGCTGCTAGGGGCGCTTGCCATCATCCTCTCTCGGTGGGGGTTCGTGGTTGGGTTGGTTACGGTATAGACTCCCCTCGGGGCGCCCGGGTTCCGTCGGGCGGCGCATCCCGCCCGCGTACGCGGTGTTCCCATACTAGCAAGGAAAGGAGGATGCGGCAATGACCCACTCGGAGACGGGACGCTGGTTCGAGGATTTGGCTGTGGGCGAGGTGGTGACCAGCCCCGCGCGCACGGTGACCGAGGCCGATGTGACGCTGTTCGCCGGGCTTTCGGGCGACTATAACCCGCTGCACACCGATGCCGTCCACGCGGCGGCCACGCCTTTTGGCCAGAGGATCGCCCATGGGCTGCTAGGGTTGTCCATCGCCTCTGGCCTGGCGGCGCGCGCGGGCCTGACCGATGCCAACGTGCTGGCGTTCATGGGGCTAAGCTGGAAGTTCCGCCAGCCGGTGTTCTTGGGCGATACCATCCACGTTCGGGCCGAGGTAGCGCACACCCGGGCCATGCCCAGCGCCGGTGCGGGCGTGGTGACCCTCAAGATCGCGGTGGTCAACCAGCAGGGCAAGGTGGCGCAAGACGGCGAGTGGAAGCTGATGGTACGCGCACGCGGCGCGGCTCCTGGCGATAGCTGCTAGTCGCGGAGCCCGGTCAGCGGCACCAATAGGCGCCAGAGCCATTGAGCGATGCTGCGTCTGGTTCGCCGGCTGCGGCTGCGCACGCGGGCCCATCCGTAGAGGGCTTTGCGCCCCAGCGAGTGCCACCAGGGAACGGGTCTGGCGAGCTCGGTCTCACCCCATTGGAGCAAGGCTGCCGCCCAGGTGAGGCCGGCGCCGAACCCAACCAGGATGATGTGATCGCCGGGCCGAAACCGCCCCTCCTCGGCTGCCTCGCACAGGGCGATGGGCACCGATGCGGCCGAAGTGTTGCCGTAACGCTCCAGGTTGCAGACAAAACGACTCTCATCCACCTGGAGCCGCTTGGCGGCCTGGGCGATGATCCGCTGATTGGCTTGATGGGGCACAAAGTGGTGGATCTCGTCCACGGGCAGGCCGGCGCGCTCGGCCACGCGTTCGCAGGCATCCGCCATGGTCTGGGTGGCAAAGCGGTATACTTGGCGGCCATCCATGCGGAGGGCGTGTTCCTTGTTGGCCACCGTCTCGGCAGAGGCGGGGCGGGCGCTGCCTCCGGCGGGCACATAGAGCATCTGGCTGCCAGAGCCATCGGATCCGAGCAGCGTGCCGTGAATGCCCGCCGATCCCTCGGTTGCGCGTAGTAACACCGCCCCGGCGCCATCACCGAAAAGCACGCACGTGGCGCGATCGTCCCAATCCACCATGCGGGAGAGGGTATCGGCGCCGATGACCAGTACCAGCTCGCTCTCGCCGGAGGCGATGGAGCGGTGCCCCATCACTAGGGCATAGACAAAGCCCGAGCAGCCGGCGCCGAGATCGAACGCACCGGCATTCACCGCACCGATGGCGTCTTGGACCAAGCAGGCGGTGCTGGCCAGAGGATAGTCAGGCGTGGCGGTGGCCACGATGATCAGATCCACCTGGCGTGGGTCGGCATCGGCGCGCTGCAGGGCCTGGCGGGCAGCGGTGATGGCCAGGGAGGCGGTGGTCTCGCGGGCATCGACGATGCGTCGCTCGGCGATGCCGGTGCGGGAGCGGATCCACTCGTCGGAGGTATCTATCCTCTCGGCCAGGTCGGCGTTGGTCACCACCTGCGTTGGCAGCCCCACGCCCCAGCCGACGATTGCGGCGCGGCGCGCCAGCCTACACCTCCCACCGGCGAAAGGCGAGGCAGGCGTTATGGCCGCCAAACCCGAACGAATTGCTCAGCGCCACGCGGATGTCAGCCTGCCGCGCTGCGTTGGGGACATAATCTAGATCGCATCCGGGATCTGGATCGTCCAGGTTCATGGTGGGCGGCAGGATGCCCTCTTCCAGGGCCTTGAGGCTAAAGGCCGCCTCGAGAGCGCCGGCAGCCCCCAATAGGTGGCCGGTGACGGATTTGGTGGAGCTGATGGCGACGCTGTCGGCCGCCTCGCCCAGGGCTGCGCGAATGGCGCGGGTCTCGGTGACGTCGTTGAGGGGCGTGCTGGTGCCGTGGGCGTTGATATAGCCGACCTCCTCGGGCGCGAGACCCGCCTCGGCGAGCGCGAGGCGCATACAGCGCGCGGCCTCGGCGCCATCCTCCAGCGGCGCCGCGATGTGGTAAGCGTCATCGGTGGAGCCGTAGCCGACCAGCTCGCCACAGATGCGCGCGCCGCGTGCGAGGGCGTGGTCCAGCGATTCGAGGATGAGAATGGCGGCGCCCTCGGCGATGACGAATCCGTCTCGGCTCTTGTCAAAGGGTCGGCTGGCGGCCTGGGGAGCGTCGTTGCGCTCCGAGAGAGCTCGCATGGCGCAAAAGCCGGCCACGCCGATGGGCACGATGCTGGCCTCGGTGCCGCCGCATAGCATGGCGTCGGCCACGCCGCGGCGGATCATGGCATAGGCCTCGCCGATGGCATTGGCGCCGCTGGCGCAGGCCGAGGTCACGGCCATGTTGGGGCCGCGCAGGCCGCAGTCGATGGCCACCTGGGAGGCAGCCGCGTCGGGGAGGATCATGGGCACGAGAAATGGGCTGACGCGTTCGGGGCCGCGGGTGAGCAGTACCTCCACCTGTTGCGAGGTGGTCGTTAGCCCGCCGATGCCGGAGGCGACCAGGGCGCCCATGCGCTCGGCGTTGGGCGGGGGCGTGGCGAGCCCGGCGTCGGCCATGGCCTCGCGGGCGGCGATAACGCCATAGACGAGAACGGGGTCCATACGTTTGGCTTCGCGCCGATCAAAATGGTCGTTGGGATCCAGGTCCTTGACCTCGCCGGCGATCTGGCTGCGAAAGCCCTCGGGATCAAAACGGGTGATGCGCGTGATGCCAGAGTTGCCCGCTACCGCTGCTGCCCAACTGGTGGGCAGATCGTTGCCCAGAGGAGAGACCGCACCCATGCCCGTTATCACCACGCGGATCGCCATTGCATAACCTCCCGTTGCCTGCTCGCTCGCGCTATCGATGACACTAACACTGGGCAGGCGGAATGGTTACACCCCAATGAGGATTGCATGCCAGCGCAACCCTCCGCCAGGACGGGTGTTAGAGCCCACAGATCGGCTTTGCTTAGGAGGATGGATGCTGCATACACCGCTCACCGAGCTCCTGGGAATCCAACACCCCATTGTGCAGGGGGGCATGGCGTGGGTCGCGACCTGGGAGCTGGCTCTGGCTGTCTCCGAGGCGGGCGCCCTGGGCATCTATGGCGCCGGCAACGCCCCGCCGGATCTGGTGCGCGGTCAGGTGCGCCAGATCGCCCAACGCACGCAGCGACCCTATGGGCTGAATATCCCCTTGTTCAGCCCTTATGTGGACGAGGTTCTGGCCATCTGTGTGGAAGAGGGGGTGCCGGTGGTGACCACCGGCGCGGGCAACCCGGCGCCGTATCTGGAGAGGCTAAAGAGCGCGGGCATCAAGGTGATTCCGGTGGTGGCCTCGGCGGCGCTGGCCAAGCGGCTGGAGCGGGCGGGAGCCGATGCGGTCATCGCGGAGGGGGCCGAGTCCGGTGGGCATATTGGTGAGGTGGGCACGCTGGCGTTGGTGCCGGCGGTGGTGGACGCCGTCGGTGTTCCGGTCATCGCTGCTGGTGGTATCGCCGATGGCCGGGGGTTGGCGGCCGCGCTGGCGCTGGGCGCGGCTGGCGTGCAGATGGGCACGCGGTTCATCTGCACGGAAGAGTGCATCGCCCACGCCAACTATAAGCAGGCCATCCTCCGGGCCAGCGAGCGTTCCACCATGGTGACAGGGGTCACGGTGGGGCATCCGGTGCGCTGCATCCGCAACCAGATGGCCCGCGCGTTCGACGAGCTGGAAAAGCGGGGGGCCTCAGAGGAAGAGATTCTGAATTTCGGGACGGGCCGCCTGCGCCAGGCGGCCATGGAGGGTGACGTGACCTCAGGCTCGCTGATGGCGGGCCAGGCCGCCGGGCTGGTGCACGATGTGGTGCCGGCGAGGGAGTTGGTGGAGCGCACGGTCTGCCAAGCCGAGGAGGCTATGGGGCGGTTGGCGAGCTGCTGCCAAGGAGAGCCGTCATGACCGAAAGGCAGGGCGGGCTCACGCTGGTCTTTCCCGGGCAAGGGGCCCAGTTCGTGGGCATGGCCACCGGACTTCTGGAGGGCTCTGAGCGCGCACGGGATCTGTTTGCGGCGGCCGATGACTTGCTTGCGTTGCCGTTGACTCGCATCATCCAGGAGGGTCCGGCGGAGCTGCTGGACGATACGGCGGTGACCCAGCCGGCCATCCTGACGGTGAGCGTGGCTCTGTGGCGCGAGATCGAGGCTCATTGTGAAGAGGCGCCGTCGGTTGCCTGCGTGGCTGGCCATAGCCTGGGTGAGCTGAGCGCCTTGACGGTGGCTGGGGCCTGGTCCTTTGAGGAGGGGTTGCGGCTGGTGCGGCGCCGTGGCGAGGCCATGGCGGCGGCCGGCCAAACGGCGCCGGGCGGTATGGGGGTCATCCTGGGCTTGAACGACGATGAGGTGCAGGGCATCTTGGATGAGGTGCGCGGGAGCCAGCCGGGCGTGTGGGTGGCCAACCTGAACTGCCCCGGCCAGGTGGTGATTTCGGGCCTGGAGCAGCCAGTGCAGATGGCCTTGGAGCTGGCGCAGGCGCGCGGTGCCAAGCGGGCTTTGCCATTGGCGGTGAGCGTGGCGGCGCATACGCCATTGATGCAGGCTGCCAACGAGGCGTTGGCCGAAGCGTTGGAGCGGATCGCTATGCAGGCCCCTTGGGCACCGGTGGTGTGCAATGCGTGGGCTCGGCCCATCTCGGATCCGCAAGAGATCAAGCAGGCCCTGCTCGCGCAACTCACGCATCCCGTGCAGTGGACAGCGTCGGTGGAGCGGATGGCGGGGATGGGCGTCCAAGCAGCGCTCGAGATCGGCCCCAAGGCGGTGTTGGGAGCGCTGATCCGACGGATCGCGCCCGACATGGCGCGGCTGGCCGTGACCGATCTGGCCGAGGCGCGCGACTTGGCGCTGGAGGAGTTCACGCCATGACGGATAACAAGAGCCGTGTCGCCATTATCACGGGCGCCTCGCGGGGCATCGGCCGGGCCATCGCCCTGGCCCTGGGCCGGCGGGGGACGACCGTGGTGGTGAACTATCGCGAGAGCGCCGAGGCCGCCCAAGCGGTGGTGGAGCAGATTGAGGCGATGGGCGTGCGAGGTCAGGCGGTTCAGGCCGATGTCTCCACCGAGGCCGGCGCTACGGGCCTGGTCAAGACATGCCTGGAGTTCTATGGCACCGTCGATGTTCTGGTGAACAACGCCGGCATCGCCCGTGACCAGCTATCGGCCCTGATGAAGGAAGATGCCTGGGACGCGGTATTGGCCACCAACCTCAAGAGCGCCTTTCTCTGCGCCAAGGCCGTGCAGCGGACCATGCTGCGCCAGCGCTGGGGGCGGATCATCAGCATCGGCTCGGTGGTGGGGCTCGTGGGCAACGCGGGGCAGGCCAACTATGCGGCGGCCAAGGCCGGGCTGGTGGGCCTGACCAAGACGCTGGCGCGCGAGCTGGGGCCACGTGGCATCACCGTGAATCTGGTGGCGCCCGGCTTTGTGGAGACGGACATGACTGCTGCGCTCGGCGAGAGCTTGGTGGAAGAGGCGCGCAAGCGGATCCCCCTGGGGCGGATGGGCCAGCCGGATGACGTGGCCGCCGCCGTGGCGTTCCTGGCGTCGGAAGAGGCAGCCTATATCACCGGCCAGGTTCTCTGCGTCGATGGCGGGATGGCGATGTAGCTGCGGCCTTTGCAGGTCGCTCCTCCTGAGCGTCGGCGTTGCCCATGCGGCTGGGCAGCGCCGACGCGTTTTGACAGGCGGACTCGATATCGTATACTTGGGGGCTGTGCAGGGGGCTGTAGCTCAGCTGGGAGAGCGCATCAATCGCACTGATGAGGCCAGGGGTTCGAGTCCCCTCAGCTCCACCACCGCAAACCAGGCAGCTTTCGCCCGGCGCAAGCCGCTTATCAGGGCCTGATTGGCCAGACAATCGATAGATACGGGGCTGTAGCTCAGTTGGGAGAGCGCTTGAATGGCATTCAAGAGGTCAGGGGTTCGACTCCCCTCAGCTCCACTGATCGCTCCCCCGCCACAGCGCGGGGGAGTTTGCGTTTTTGGATGGCTCTTGACGCGCCATGGGCGGTGTGCTATGCTCGCGGCATGTTCATGGAGTGATATGACGGATATGACGGATATGGCGAACAGGAACGTGTGCGGGCTCGCCCTACCTGGGCTCCTCGGCGACGAGGAGCGGATCGGCCCTGGGGTAGAGTCATAGGATAGCGCGTCAAGTTCGCTCCTCAAGCCTCTCCCAGCCGGGCGAGGCCTTTCTTATGTCCGGCACATGCCGAGGAGCCTCAACGAATCCGTGGAACCGCCAGCAACAGCTCGCCCCAACCCGGGGATGACGACAGAAGGAGCGGCATGAAGGTTACCAAGCGGGCGCCCAAGTACAATCCCATCAGGATCGAGCAAAAGTGGCAGGAACGCTGGGTCGCATCCGGTCTCTATGATACGCATGAGGACCCCACACGGACCAAGTATTACGCTCTGACGATGCTTCCGTATACATCGGGGGATCTCCACATCGGCCACTGGTATGCGATGGTGCCCTCCGATGCGCGCGCCCGGTTCATGCGCATGCAGGGGCGCAATGTGTTCTTTCCGCCGGGCTTTGATGCTTTCGGGCTGCCGGCTGAGAACGCGGCCATCAAGCAGGGAATCCACCCCAAAGAGTGGACGCTCAAGAACGTCGAGAACATGCGGCGGCAACTGCGCACCATGGGCGCCATGTGGGCGTGGGATCGGGAGGCGGTCACCTGCCTGCCGGCGTACTACAAGTGGACCCAGTGGTTCTTCTTGAAGTTCTGGGAAAAGGGGCTGGCGTACCGCAAGCGCTCGCCGGTGGATTTCTGCCCGGCCTGCAATACGACGCTGGCTCGCGAGCAGGTGTGGGGAGATGACCGCCACTGCGAGCGGTGTGGCACGCCGGTGATCAAAAAGGACCTGGAGCAGTGGTTCTTTCGCATCACCGACTATGCGGAGGAGCTGCTGGAGGGCCTGGAAAAGATCGAATGGCCCGAGCGCGTCAAGACCATGCAGCGCAATTGGATTGGCCGCAGCGAGGGCGCGGCGGTGACGTTCCGTTCGGAGCAGGGCGATTCCATCGAGGTGTTCACCACGCGGCCGGATACGCTCTGGGGGGCCACCTTTATGGTGTTGGCGCCGGAGCATCCCCTGGTGGACAAGCTGACCATCGACGAGCAAAGGCAAGCGGTCAGCGACTATCGCCTGCAGGCGACTCGCCAGACCGAGATCGAGCGCTTGGCCGCCGACAAGGAAAAGACCGGCGTGTTCATCGGCGCCTATGCCGTGAACCCGGTGAACGAGGAGCGGATCCCGATCTGGATCGCTGACTATGTGATGATGACGTATGGTACGGGCGCCATTATGGCTGTGCCGGCCCACGACGAACGTGACCTGGCCTTTGCGCTCACGTATGGCTTGCCCGTGCTGCCGGTGATCGATCGGCCTGATGGCGTGGCCAAGAGCCTGGTGTTCCCCGGATCGGTGCGGGATATGGGAGCCCTGGCGGACGAGCTGCGCCAGGCCGGGATCGCCTACGACCGGGCGCCCGTGGGCGACCTGGGTGATGGGCTGTACGTGACCATGGAAGGCCCGGAGCAGATCGACCGTTACGTGGCCCTGATGCGCGCCGCGATCCTGCCCGGCAATTGGAACGAAGTGGTGGGAGCTCGCTGGCTGTTCATCTTTGATGATGGCGTGCGAGCGTTCGACTCCAAGGCTGCGGAACGGGAGATCCTGGAACGGTGCCAGGCTCTTTATCCGCCGGTTCGCCCCTTCCGTACCTTGATGGAGATGCTCCACAGCCTGCCGTTTTACCGGGATGTGCTTTTCCATGTCGATTATGGGACCATGATCAACTCCGGCCCCTTCACTGGGACGCCCGGCGATAGGGCCAAGTCTGACGTCATCGCCTGGCTGGAGGAGCGCGGCATCGGCCATGGCGAGGTGAACTATCGCCTGCGTGACTGGCTGATCAGCCGACAACGCTACTGGGGCGCGCCGATCCCCGTGATTTACTGCGACGCGTGTGGAGCGGTTCCCGTGCCGATCGAGGACTTGCCGGTGTTGTTGCCCGATGATGCCGAGTTCATGCCTACGGGCGAGTCGCCGCTCAAGTACCATCAAGGCTTCCTGAACACCCGTTGCCCCAAGTGCGGCGGCCCGGCGCAGCGCGAGACCGACACCATGGATACGTTCCTGTGCTCGTCGTGGTATCACTATGCTTACGTGAGCCCCTACTATGAGGGCGATGTGCCGTTTGACCCGGACAAGGGCGCTTATTGGCTGCCCGTCGACCAGTATACGGGCGGCATCGAGCACGCCACCATGCACCTGATGTACACGCGCTTCTTTACCAAGGTGATGCGTGACCTGGGGCTGGTCGATTTCGACGAGCCGATGCTGCGCCTGTTCACCCAGGGGATCATCCTGGGCGAGGACAATGAAAAGATGTCCAAATCGCGGGGCAACGTGGTCAACCCCGACGATTATGTAGGAACCTTGGGCGCCGACTCTGTGCGAGCCTTCTTGATGTTCCTGGGCCCGTGGGAGCTGGGTGGAAGCTGGAGCTCGACGGGGATCGAGGGGGTGAACCGGTTCCTTAGGCGCGTGTGGCGGGTCTGCCTGGAGGAGCGGGAAGCCAGTGGCGCGTCCCCCTCGGAGCAGGCGGCGATCGATCTGCGGCGCGAGACGCATCAGACCATCATCCGTGTGACGGAGGACATCCGGGCGTTCAAGTTCAACACGGCGCTGGCGGCGCTGATGGCGTTCAACAACAGCCTCGTCAAGGCCTCTGCCACGGACCTGTGGGGCAGCGAAGCCTGGGAGGAGGCGATCCGAAGCCTGGTGCTGCTGCTGGCGCCGTTCGTGCCCCATGTCGCCGAGGAGCTGTGGGAGCGATTGGGGGGCGACTATTCCGTGCATGAGCAAGCCTGGCCGGTGGGCGATGCCTCCCTGGCCGCAGAGGAGGTGATCAGCTTGGCGGTGCAGATCAATGGCAAGGTGCGTGGCCGGTTGGATGTGCCGGCCGGCATCTCTGATGAGGCTGCATCGGAGCAGGCGCTGGCCCATCCCAATGTCAGCAAACATCTGGAGGGGTTGACGGTGCGCAAGGTGATCTATGTGCCCGGGCGCGTGGTCAACATCGTCGCGCGCTAGGCTGCGCAGCTACCAGGGGCGTGTGGAGAGGGGCGCATGCCATCGGCATGCGCCCCTTGGTCATGCGTTGACACCCGTCTCACGGCAGCATAGAATTGGGTTAGAGATAGTCTTTACGACGTGAGGTGGGAGCAATGCCCAGGCTCTTTCAGAGGTCGCTCACGCTGGCTCTAGTCTTGGCCGTGTTGCTTGGCGGAACGGTGGGGTGCACGATTCAGCCGGGGCAACAGTCGTCCAAGTTGACGTACAAGCTCCCCACGGTGCTTACCGTAGGGCTGGGCGAAGCGCTACCTGGCACCGATCTGGTCTACAGTGAGCATAGCGAAGATGGTGCTGTGTTCTTGGTGGGGGGGCAGCGTGCGCTGAAGCGCCAGGGCGACTCGCTCACCTGGGAGGGGGAGCCGGTTGCTGGGGCCAAGGTCAAGCTGGATCTCCGCGTGGCCTGGTACAATGAGCAGTCGGTGCATCTGGCCGGCACCGCCCATGTGACGGTGAATGACGCTAGCCCTCAGGCCTTGCCGCCGGCGACAGAATCCCCGATCAAGTACTCGGGAGCGGTGGCCTATTCGCTGGCCAAAGGGGCGTTAATTCCGGGGACGACGCTCAGTTTTGTGGGGCAGCACGAGCAGGGCGCCGAGCTGGGCGGGCTCCCTGAGAACGACTACCCGTATCGTCACGCGGGCGATTCCATCCTCTGGGAGGGGCGCCTGCGGGACGGCGTTCACATCAAGCTGGAATTGCGCGTGATTCAGTACAGCGAGCGCACACTACGCGTTGGCGGGCTGGTCACTCTATGGCTGGGCGGCGCCTAGCGCACGTCCAAGGCCGGCCTTTGCTTGCTGAGATAGTCTTCATATAATGGAGGCTATCTCACAAAGGAGAAGGTGTGTGCATGCAGGGTCAACAGTTTGCTGATGCGGGTATGGGAGGGGGCAACGACGGGGCCGCGGTCCACCCGATGGCGTTGCTCATGGAAGAGGAGCTTACACTAGGGCTCCCCAAGCGTGGCGATGTCGTCGAGGGCGTCATTGTCGGGGTACGCCCGAGCGAGGTCTTTATCGACATCGGCTACAAGCGCGAGGGCATCGTCACCTCACGTGATCTGGAGCGTCTGGACTCGGAGACGCGCAAGTCGCTCAAGGTCGGCGAAAAGGTCCTGGCTTATGTGGTTCGTCCCGAGGATCGCGAGGGCAACCTGATCCTTTCGCTGCGGCGGGCGCAGATGGAAGAGGACTGGGTCGAGGCGCAGCGCCTCTATGACACTGACGATATCCTGGAAGAGGCTGTGGTAGGCTTTAACCGGGGTGGCCTGATCGTCAACGTCGGCCAGGTGCGCGGATTCCTGCCCGCCTCCCAAGTGGTAAGCGTGCGCGTGTCGCGCGATGGCACCGACGAAGAACGCGAAGAGGCCCTGAACAGCGTCGTCGGCACCAAGCTGCGGCTCAAGGTGATCGAGATCGATCGTCGTCGCAACCGGCTGATCCTCTCCGAGCGAGCGGC
>Ga0334895_1003730_pt1 | contig 11404 bp, 9 predicted proteins | sample GraSluR3_MG_7_FD_207229 | JGI IMG/M metagenome (GOLD analysis project Ga0334895, IMG submission 207229) | Sludge microbial communities from methane-producing bioreactor in Wageningen University, Netherlands - Granular Sludge_31_05-R3 | ecosystem: Engineered > Bioreactor > Anaerobic > Unclassified... | reverse complement strand
GTGCGGACGAGCCCCGCGTCCGCCGCCATCATCGTGATCTCGCACGCGACTTTGAGCCCGTCCCCAAGCAGCCGCAGCGTAAAGGCGATGATCTCGTCCACCTGATAGCTGCCTAGCTTGCGGCGAACGGCGCGTCCGACCCCGCCGAGGGCGTGCTGGCAGGTAAGCAGGTGGGCCCCAGCGGCTTGGATACGGGCTCTGTATTCGTCCTGTAGCTCTTGCTGGTTGGGCGCGGCAAACCCCGTGGAGTGGGTGACGACAATGATCCGCCCGCCAGGCATGGCCTCCGCGGCCAGAGCGCCTGTTTCGCCCGATGTGCTGGCCACCAGCACCCGTTCGATCCCCAGCTCATCCGCCCGTTGCTGGGCGAGCCGCAGCGTCTGTGCGGTATTCTGCGATCCCGCCTCGCCATAGTAGGTACAGGTCATTTCCAGGGTCGTCACGTCTGTCTCCTCTCGGCGGCTGCGCATGGATCCAACGCGGCGATCTGTTTGCGACACTCGACGAGCTCGGATCGAAGATCTCGCAAGGTGAGCTGGTTGCGCTCGACGGCGTTATAGATGGCCCGCTTGGCCTTGGGGCAATCCTGCTCCACCAGCCGCAAGACCTGGCGCATCAGCCGTCGGCGCGAGTCCATTCCCTCGGGGCACGGCTCTCCCTCCAGGGGGAGGCCCCAGGCCTTGACATAGTCAACGATATCACGTTCCTCGACGTAAGCCAAGGGTCTGATGACCGCCAGCGCGCCCTGGAAGAGTGCGACCTGCGGCTCCATGCGGCGGATGGTGGCGGTGTAAAAGAGGTTCAGCAGCGTCGTCTCGGCCACGTCGTCGGCGTGGTGCCCAAAGGCCAGCTTGTTGCATCCCATGCGCTGCGCCGTTTGGAACAGAGCCTTGCGGCGTTGCCACGCACAGCGAAAGCAGGGGCTGGCAGCGGTCTCGGCCAGCTCCTCGGCGATCTCGAACGGTTCGGTGACCAGGGGGATGCCTCGTTCCTGGCAGTACTGCTCCAACCAGAGGACGGGCACGGCTCGTCCGCACGCACGGTCGGGCAGCATACGGGCGGCGACCAGGGTGGCGCTCTCCTTGGCAGCGCGTTGCCGTCGGTGGAGCAGGTCCAGCAAGGTCATGCTGTCCTTGCCGCCCGAAACCGCCACCAGCACCGTGTCGCCCGAGCTGAACATGCGATGCTCCCTGGCCGCCTTGTTCACGGCACGCAAGAGATAGTGGGCCAGCTTTTCCTGGCGGGCGGCGTCGGCGGTCATCGAGGTGTCTCCTGGCAGGTTCACGGCGCGCATCGACACGTGTGCGATGCAATGTCGGCTTTGACCTTGCTTTGGCAATATGTTATAATCTCACCAAGATAGTACACAATTCGCAGTGATGCTGAGGCGACTAGATGAAAATCTCTACCAAGGGCGAGTACGGCATCCGCGCCATGATGGAGCTGTCCACTCGGTACGGCCAGGGCTATGTGCAGAGCGCCCAGATCGCATCCGCGCGCAAGATCCCCGAGAACTATCTCTATCAGCTCCTGATCACGCTGCGCAAGGCTGGCCTGGTGCAGAGCCGTCGCGGCCCCCAAGGGGGGCATATGCTGGCGCGTCCGCCCGACGCGATCTCGGTAGCGGAGGTTGTGCGGGCGCTGGAGGGGCCTCTGGCCCCCGTGACCTGCATCCAGGACAATATCGTCGATACGTGCGCCTACACCAAGCAGTGTGTGCTCAAAGATGTTTGGCGCGAGGTCACCCAAGCGACGGCCGACATACTGACGCGGCATACCTTTGGCGAGCTGATCGCACGCGAGCGCGCCAACTAGCGCATCCCCGCGTCTTTCGCTAACCCGTCCTATGGGCTAGGGGGCAAGGGTGCCCACCTCTGGCACCATGCGCCTAGTCCGTACACGATCCCCAGCTCCACCAGAATAGCGACACCCAGCTTCCACACGGCGTCTACCCAAAAGGGTAGCGGATAGAGCTGGATCAGCGTATCCGTCTCCCAGAAGGTCCACGTGCCCTGCTCGAAAAAGAGCCCATGGAAGACGGTGAAAAAGCTGTCGAAATCCAGCAGCGAGAAGACGACCACCACCAGGATAACGATGCCCGCAGCGAACACGCCCGCCTGCATCTGCTGCCCCAGGCTGGCCAACCCCGCCGCATAGAGCAGCCACACGCCGCAGAGCACGGCCACCCCCAACGCGATCCGCTGAGACCCAAAGAACCAATCCATCACCTGCTTGACGTCGACCATGTGGCTGAGCTCACGGTCGTCCAGGGCGGCGACGCCCTCGCTGGTGACAAGCTCTGCCATCTCCTCTTGGGTGTTCCAGCCCCGCAGATAGCCGATCATGACATCGGAAAGATCCAGCCGCTCCTCTTGGCTGAAGCGAATCGAAGGGGGGACGTGCGAGAGGGCGTACTCGTGGCGCACGAATCCGCGCGATACGAGCAGATAGAGGGGCGAAAAGAGCAGCACGACTGGTAGCGCGATCCGAAAGCCAACTGTGGCCAACGTTGTGACGAACGAGCGCTCCTTTGGCATCCCAAGATCCTATCTCTGGCGGGGAGGATGGGCAAAGAGTATAGCATGGGTCGCGGCCGCCACCAACCGCCAGGAACCATAGGGCTGTTCACGCCGTCTGTGTGATGAGTGACGAGTGAGCCCGACGGGAGGTGTGCTATGTGGAAGCGGTGCGCCATTGTAGTGCTGGTCTTGGCGGTGCTGATCCCTCTGATCCCGCACATCGCTCGGGCCGATGGCATCATCATCCCCATTCCCCCCGAGCCCCACCCTCTGCCGCCCCTCCAGAGCTTGGCCATCAGGTATCACCATGTCCAGGTGAGCATCGAGGACCGTGTGGCCACCACGCATATCGACCAGGTCTTTCGCAACGACCTGCCCTATGAGGTCGAGGGTGAGTATGTCTTCCCCATTCCAGAGGGGGCGTCTATCGGCGAGTTTGCCATGTGGGTCGATGGGGTCAAGCTGGAGGCGCAGGCGCTGGACGCCGAGGAGGCCCGCGCCATCTATGAGGAGATCGTGCGCAGCCGACGCGATCCCGCCTTGCTGGAATACGCGGGGCGAGGGGCCTTTCGCGCGCGAATCTATCCGATACCACCCAACGGCGAGCGACGCATCGAGATCAGCTACACCGAAGTCCTCCCGCTAGAGGCGGGGCTGGTGCGCTACGTCTACCCGCTGAGCACAGAAAAGTACTCGGCGCAGCCTCTGGAGGAGGCGAGCGTATCGGTGACGATCCGATCCAAGGAGCCCATCCAGGACGTCTACGCGCCGAGGCATCGCATTGATGTCGAAAGGGAGGGGCCGGGCCTGCTTCGTGTGGGCTGGGAGGCACAGGACGTCACCCCCGATCAAGATTTCACCCTCTACTATACCCTGTCGGGCGCGCCGATCACGGCCAACCTGCTGAGCTACAAGAGCGCTGGCGAGGATGGCTACTGGCTGTTGCTGCTCACGCCCGCCGACGATCCATCGGTGGAGGTGGCGCCCAAGGATGTCTTCCTGGTGCTGGATACCTCGGGCAGCATGAGTGGCGCCAAGATCGAGCAGGCCAGGGAGGCTGCCCTGTACGTGCTCGATCACCTGAACCCCGAGGATCGGTTCAACATCGTGAGCTTTGCGACCGCCATTCGGCCCTATGCCAAGGGGCTGGTGCCCGCCGGGGACGCGGGAGCGGCGGCTTTTGTCAAGGGCCTGCAGGCGCAGGGCGGGACCAACATCTCGCGCGCCCTGGCAGAGACCTTGAGCCAGACCGAGCGCGGCAGGCAGCAGATCGTGCTCTTTCTGACCGATGGCCTTCCCACCGAGGGTGAGATTCGGATCGATCAGATCGTCCAGCAGGTGGCCAAGGCGGCATCGGATAATGTGCGCTTTTACTGCTTTGGGGTGGGCTATGACGTGAATACCCACCTGCTGGATACGCTGGCCCAGGAGCACAGCGGCGTCAGCGTCTATGTGCAGCCTGGGGAGGACATTGCCTATGCCGTGCGTTCGCTATACGACCGAATCCGCGCTCCTGTGCTCTCCAGCCCAGCGATCGACTGGAGCGGGGTGATGGTGGATGACATGTACCCCTACCCTCTGCCCGACCTATACGCGGGCAGCCAGGTGGTGTTGGTGGGGCGCTACCGCCAGGGTGGTAGCGCGAGCCTCACGCTCACGGGCGATGGCATCGAGGGGACGGTCTCGCATCGCTTCGATGATCTCTACCTCGTGCGCGAGGGCGGCGCCGACTTTATCCCGCAGCTCTGGGCGACGCGCAAGGTGGGCTATCTGCTGACCCAAGTGCGGCTGCATGGGGCCAACGCCGAGCTTATCGACGAGATCATTGCATTGAGCGTGCGCTACGGGATCGTAACGCCGTACACATCGTTCCTGATCGACGACACCGAGGACGCGCTCTCGTACGAGGGGCGGGCCAGCATCGCGGATCAGGAACTGGCGCTGGCAACGCCCGCTCCCCAGGTAGCCAGCGGGGTGGGCGCCAGCGGCGAGGCCGCGGTGGCCAAGAGCGTGGCGCAAGAGGCGCTGCGCACCAGCGATCGCGTGGATAACCAACCCGTGGAGCTGGTGCGGCAGGTTGCGGATCGCGCGTTTGTCCTGCGCGAGGGCATCTGGACCGATACCCGCTACGAGCTCGGTGACACGCTCGATGCCGTGGCCTTTGGCAGCGAGCGCTATCTACAACTGGCGCGGCAGCATCCCACGTGGGGCGCGTGTCTTGCTTTGGGAGAGCAGGTGATCCTCGTTGAGGATGGGGTGGCCTATCACATGGGCGCTCCCGATGGCGCGACCGAAGCCGTGGAGGAGCCTTCCACTCCCGTGGCTGATGGCGGGAGCGATGCTGCAACGGTGTGGGACGCACTGCTTGCGGCGCTAGCCCACTGGATGAGCGTGCGGCAGTAGAACTCGCGTGAGGCGCCGTGGTGAGATATCACCACGGCGCCTCTTGGTTTCTGCTAGTCGGCGGGTATGAGGGTTAGGCGCAGCAGCCGAGGCCCGAGCCGCTTCCAGGCGGCGGTGGCGCGGTCGCCCTCTTCCTCGGTGCTATCGTGCTGGCTGTAGCGGGCCTTTTGGTAGAGCCGCGCCAGCTCGTGCACGTCTTGCGACCATCCTGCCTGTGTGCGGCGATCGATCTCTGCCGATAGGATAGCCAGGTACTCGCGCGGTGTCTGCCCTGGCTCCGGCTGGACGCCCAGCCAGCGCGCCCGATGCACGACCTGGCTGTAGGCGCGCAACACGCGGTCGCTGGCGGGGCGCCGCTTGACGAACCAGCGTGGCGGCCAGATGACCATGAACAGAACCAACACTACCAGCCCGCCAGCCCATAGCAAGATGGTTGGGATGCTGGCTTCCTCGCCGACCGCAGCCTGTCCAGGGCCGTACTCTGTCCCGCCAGGACGAGACGCAGGCAGCTCGAACACGGGTTGGGTGGGCGTGGGCTCAAAGGTGAGCCACCCGTACCCTGGGAAGAAGACCTCGGTCCAGGCGTGGGCGTCGTTCTCCTGAACCACCCACGCTCCGATGGCATGGTCGAACGTGCCCGTATGGTAGCCGGAGGCATAGCGCGCTGCGATGCCCAGCGTGCGGAGCATGACCGTCATGGCAGTGGCGGAATAGTCGCAAAAGCCCCGCTGCGCATCGAACAGGAAATAGTCGACCACGTCCTGATCCAGCGGCGGGGGTGGCAAGGTGAGGTCGTAGGCGTACTGGCGCAGGTACGCTTCGATGGCGCGGGCCTGGTCGTAGCGTGTGGTCGCCTCGGCTTCTTCCACCACCTGCCTCGCTAGCTCGCCGATGCGGTCCGGGATCTCTGGCAGCGGGAGGTAGCGCGCCGTGACCCAATCTGGATAAGGCCCCTCGGCCTGGCGCAGCTCCTGCATGGTGACGTCGGGAAGCCATGACACCACGGTGTAGGTATCGGTGGTGACGGAAAAGGCCACCAAGTCATCCTCACCACGGGTAACGATCTCGTAGCGCACCGAGGCGCTGATCGGCTCGGCGACACCGAACGCCAGCGCGCCCAGGGGCGTCAGCAGGCGATAGGTCTGGGTGACCAGCTCGTGCGGTTGCAGCACCTCGCGCCAGGCTCGATCGGCCTGGATGCTGGTCACGTTCCGCTCGCTGAGATCCCATCCGCTGCCCGTATAGACGTCATAGTTGCGCTGTCGCCAATAGCGGCGCGGGTACGACCTGATGCCGATGAGTTGGCTTTCGATCATCAGCTCCTCGGGGGTGGGGGGGATGGGATCGCTGGTATCCACCAGCATCACCACCTCTGACGAAAGCGCCTGCCCGCCCAGCAGCTCATGGGGGGCCAGAGCGGCCACTGGCATGGGCGTGGGCGTGGGGATCGGGTTTCTGCCCGCAAAGGCCTCGTCCAAGCTCTGATAGAGCGGCTCCAAGCGCGACGAGACATTGTCCCAGAAGAACCAGACGGCACGGTCAAAGGTGACGTACGGGAATACGAGGGCGATGACAAAGATGACGGCCGAGAGGGTCACGCCCACGGTGAGGACGTCGTCGCGGAGTTCGGGCGAAAAGTCGACGTTCGCGCGTTCCCAGAGCTGCTCCATGCGGGCGGCGCTGTTCCAAAGCAGCGCCAGCAGGGTCGCGCCGACATAGAGATAGACGGCGTTCATGCCCATGTGGGTGAAAGAGGCGTTCATCACCACGGCCAGCCCCAGCGGAGCCAGCGCCACCATGGTGCGGCGGCTGTGGAACATCTCAAAGGCCGCGTGGAAAATCACCAGCCACGTGGCCAGGGCGACGCCCAGCACCAGAACCGTGCTATCCTCGCTGCCCCGCCCAGCCGCCACGTCCGCGAACCAGTAGTAGACGCGGGCGTACCAGTCTGTGGCTCGGGCGGCGATGTGCTCCCAGCTCGCGGCAAAGGGGATCGACGGTGGCAGTTGGCGCTGGGTGAGGAACTGCCAGACCCACCGGCCGGCGACGAGGGTCTCTTGCACCAGCAACCGAAACGGCGGCAGGATGCCGCCCGAGATCTGCACGGCCAGCTCCAAGCCCAGGGCGATGGCCAGGAACCAGGCGATCACGCGGGGCACGCGGGCGTGGCCCAAGACCAGCCCGACGGCAAAGGCCCCCAAGGTCACGCCGAAAGCTCGCGCTTCAGCAGGCGCCCAGCCCAGAATGCCCAGCACCCAGGGTAATGAGAGGCAGGCTGCCAGGGTGACGGCTGCCAAGATCAGCCCATTGCTGCGGGAACGGATGGTGGGGGCAGACTGCTGGTAGGTCATGCGCCACCCCCAGCCCCGCGCGCGCCCACGGCGATCCACTCGGCCTCCTCTTGGCTGCCCTTGTCCACCACGACGACGCGTCCCGTGCCCAACGTGCGGTAGGTGGGGCGTTGCCGCCTCCGCTGCGACAGGAACGCAAAGGGAAAGCCCTTGTCGATGATGTGGCCCGCCACCCCCAGGTCGGCCAGGGCCTGGAACAGGCCATCCACGTTACCCTGCCCGCCAAAGCTGGCGCGATCCAGCAATAGGGCGTGCATGTGCAGTCCGTGGCGCAGCACGCCACCAACCCCCGATAGCCAGGCGGGGTCAGGCGATGGCGTGATCATGGCGGCCGACATTCCACGGCCCGCCACGGGCTCAAAGAGGCCCAATACGTCGCCAAACGGCACCGTGGATTCGGCGTGGAGCCCCGCCAAGACCCGCAGGATCTCCCAGAGCTGCTGATGCCCTTTGCGGGGCGGGACGATGAGGGGGCCGTCGGTGTGGGTGAACAGGCCGACGGCGTGGTTGGTGAGGAGCATCTCGTTGGCCAGCGAGGCGGCCAGGATGACGGCGTACTCTTCGGTGGATTCCAGCCCCTTGCCGGCATGGGCCTGCGCGTCCATATCCACAATGATCCACAGGTCGCCCGAGGGCTCCAGGTCGAACTCTTTGACAAAGAGCTCCTCGTGGTAGGGGATGGATCGCCGCGCGGTGGTGCGCCAATGGATGCGGTTCAGCGCATCGCCTGGCACATACTGGCGGACGCCGCCGGCGTTGGTGGTGAGATCAAGGGTGCGAATGTTGGTGCGCGCCGATCCGCGCGAGTTGCCTCGTGGCTCGAACAGTCGCGGGATCGCGGCCAGGGGCGGATACACCACAAAGCTCTCGCTGTAGCGATGCTCCAGAGTCACATCAAAAAGGCCAAAGGGATCGGAGGTGTGAAGCTCGAGGGGGCCCAGGGTGTAGATGCCGCGTTGCGAGCAGGAACCTTCGGTGGTCCAGCGGGTGGTGGCACGCCCGCCCACACCTGTGGCGCGGCTGGCGCTATAGCCCGGCAGGTTGCTGTGGTCGCGGATGTCCACCCATAGCGCCGGCATGATCCCGTCGTTGCGCAGGATGAACCGCTCTTCGATCACATCGCCCACCTGGGCCCAGCCGTAACGCCGAAAGCGGCGTAGCTGAATGCCTCGGCCCAGCTCACGTGCCCAGTAGTACGAGATCGCCAGCACCCCGCTGACGACCAGGAGCAAAAAGAGGACCGCGCGGGCAGGGCTAAAGATCTGCAAAAAGAGCAGTACCCCGACCGCGACCGGCCCCGCGATCGACCGTAGTTTGATGCGGGTGACCACCATCTGCCGCCACGCCTCCTACTAGGAGTATACGGCCTGGCAGGGCGGTCGCAAGTTATGGTGTCGCGTGTGAGCCCGCTTCGGCTAGGCCTCCTCCTCCGGTGGCGCCAAGGTCTCGTCCAGCGGATGCGTGTCATGCGCCGGGCGGTCGTCCAGAGTCTGGGCGGCATCGGCAAACGGCAAAGGCGGATAGGGGCGCACGCCATAGCGCGTCAACAGCACGGCGCCGATGCCCCAAGCCGAGATAGCCAAGCTGAGGAGCGGCCCCAGGCAAGGGATGGCCGCCACCACGCTGAGCACCATGACTCCGACCAGGGTATCGATCATAGGGGTGGACGCGGAGACACGGAGCGCCACCAGCAGGCGCGTTCCCAGAATCTTGCCCACGGCTACCCAGCCCATGGCCAGCGCCAGCACCAACGCGATACCCAGCACGATGGCAACGGGGATGCCCAAGCAGGTGATCACCAGCAACGGCAAGAGAAGTGCCGACGCGATCAGCGTCAGCACGCCCGCCCCGGCTGACTCTACCCATGGGCCGGCCAATGCTGCCGAGACGCGCTCCGTGTGCTGCGGCAAGAGCAGCTCTGCCAGGGCTGCCGCGGCCAACAAGGCTAGCAAGGAGCCGAACCATCGCCCCACGCCGCGGGCCGTGCCGGCAAACGGGCGGAGCGGGGATGTCTGCGCGCTGCCCATGCGGCCGATACCTGACCCGAGCACACCGGGGAGCGCCTGGAGATGCTGGGTGGCGTCTGCCCCCTGGACGGTCTCGCCCAAGATGGTGGCGTTGGCATCCTTGCGAAGCGTTCCCAAGACCACCAAGTCGCCCGTTACCACGGCATGGCGACCTAGCTCCACGGTGGCGCCCATGCCGACGATGTCGCCATTCACGGTGCCATCGACGGCGACCACGCCCCCAATGGCCGAGATGCTGCCGTTGAGCGTGCTTCCCTCCAGGAGGTGGGCGGTGCCGCCGATCACGGCCATGTCACCATTCCAGGTTTGGCCCTCGGCGAGGGTATAGGTGCGCCCCATGACGCTGAGCGTGCCTGCCCCATCGGCCGCCACGGGCATGGCAATCGCCAGAAGAGCCAGGCATGCAGCCAGAACGGCCAGCTTGCGGACAAGACCCCTACGTTGCGCTATCACAGACGACCTCCCCTACGATACGGATCAGTTGCCGTTGGCCCTGGTGGTGCCCAAGGCGCCCCGTGCGAACATGCGCATCCATACCACACCGACGGCAACGGCCAGCGTGGCGTACATGGCCATGAGGGCCACGTTCACCTGGCCAACAAAGGCGCTAGCGATCACCTGCATGCCTCGCGCCAGGGTGCTGCCGAGCTGGAGCAAGGCCACCAGGTTGTGCAGGAGGCTGGTGTACACCGTGGATTCGGCGCCGAGGGTATCACGCGCAGAAATCAGTACTATCGCTGCCAACGTCGCCGTCGCAGCGAGGATGACCACCCACATGGCGCGCCGAGCCCAAGCCAGGAGCAACGCACGTCTTTGCTTGTGGGCACGCACGCGTTGCATCACCTGGGCCGTCATGCTGGTGGGCGGCTCGACCAGACGGGCATCGGCCAACCAGGCGTCGACGGCAGCCATCGTACGCCGCGCCTGCTGGCACTGTTCACAGCTTTCGATATGTTCTTGCAATTCGATCATCTCCTCTGGCGTGAGCCTCTTGTCGGCTGCCAGGGATATTCGCTCAGACGCTTCCTGACAACGCATCCCCATGCACCCTCCTCCCTTGGCGGGCTAGCTCTGTCTGTTCGGCCTCACGCATCTCTAGCGCCTCTCCCAGCGCGTTGCGGGCGCGATGCAGGCGAGACTTGACGGCGCTCACGCTGGTATCGGTAATCTCCGCTATGTCTTCATACGAACAGTCCTGCCAATAGCGGAGGATCAGCACCTCTCGATACTGCGGCGCGACCTCTTGCAGCACCGCCTGGATCAAGACCTCGCGCTCGCCATCGAGCATACGTTGCTCGGGCCTGGGCGCTTCGTCGGGCAGCCACCGCTCTGTCATGACCTCTTCCATGGAAACGACCTTGCCTCGGCGCCTACGCAGGCGGTCGATGCAATAGTGCGAGCCGATGGACAAGATCCAAGACGAGAACTTGCGCCCTGGATCATAGGTATGTAGCCGCGTGTATGCCCGCAAAAAAGTCTCTTGGGTAGCGTCCTCGGCTTCCCCTGTGCTACCAAGCATGCGATAGGCCAGGTTGTAAACTGGCCGTTGATATGCCTCCACGAGCTTGGCAAAGGCGTCTTCGTCTCCTCGGCTGGCCGCGACGGCCCATGCCCGCTCCTGCGACTCCACGTTGCGTTGGTCTCCGATCGGCGCTAACGGCCTCTTGGCTTCCATGGGTTACCACCTATACGCAGGCGCCCTGCGGAAGGTTGCGATCATCCTTGACAGGCTGCCTGCCCAACTTTATCCTGCGAGCCATTGTAGGGCGAGACTGGAAGGTCAATATGACGTACATCGCCGTGGAGGGCGTCATCGGTGTGGGCAAGACCACACTGGCGCGGCTGCTCCAGCCCGAGTTCGACGCCCAGTTGCTGCTGGAAGCGTTCGAGGAGAACCCGTTTCTGGGCGATTTCTACCGCGACCGCTCGCGCTATGCCTTCCAGACCCAGATCTTTTTCCTCTTGAGTCGCTATCGCCAGCAGCAGGCTCTGGCACAGCTCCTGGAGACCAGCGCTGTGTTGAGCGACTATGTCTTTGGCAAAGACCGCCTCTTTGCTCACGAGAATCTGGCGGGCGATGAGCTCGCCACGTACGAGCAACTCT
>Ga0334895_1003723_pt1 | contig 11413 bp, 8 predicted proteins | sample GraSluR3_MG_7_FD_207229 | JGI IMG/M metagenome (GOLD analysis project Ga0334895, IMG submission 207229) | Sludge microbial communities from methane-producing bioreactor in Wageningen University, Netherlands - Granular Sludge_31_05-R3 | ecosystem: Engineered > Bioreactor > Anaerobic > Unclassified... | reverse complement strand
ATGATACTTTTTGAGGTTTGTTCCGATTCATGTTAATTTTGAAGTGAATCGCCGGTTCCCTTTGCTTTTTTCCCGAAGTACATGAAGAGTGCGAGAGCCGAGGCAGCGCATATAAAACCTATAGGATACGAAATCGCCGTGGAAAGGTGGAACCCTTCGCTTGCAACTAAGATGTATGTTGTCGTTACAGCTGTCATAAACGTTGCAGGTATGCTGGCAATAAGATGATTTCTGTTGTTTTTAATCAGGTACATTGCCGACGCCCAAAGGACAATCATAGCAAGTGTTTGATTGGACCATGCAAAATATCTCCATATGACATCAAAGTTTATTTTTGTAAGGATAAAGCCTATAAGAAACAGCGGAAGAGAAATCGCATAGCGATTCTTGACAGGTTTTTGCTCAAAATGCAGCATATCTGCAATGGTAAGCCTTGCCGAACGGAATGCGGTGTCTCCAGATGTAATAGGACAGACGATTACGCCTAAAATAGCTAAGATACCACCGACTCTTCCAAGAAGCGATGTGGAAACAATCTTGACGATACCGGCTGCTCCACCATTATTGGCCATCGCATCTGCAAGTCCGGAAGTATCTCCAAAGAAGGACATGGCGGCTGCGGCCCAAATCAATGCAATCATACCTTCGGCTACCATGGCGCCGTAAAAAATAAATCTGCCTTCTTTTTCGCTCTTTACACAGCGTGCCATAATAGGGGATTGGGTTGAATGGAAGCCCGAAATAGCTCCGCATGCAATGGTAATAAAGAGCAATGGCCAAATCGGTCTGTTCGAAGGATCCATATTGGTAAATTGGATATTTGGCACATTATATCCACCTAAAATAATTCCTCCGGCTACACCAACCGCCATAATCAAAAGTACAATACCGAAGATAGGATAAATTTTGCCTATTACTTTATCTATAGGCACAATAGTCGCTATGATAAAATATGCAAAGATAACATAGAGCCAAACTTGAACGGGAATGGGAGATATCGCGGCCAAAAGTCCGGCCGGACCCTTTGTAAATACAACGCCTACAAGAACCAGTACAACGACCGAGAATATACGCATAAACTGTTTAAATCCGACCCCGAGATATTTGCCTACGACTTCGGGTATGGATTCTCCGCCGTTTTTCATAGAAAGCATTCCGGAAAAATAGTCGTGGACACCTCCTGCAAATATGGTCCCTAGCACGATCCAAAGAAATGCCGCAGGACCCCAGAGCGCACCGGCAATTGCCCCGAAAATCGGACCCAATCCTGCTATATTGAGCAGTTGAATCAGGAAAATTTTGTAGGTCGGCATTTCAACAAAGTCGATACCATCGGCTTTTGTTATTGCCGGGGTTGGCCTGTTTTCGTCAATACCGAAAACTTTTTCCACAAACTTAGCGTAGAAGATGTAGCCGACAATAAGCGCTACAAATCCACCAATAAAAGAAATCATAATTCCCTCCTTTTTTTATATCAATAACGTTACAGCCGGCAGGGTATACGAGGTATGCTTATCTAAAAATCCGTATGTTTAAAGTATATCCGGCTTAGCCTAATGCAATATTATTAAATTTTATAATGTAAGAGGGGATTTATGCTCTAAATGACAAAACAACAACATGAAGTGCTATTTTATTTGCATTAAATTATTAAAATCTTTCACATGACTTTTGCTGACGGGGATTCTTACGTTGCAGTCTTTAAGTGAAAGCATGTAAGTGTTGTTAAACCAAGGATCGATTACCATAATAAGAGAAAGATTGACAACATAAGATCGATGACATCTATAAAAATTTTCAGGAAGCTTCTCAGAAAGAGTGCTGATGTTTTCATGGATTATATGAGATCCGGCTGTTGTTATAACCGTAGAATTTCGCTCGCTTGCTTCTAAATATAGTATATCCCTGATATCAATCACTAAAATTCTTTCTCCCTCCCAAAAGGATAGTTTTGTTAAAACTTCCGTATCGCTTTTTTCTTTTGGGGCAAGTTTTGCTTTGATGCGATAAAACAGCTCTATAATTCTGTCTTGGACGATGGGTTTGAGGATGTAATCAAATGCTTTTAATTCGAAGGCATCAAACGCATAATCTTTGTGTGCAGTTAAAAATATGATGATTGTTTCCGGATTTGACTTTTTGATGATACCGGCCAATTCAATTCCCGACATGATCGGCATCGAAACATCAAGAAATGCAACATCGATCGTGTTTTTTGATAAATATTCGACAACATCGACCCCATCTTCAAACTCTGCCGCAATTTTCAGACAGCTGAACTTTTCAATAAAATAGCGCAGCTCTTCTCTCGCCGGATGTTCGTCATCTACAATAATGCACTTCATCCTTCTACCTGCCTTTCGATGATAAAAGAAATTTTCGTACCGTGGCGCGCATTGTTTTCTTTGTCGTCACGAATGGTTTCAATCACTAAACCATGACCGTAAAGCAGTTTAAGCCGTTGATTTACATTGGTAAGGCCAACTCTCTCAGAGGTTTGGCTGTTGTTTTGTATGGCGTCTATGATGCTTTGATCTATACCGCAGCCGTCATCTGTTACGGTAATCTGAATGCTTTTTTCATCTAAACTTTTTACTTCCAGCGCTATTGTTCCTTTATTCCCATAAGGCTTAAACGCATGCTTTAGGCAATTTTCAACAAGAGGTTGAATCGTAAGCGCCGGCATCGTCATTTCTATACCTTTTTCGATGTTAGAGATAAAGTTGATTTTATCCCCGAAACGAGCTTTTTCGATTGCAAGATAGTCGTTCATGTGTTTTATTTCTGCATAAACATGGATAAAATTTGTACCCGCTTCTAAATTGTAGCGCATATGAGAAGCAAGTTTTGAGATGATATCTCTGGCTTTTTCAGGTTCTGTTCTTATAAGATAAGAAATTGTATTGAGTGCATTAAATAAAAAATGTGGATTGATTTGGGATTGCAGCGCCTTGATTTCAGATTTGACGGCAGCCTCTTTAAATTGGTTGACTTTGCTGAGTTCAAGCTGGTTGGAGATCAGGAGCCCCAAGCCGTTTGACATTTGAATCATGGCTTCGGTAATATTATTTTCTTTGCGATAGTATATTTTAAGTGCGCCAACGACTTCTGCGCCGTTTTTCAATGGAATGATGATTGCCGATTGAAGCGGACAGTCGGGGTTAAGGCAGTTGATTTCCGCTTTGGATTTCATGATTTCGATGGTACCTGTTTTGATGGCGTCCCTTGTGGATTGCGTCATAATCGGCTGTCCCGGAAGGTGGTGCTCCAAGCCTGCTCCCACATGTGCTATGATATTCGTTTTATCTGTAATCGCAACGGCATCCGCACCGGTATCTTCTTTTATTATTTTACAGGCTTCCTGAAATCCGGCTGGGCCGTTCTTCATATAATTGAGTGTTCTGTTTGCTATATTCATGCTTATTTGAGCTTGCTTTGCCGCAGCCATGTCCTGTTCGTAAAACACGCTGTCAATGATAAGGACAAGAAGCATGACGCCAAGGCTGTTTGTAAGAGACATGGGGAGGAAGATGCTGTTGACAATTTCAGCTCCCAAGATGTGCGGCTGTACAGTAAAGAAAATCATCATCATTTCAAAAGACTCCAGCAATGCTGTGATGATAAAGCTAACAAGCCACTTGGTTTTGCGTTTCAGCAACGTCGTATAGGCTATTCCGCTGACTACTCCGGCTAAAATGGTGGTAAATGCACATTGAAACGTTGTTACACCGTTGGGATCTACTAACAATCTATGGATTGCAGCAATGATAGAGGATAGAATTCCTACGGTCGGCCCACACAGTATTCCTCCCGCAACAATAGGCATAATCCTCGTATTGGCGATTGCGCCTTGTGTTTCTACGCCTGTCAAAGTGCCGATAATGCCCAGAACTCCGAAAATAACGGACAGTAATATAATATCTCTGGCAGAGTAGGAAGACTTGGTCATGATTCTTTTAAAAGCATTGATTCTGGAGAGAAAGATTGCAATGATGCAGGCGTATCCTATATTATTTAAAAGAATTTTGAGTATCTCTACAATTCCATCCATTATTAACCCTCCGTCAATTTATACTTTTGCAGGCTTGGAGCACCAATTTATGAATTCGCCCGACAATAAAACTGTTTAAAAGTTGCTTTATCTCATAGTATCATAAACATATACCATACTGATATATTGTTGTGATTTTGGAATCTTTACTCCGTTTATTGTTTTTGGCAAAAATATTTTTGAAAATTTTTAAAATGCTATTGACAGGCGAATATAATCGCGCTATTTTGTGAATACTCAAAGAAAAGGGTAGACCGAAGTAAGTGAGTAACCTCGAACCTCGACAGTGAATATTAGGAGGCTGCCTGCCTAACTAGGTGGCGATGCTTGATAGGAGCGGAAATCTTGAGTTCAAGGAATGGGTATCCATACTTATTCAGTGGACAGGAGAAAAGTCGGAGTATCCAAAGTAAGATAACAAGTATGAGTACTTCAGATCAGAAATGGATTAGGGGAAGTTAGGAAAGGAGGGCGTACACCATTGTGGTACACCTCGGAATAAGGGCAAGCCGCTTCTGATAAAGAAAGGTGCTTGTCCTTATTCATGCATTTAGAAAAGTGGAAATTATGAACGGGCGGCACATTGCCGCCCGTTGTTTTTCAGCTAACTTGCTTCATCGACAGAGAAATGCGTTTCTTCGGTATGTCGATAGCAAGTACCATAACCTTTACTATGTCTCCGACTGAGAGGACTTCAGAAGGATGCTTGATGAATTTGTTCCCAATTTCCGAAATATGAACAAGGCCATCCTGGTGTACCCCGATATCGACAAACACACCGAAATCGATCACATTGCGCACTGTTCCTGTAAGGACCATGCCGACTTTCAAATCTTTCATGTCCAGCACATCTGTTCGCAGCATCGGAGGGGGAAGTTCCTCCCTGGGGTCTCTCCCTGGTTTTATCAGCTCTTTTATGATGTCTTTAAGCGTGGGAATGCCCATTCCACACTCCTGGGCCGCTTTTGCTTCTCCGTATTCTTTAACACGCTCGGGAAGTTCCGAAATTTTACCTTCTTTTACATCGTTGAGCGTATATCCGCAAATGTCCAGCAGTTTTTCGGTGCCGCTGTAGCTTTCAGGGTGGACGCCTGTATTATCCAGGACCGATTTGCTGTCGGGCACGCGCAAAAACCCCGCACACTGCTCATAAGCTTTCGGACCAAGCTTCGGTATTTTCAGAAGTTGTTTGCGGGAGCGAAAAATCCCGTTTTCATTTCGAGACAGAACGATGTTTTTAGCGGTAGTGCTGTTTAAGCCTGAAACGTGCTGCAAAAGGGCGGCAGAAGCTGAGTTTACATCCACACCTACCGCATTGACGCAATCTTCCACAACACCCGAAAGCGCATCGTCCAGTTTCTTTTGAGGCATATCGTGCTGATACTGTCCCACACCGATTGCTTTTGGATCTATTTTGACCAGCTCGGCCAGCGGATCCTGCAGTCTGCGCGCTATGGATATTGCCGAACGCAGGCTGACATCATATTCGGGGAATTCCTCTGCAGCCAGCTTGGATGCAGAGTATACCGATGCACCGGCTTCGTTCACAATCATATAGCTTACGCCGGGAGTGCGTGCAATCAACTCGCAGGTCATCTGCTCTGTTTCGCGCGAAGCTGTGCCGTTTCCTATGGCAATATGCTCGACATGGTGCTTGTTGATGAGTTTTTCCAGTGCTTCGATGGCTTCCTTTTTTTTATTTTTGCCATTGGTGGGGTATACGACAATCGTATCCAGTGTCTTTCCTGTACCGTCTACCACGGCGACTTTACAGCCGTTGCGATACCCCGGATCCAAACCCATCGTAACATGGCCTTTGACTGGAGGCTGCATCAGGAGCGGCTTCAGATTCAATGCGAAATTATGGATTGCACCTTCGGCGGCGCTATCTGTAAGCGTGCTGCGAATTGAATTTTCCATCGATGGAAAAAGCAGGCGGTCATAACTGTCCTCTGCCGAACATTTCACGAAATCAGAGGCGACCGAGCCCGGCTTTACTGTTTCATTCCATAGGAGATTCAGCGCTATATTTCTGTCTGTTTCTACGGATACTTTAAGACATCTTTCTTTCTCTCCTCGGTTGATCGCCAGAATTTGATGTGCCTGGAGACGTGCAAGGGGCTGTTCAAATTGATAATATAGGCTGTAAACGGAATCTTCATCTTTTGTCGCAGCAGAGCGCATGGATGCTTTACTTAAAATGAATTCTCGCAGCCGTCTTCGAATATCCGCATTATCTGCCACCATTTCCGCTATAATGTCAGAGGCTCCATCCAGGGCGTCTTGAACATTTTCGACATGTTTTTCCGGATCGATGTATTGGGATGCAAGTTCTGTTGGATCCGATAATTCTTTGCTTTGCTCAAACAGCAGAAGGGCAAGAGGTTCGAGACCTTTTTCTTTGGCAATGGTGGCTCTGGTACGTCGCTTTTGTTTATATGGACGGTAGATGTCTTCCAATTCTGCGAGTGTTTGAGCCCCATCTATTTGAAAAGAAAGTTCTTCCGTCAGTTTCTCTTGCGCAGCAATCGCTTTCTTTATTTCTTCGCGGCGACTTTGCAAGCCTCTTAAATATGCAAGCCTGTCGTCTAAATCGCGAAGAACCGTATCGTCCATAGCACCGTGCATTTCTTTGCGGTAGCGGGCGATAAAAGGGATGGTATTGCCCTCGTCGATCAGGTCGATAACACTTTTGATGTGGCGTTCTCTTTGATTCAGTTCTCGGGCAAGTATCTTAATAATTTCTTCCATTGCGTCTCCTAATATAGATTGAAATCGTTGATTTCGTTTTATTTATGATACCACAGATAGCAAAAAACGGCAGGGACAATCATGTGAAGATTATTGCATTTATTTTATTGTAGGTTTGTCAAACATATGCTACACCGTGCTGCAAATAATCCATGAGAGTTGCGGCAGGAGACTTCCAGCCAAGAGGTCTCATGGGGAAACGGTTGTAACGTCAGTTGTGTAGGTAGAGCTGCTTTCTAAAATCATCAAAGGAGTAGAATTTCTTCACCGCATAGAAGTACTCTTTATCCTTACGGTGTGAACGTTCCACCTTACCATTGTGACGTGGTGTAAAAGGTCTGATCCGCTTGTGCTGGATGCCAAGTTGGGCAAGTCGCTTTTCAAAGAGGGACAGTTGTTCGCCTTTGCTGCGACCGAAGTGCTTTGTGAATTCAAACCCATTGTCGGTCTGCACGCATTCCACATTGAACTTGAATGCAGACAACATGTGTTCTAGAAATACGGTAGAGGTATATGTGCTTGCTTCTTCAAAAGCTTCCACATACCGAAACCTTGAAAATTCATCGATGGCTGTGTATTGGTAAAACGTTTGATCAATGGTATTAGAGACAATGCAGGAAGCCGGAACGTGTTTCACATCGACCTGAACTCTTTGGCCCGGTCGAACCATCTGCTCATAGGGTTTAGGAATGTATTTGGGGTTTGGCGGCTTTTGGGCCATAATTCCATGCCTTCGCAGGACTCTATACAGTCCGGTGATGGATCTATTGTAACCACGCTGTTGCAACTTAACCCAGAAAACGACTAAACCCAAATGGGTATTGCGCTTATGCATGTCGTATATGAGTTTAAGTTCCTCCGGTGTATGTTGATTTTTATGGGAGTGAGGTCTTCTTGATCTTTCTCGAAGAGACTCTATGGTACCGTTGTATCGCTTTAACCAGCGATAGACATACTGACGATTCTTGCGATATTTGATAGCTGCACTAATGACACCGTGATTTCTATTTATTTATTATTTACGTGTAGCATATGTATGGTAATCCTACATTTGTGAATTCCTGCCGATGGGCTTGATATTTCTTGCTTCCATTGCTACAATCATACTGTAGTCGGACGTAGGGGGCATTGAATTGATACTGGATATCAGTCTGGGCATTATACTTATTCTTTCTGTGATCGTCGGGTATCGCAAAGGGTTTACAGAAGCCTTTTTACATACGATCGGCTGGATCCTGGCCATCGTATTAGGGTTTGTGTGGACGCCTGCGGTAGCTGCTTTTTTGCGCGGCAACACACACCTGGAGGAAAGTCTTCGCGTTATTCTGAATGAACGCCTGGCCCAGGGCGGCGGCACCGGGCAGGAAAGCTTGCTGAGCGGGATCCCGGAGATCCTGTCGGATTATTTTTCCGATGCGGTGAGCGTCATCCAGAGCAACACGGTGGAAAACCTGATCGATATCATCATTACGATCCTGGCGCTGCTGTGCATCATCCTGATCATCAAGCTGATCTTTTTCTTGATCACCTTGCTTTTCAGCAAGCGGAAGCGGGGCGGGATCATCGCTTTTTCCGACGGGATGCTGGGGCTGGCCTTCGGCGCGGTCAAAGGACTGCTGCTCATCTGCATCCTTCTGGCCCTGATCTTGCCGCTGTCCAATTTTTTCAAAAGCGAGATACTTTTGGATCAATTGAACAGTTCCACCTATGCCATCCAGATCTACAATAACAACCCGATATTTCTCTTGACGCAAATCTTTTTCTAATCCATACTTTAAGGAGTCGCTCTTTTGACAGACGATATGCCCCCATAGTTAAACGGATATAACGGAGGTTTCCTAAACCTTTGTTGGTGGTTCGATTCCGCCTGGGGGTGCCACTCAAAAAATGGCAGCCCGAACGGGCTGTCATTTTTACGGGAGACAACATGGACATTTTTAACATCATTACACTGTGCGGCGGGTTGGCTTTTTTCCTGTACGGTATGCACGTGATGTCTTCGGGCCTCACGAAGGTGACGGGGGGAAAGCTGGAGCAAACGCTAAAGCGGATGACCTCCAATCCTTTTAAAAGCCTGTTGCTCGGCGCAGGGATCACCATCGCTATCCAGAGTTCATCGGCCATGACCGTCATGCTGGTGGGTCTGGTCAATTCCGGAATCATGGAATTGGGTCAAACCGTGGGCGTCATCATGGGTTCCAACATCGGAACGACACTGACCGCCTGGATCCTGAGCCTTGCGGGGATCGAAAGCGACAACTTCTTTATGAAGATGCTGAAGCCTACGAATTTCGCTCCCATCGTGGCGCTCATCGGCATTATCCTGATCATGGTATCCAGGCGCAGCCGCCGCAAAGACATCGGAGGCGTTATGGTGGGTTTCTCCGTGTTGATGTATGGCATGCAGCTCATGAGCGAAGCCGTGAGTCCTTTGGGGGATATGCCCGGATTCACTTCGATGCTTACCGCCTTTCAAAATCCCATTTTGGGCGTGATCGTCGGCGCTGTGTTCACGGGTCTGATCCAGAGCTCTGCGGCTTCTGTGGGTATTCTGCAGGCCTTGGCCCTTACCGGTGCCATTTCCTTCGGAATGGCCATACCTATTATCATGGGGCAGAACATCGGCACCTGCGTGACGGCACTGCTGTCCAGCATCGGGGTCAATCGCTCCGCCAAGCGCGTGGCCGCTGTGCATATTTCTTTTAATCTGATCGGCACTGCCATTTGTCTCATGGTATTTTACGGCTTGCACAGCGTTCTTCATTTCACCTTTTTTGACAAATCCATCACGATCCTGGGGATTGCCGTCTGTCACAGCGCCTTCAATGTGATCACCACGCTTATGCTCCTGCCGTTCCCCAAGCAATTGGAGAAGCTGGCTATGGTCATGGTCCGGGAGGATCACGATCAGGACACCTACGCGTTTTTGGATGAAAGACTTTTGCAGTCTCCCTCCTTTGCCATACAGGAGTGCGAAAGCCTTGTGATGAAGATGGCGGACATGGCTCACGAAAACGTGCTGCGGTCTATCTCGCTGATCTATAATTACAGGCAAGACCAGGCTGATCTGGTGGAAGATTACGAGGACAAGCTGGACCAGTCTGAAGATAAGCTGGGATCCTATCTGGTCAAGATCGCCGCAAAGAATCTTTCGGATAAAGACAGCCTCTATGTAGGAAAACTGCTCCACGGCATCGGAGACCTGGAACGGATCGGAGACCATGCGGTGAACATCGTCGACGTCGCCCGGGAATTGTATGAAAAACAGATCATATTCTCCCTGGCAGCCAACAAAGAGCTGGAGATCCTTATCAGTGCCATCAAGGAGATCCTGGACATTACGATGAAAGCTTACAAAGAGGGAGATCAGGCTCTTGCGATCCGGGTGGAGCCTCTGGAAGAAGTCATCGATATCATGATCGTCGACATCAAGAAGCGGCATGTGGAACGCCTTCAGGCCGGTCAGTGCAACCTGACCTTCGGATTTGCCCATGCGGATCTGATCAACAACCTGGAACGGATCTCCGATCACTGTTCCAACCTGGCCATTGCCGTCCTCAACATGTCGTTGGGGCGCTATGATGCCCACGAGTATACCGAGGCGGTCAAGAGCGGAACGAACCCGGAATTCGAAGAAAATTTCAAGGCATTTTCGGAAAAGTATGCCTTGGACATTCTGGACTGCTGAGGCGGCTTGCCCGGCGGCTTACAATAAAAATCTTATGTGACATATTTAAAGAAGAGGGTGCATTTCACATGCGCCCTCTTTTCGTTTTGCTGTCATCGCCTTGCCGGAGCTATTTGGAAGCCACCGGCGATACGCTGTAACGCTGTTTGACACTAGAGAGAATCACGTTGGTCTGGGTGTGCTTAATACAGGAGATCCCCTTGATCTTGTTCATCAGCCGTTCCAGCGAAGCGGTGTTTCGGGTGGTGATCTTCAACACATAGTCAAACTCGCCGGTGATGTAATGACATTCCAGAATTTCTTCCGCTCCCGAGATGAAGCTGTTGAATTCTTCCGTTTGATCCGGCGTTTCCAGGCTGATCATCATGATCACGGATAATTCTTTTTCCATGGCCGCCGCATTGAGAATGGCGGTATACTGTTCGATGATTCCGCTGTTTTCCAGCTTCTTCAGCCGTTCGCTTACAGCCGACAGGGAAAGGTTCACCTGCTTTGAGAGTTCGGAGATCGAAACTCTGGAGTTCTGCTGGAGAACTTCCAGGATCTTTACATCAATGATATCCAGAGACATAATTTGCACCTCTTTCGCAAAAATAATTCCAAATGAAAATGGGATTCTTCCGATAAAGCATTGTATATACCGTTACTTTACCAAAAGATTTCGCAAAAATCAAGGTAAATTGCTTGGAACGGCACAGATTTTTCATCAAGTGAAAACATTTTGCATTATACGGGCAATTAAGCTATAATATTATTCACTATTCAGACTCACATTTACGGTTTCCAACCAAGGAGGAGGCAAACCATGGCAGACGATATCAAGAAGGCCGGGAGCGAAGCGATGCCGGCCAAAGAAGGCGGAACGAACTTTATACACGCGATCATCGAAAAAGACCTGGAGCAACAAAAATACAGCCGGCAGG
>Ga0334895_1003722_pt1 | contig 11419 bp, 10 predicted proteins | sample GraSluR3_MG_7_FD_207229 | JGI IMG/M metagenome (GOLD analysis project Ga0334895, IMG submission 207229) | Sludge microbial communities from methane-producing bioreactor in Wageningen University, Netherlands - Granular Sludge_31_05-R3 | ecosystem: Engineered > Bioreactor > Anaerobic >... | reverse complement strand
ATTTTGTTCCTTTTAGTAATAAGCTTGACTATATTTGCAAAACACCCTGGCTACCATTGTACTAATGTAGCCGTTGGTAAAGAAGCAACGGTTGATGGTTCGGCGATGATTTTTCAGAACTTCGATACAAATCTCGGCGATCAAAGAATGTGGCTTTTCCCTTCCGCGGACTACCCAGAAGGCGCTATGAGAGACATTGTTGTGGGTGGTGATATGTATGTTGATTATACTTCGCTTGTGGAAGAAAGACATCCCATACCGGTCACATATTATCCAGAAGTAACTGCATATGGGGAGGGTGGCACTTCTCAAGCCCATAAAGTTGGAGAAATACCCCAAGCTCCACATACTTTTGCTTATTTATATGGTGGATCTGCATCAATAAACGAGAAAGGGGTGGCAATCGCCCTTTCAACTCATAATCCTACATGGTCTCCTAACTGCACAGAACATGGACAAGAAGTTTGGAGAATAATGGGAGAAGAAAGCCCAGGGATAATCGATATCTATACCGCACAAAACATTGCTATGGAGCGTGCTACTACGGCTAAAGAAGCTGTCCGTATTATAGGTGACCTTATTGAAGAATATCAATGGTACGGGAAAACTTGGGGTGGTGAATCGGTTCCAATAACAGATGGGGATGAAATTTGGGTTATGGAAATATATGGTAGAGACATATGGGTTGCAATAAAAATTCCAGATGATCATTTTTATGTGTCTGGTAATATGGCTAGAATCAGAGAAATTGATCTTGAGGATAAAGATAAGGTTATGTACTCTCCTAATCTCGTTTCTTTTGCTGTTGAACAGGAATGGTATGATCCTAATTCAGGGACTCCTTTTTATCCTGCCGATATTTATTCACCTAGATTCGAACCCAACCTTCGTGAATGGAGAGCGCTTGACATTGTAGCCCCATCATTGAATTTAGACTCCGATGAATTATACCAACCATATTCTGTTAAACCTGATTATAAATTATCGGTATATGATCTATTTAAAATTCAAGGTGATAGTTTGCAGGGAACAAAATATGACTTAACTAATACCCCGGGCTCAGGAGATTGGGGTAATCCACTTCTTGAATGGGAAGGCAAACCAAGAGCTATAAACGTGAGAAGTACAGCTAATCACTATGTCTGTCAAGTAAAGGCAGGTTTGCCCGATGCAATCAAAGGGATTTGTTGGGCAGGATTCGGTGCACCAGACAGTTCATATCATACTCCTTTATGGGCGAGCATGAAAGGAATACCAAAAAGTTATTATACGGGTGTAAAAGAGCTTGAAGATTTCAGATGGGATTCAACCTGGTGGATCAACTTGTTGGTACAGGATGTAGTAGAGAGACGGTATAGTAAAGCCATAGAAGATCTTTACGCTTTCCGTGATCCTAAGCTGAATATGTTATACGAAATAACGCCTAAAGTGCAGGAGCTTGCAGCAAGTATTTACGAAACAGATCCAAAAAAAGCTATTAATTTAATACATCACTTTGCTTATAATAATGCTGTAGCAATGAATGAGGAATGGAAGAAATTAGCGAAGAAGCTTCTTGGTAAATATACTCTAGGTATGGTTTTAGGTAGCGAAGAAGCTTCTTGGTAAATATACTCTAGGGACGAGAAATAGGATGGTTTTTGAAAAATCAGCAAGAAATCTTATTTATCAATTTAGGAAAGAGAAAGTATGTGCCATTTCTCTATATTGTTCTTTTGTTTAAATAAAAGCATAAGATTCCCACTCCTTCAAGGGCGTGGGAATCTTATAAACCCAAAAATATTAATTATAAAACAAATTATAGGTTTGTAGCCAATAATTTTTATATTTTATTCTTTATATCGTATATTTTTCTGCTCTCAACCCACTCTTTAATTGCTTCCCTTTTCTTTTCTTCCAGAGTTGCTTTTAATATCTTTGATATTTTACCTTTGGATCTTTCTTTGTTCAGCTGGGATTTCCAAAAATCATCCAAGCTGTTTTCCGCTTCCCGGTCAATCTCTTTTTGTTTATCCGGGTCAAGGGAATGATATATCTGGTCCAGTTTCTGCTTTTCTTCCTGCAATATTTTCTGCTTCTTCTCCTGCTCTTTTTTCTGGAGGCTATTGATTTTTTGCTGTTCTTCTTCTGCTGTGTTGTTTTCTTTTTCTCTTAAATATTCCTCTGGGAGCTGCCAGCCTTCTTTAATTGCTTTTACAATATAGGCTGCTTTGTTTTCTGCATTGGTAAAATCAATTGCCCTGACCCAGTCTTTAATTGATTCATTATTATATTTTTTAACCAGGTTTTTAGCGGTAATTTTGGAAACATTCAGATCAACCAGTTGATTAATTAACTCAATATCATGCTCTGATTCCTCTGATTCCGGCTGCTTTTTAATATTAATATCTGCACCATTATTATCTGAATCAATTAAATAATCATCTTCTTTAAATTCAAGCTGTTTTTTCTGGCCATTTTTCATCTCTTTTTTAGCCCTTTCCCCGGGCCAGTAACGTATGAGCCAATCGTTATTACCATTTTTACTCCATTTATATTTTGAAATAAACCCGGTGTCTATAAGTTCATCATTGCCTGAATTTAATTGCCGTTTAGCATCTGAAAAATATCTATATGAAATTACGGGGAGGAGCTGACATAAGGTAGTATATTTATAACATATAGAAAAATCTTTTTTATTCCTGACCCCATAAAATTTTATCCCTAATATTTCATAGAGTCTAGAGGCTATTTTGCTTTTAAGGCTTCGCCAATAAGTATAATTAATCGATTTTATATTATGAGAGTTTAAGCTCTGGAGATAGATATCGCTTAAAAATAATAAATTTATTTCTGTAATAGAACCATCTTCTAATTGCTCACCTCTAAAAATAACAGAATCATATAAACAAAAAACACTCGATATCCATTTCTTTTTGCCTTTATGATAAAAAGCATTTTCTGACTTAATTACAGTAGCTTGAATCCGTTCTAAAGCCTTCTTTGTTTCTTGATAATTTCCCCCACCTTTAATTCCCATTCTCTTGCATAGATTATAAAGAGAAAAAGGAATCGGATTTTTTATCTTTCCTTTTTCTCTTAAAATTTCACTAATAATCTGCTCTATAGCCTTATGAACTTCTCTATCAAAAGGACCAGGATATCCATATTTAGAATTAGCCGAAACACTCCATAGTATTTCTTTTATTTGGTTTCCTCTATTTTTTATAGCTCGATATTCAATTTCCGTTTTTTTTCTTAGTCCTTTCGTAAAAAGTTCAAAAAAAGGTAATTCTAATAAATTTACTTCAGATTTTATTATCTTTAGTAAATCGATTTTGTTGTTTTTTTTAATAGTGACTTCTTCGGATTTTTTCATTTCTTACCTCTTTAATTATTTTAAATAACAACAACTTCTCTCTTGTTGTTGTTATTATATATATTAAAAGAATTGAGGTTTTGGGAAACCCTTATAAAATAAAAGAAAATGAGTAACTTTCTCGTTTCCAACTTAACTATTTCTCGTTTCCAACTTAACTATTTCTCGTTTCCAACTTAACTATTTCTCGTTTCCAACTTAACTATTTCTTCCTAGTGCAAAAAAAAGGAAATTTAAAAAATTAACTTCAGAATTAATTATTTCAGGTAAATCAATCTCGTTAAAATTATTTTTAATATTACTTAAATTTTTATTCATTTATAATCCTTATAAAAAAGCAACAACATTTTAACCCTATGTTATTATAATTATTATAATTATTGTTAATATTATATGTAACGGCAAACGCTTATATAAAAAGGTTTTTATTCATTTTTCTTAAATAAAAGTCCGGTATTAAAATGTTAAATTTCAACCCAACTTTCCATATATTTTTTACTTCCATCACCACTATTTTATTTTAAAATAAAAATAAATATAAAATATTTATTTGATAAATAATGAGTATGCAGTAAGTATTTATTGATTATGTTATTTTTTTTAAAATATTTTGTAAGTCCTGGGTCTTTAAAAGGTGCAGCCCAACTCTAACAAGCTCACTTTTATTTATTTGTCGAACACTGGTTCGATTAAGTTCTTTAACTATTTGATCGAGCCATTCAATATCTGAAGTAGTCAAAGTAAAAGTAGATCTTTTAAATTCTTTGTCTTTGGTAGTGAAAGAATCTTTTATAAGATTTATTTTATTTTGATCGACTTCTTTAGATTGATTCGATAGTCTTGTGGTTTTACCCTCAAAATTATTCCTTTTACTCATAATTTAATATCTCCTTTGTTAGCTCTTTATAATTTTCTGCTCCTCTTGATTTGGGATCGAAGTCAAATATGGATTTTTGAGCAATTTGGGACTGGTTTAAGGCCTCATTTTTCATTATTTTTGTTTCAAAAATCATATTCTTAAATGGTTTAAGTTCTTTTAAAATAAAATCATTGGTCACCTTGTTTCTTACATCAAACATGGTTAAGAGGATTCGAAGATAAGACATGTTTTTATCTTTTTCGTTCCATGTAAATTTTACTGCTTTCACTATATCTATTAAGTCACTTAGTCCATCTAGGGAGTATCTGGACATCTGGCAAGGAACTATTAATAAGTCTGAAGCAAATAAAGCGTTAATAGTTAATACTCCTAAGCTTGGTGGGCAATCAATTATAATATAATCATAATCTTTCTTAATAGGTTGGATTGCTTTATTTAGGGTAGCCTCTTTATATAGTTTAGAGTACATCTGCTCTGCTGTTCTGGCTAATGATATATGAGAGGGGACTATATCAAGGTTTTTAATATATGTTTTAGTGATAATTTTTTTTAATAGCGTTTCATGGGTAAACAAGACCCTGCTAATAGATAAAGTTTGATCATTAATCTCTATTCCAAGACCTATAGTTGAATGGTTTTGGGGATCTATGTCAATTAACAAGGTTTTCTTTCCCTTATAGGCCAAGCCACTAGATAGGTTGATAGCGGTGGTGGTTTTTCCGGTCCCGCCTTTTTGATTTAAAATAGCGATTGTATTCATAGCATATTTGTTCCATATCTAATTCATATAGGATACATACTTGATATATATTTTATCAATACTAAATATTTTGTCAATATTATTTTTTATTTAACTTTTTCATTTGTGATAGACATCAGATTGGGCGGGTAGTCAATCAAAATATAATCACGATTATCAATTAACGTGTTTAACCCCGCGCCAATATTCATCGTGCAGGTGGTTTTTCCAAACTCGCCTTTTTGAGTAATAAAAGCGATTATTTTCATAAAAATATTTTTATTATCCTGAATTGTTTTAAATTAATCATATATTAGAATATAATTTATAATATTGAAAGATGTTTTGTGGAAAAGGAGGCCTATCTTTGAAAAATATTTTTATAAATTTTTATGATTTCTTGTGTTATTTTGGCCCATCAATTCTTGGTATTTTTGGTGTATATCTAGCATTAATAAGTATAGAAAATAAAAACAAAACAATTTTTTATTATGTTTTTGGCTTTATAGTAATAGTCTTAATATTTTCTGCAGTGAATAGCTATAATACTGCACTTTATTTTAAAAAGGAAAATATAAAACAAAATGAAATGCTCGAGTATATTAACAAAATAAACCAAGAACAATTACTATATTATAGCGAAGGAGTTTCTATACCATTTTCTTCTGAGTTAGATAAAAACCCTTTATTCGCTTATCATTTCACAAGAGGTTTAAAAAATTACACAGAACATCATTATTATGAAGCAATAGATGAATTTAATAAAAGTTTAAATGTTGCAACAATTCCCACAGAAAATAGAGTTTCAGCAAATATGTATTTAGGAAATTGTTTTTACAATACAGGTAATACCGAAAAAGCTAAAAAATACTATAATGATACTTTAATCTTTGCAAAGAAAATAGAAAATAAACAAAATAGGAGAGAAGAAATAGCTAATACAAAAGTAGAAATCGGGAATGTCTATTATGCTATTGGAAAATATAATGAAGCCCTAAATTATTATCAAGAAGGGCTCGATTTTTATAGGAAAACAAACAATGAAGAAAAGACAGCCTGGATATTAAATAATATTTGCAATATATTACATATACAAGGGGAACACGAAGAAGCTTTAAAAAAATATAAAGAAATACTTGAAATATTTATTAAGAAAAATGACAAAATAAAAATTGCCGGGACTTATAACGGTATTTGTGGTATTTACCGTGAGATAGGTAAATACGATGAAGCGATAGAAAACTGCAATAAAGGAATTAATATTTTAGAAGGAACAGACAATAAAAATATTTTAGCTCTACTTTACAGTAATAAAGCTATTATTTTTAGATCTAAAAACCAGTTTGACGAAGCCTCAGAAATGGCAGAGAAAGCATTGTTTCTCTTTATTTCTATAGATGATAAAGTAAATATAGTTAATTCTTATAATCTCATTGGAACCATTTATTATCTCAAAAGAGAATACAATAAAGCTTTAACTAATTTAAATAGAGCTTACGAATTATTACAAGTGACTGAAAATAAGAAGACAAGAGAAAATATTTTAGGGAATATAGGTAATATATATAAAGATACCGGGGAATACGATAAAGCTTTAGAATATTATTTAAAAGCATTAGAAATTGCTAAAGAGCTATCTCATATAAAAGGAATCTTCCTTGCAAACCAAAATATAGGGGAACTGTATTATATTCAAGAGAAATACGATAAAGCTTTAGAATATTATTTAAAAGCTCAGGAAATTAATGAAGAATATAATTTATTAAGTGAGCATGACAGAGAAAAGATAGGGTTAACAATAAAGGTTATTAAGAAAGAACTTGGCCACTATAACGATATTGAAATAAATATTAAATATGGTGAAGAAGAGAGAAGAGAAGACATTTATTAAAAGATAGAAGAAGAGGGGATATATTAAGAAAGTCTTTCTCCCCAATCATCCGGGAAGCCCATCATTGTTGTGTTGATGTTTTTATATTCTTCCAAAAGCTGAAATAAATCATTTCTCCAGGATTCCCACTGTTCCGGTATAATCATAAGCTTTTTAAATATCAGAAAAACACAAAATAATTTGTGATTTGAAATATCTTGCCATTCAGGCAATTCTTTTGTAGGCATAGGTTTTATAGCTAACGTTCTATTCCATATACGGCTGTGGTGAGCGCATAAATTTCTTATATATACTAATGTATGCACCCAGGAATAAAGCCTTGCTTCGTCAATTCCAAAACAATCTTTTGCAATGCGTTTTCGGTCGGATCTTTTCAACCCTCTAAGCATAATAGAAAGTTGGCCAAATGACATTATTTCAATAACTATCCAAATAGGGAGAACTCTTTCTTCATCATATTCACTAAAAAAATCTTTAACATAATCTTCATGAGTTCTGGCTATACTTTCTTCTAGTTTAGCAAGCCAATCTGGATGATTAAAACCTTGAGAGAAATTACAAGCATCACAGTAAGCAGATGGACCATATGTATGAGAGAAATAATATGCAATCTTGGTACGCAAGGTTATCTCAATATTTTCCAGGGCTCTAAAGATAAGAGATCTTAATTTTTTATCAAAATCATATAATTCAAAAATACTATTAAACGTGGTATTTTTCTTAAATAGATGATCCTTTGTTTGTAAAGGGGGGAAATAAGAGCTTAAGCGATAATAGTTTATTCTGCTTATATTTAGTAAAGCTTTTTCAGGATCTTCAACAATCAAGCCGCGCTTTATTAAAAGATCAATTTGTTCCTGGAAAGTTGTTGGTGGCTTGGAATATTTCATATAACCTACTCTTATTAAAAAGAAAAACCCGCCAGGGTGCGCATCGTTGAGAGGCGTGGCAGGTATGTTACCTACATTATAAACTAAGATATATTATAAGTCAATTTTTCGAATTGCCTCATCAAAAAAGTACTCCAAATACATTCGATGCCTCAGATAAAAAAGTACTCCAAATCATTTTCATTATAGAGCAATCTCCTCTATATTGGAAGAACAAAAAATCTTCCATATAGAGGGGGTAGAAAGGAGATGTTAACCATGGGGCAGAAAAAGGCAGTAACAAAAGAATTACAGGATAGATACCGGAAATGTTCCAGGAAAGAAAAATCCGTCCTGTTAAATGAATTGATCCAACTAACCGGTTACCACCGTTCCTATGCCGGGAGAGTCTTAAGAAGAAAAGAAGTATTGGGCTATCTCACGATTGCTGGTAAGAGAGTGAAATACGTAGCATCTGGCAGGAAGAGAAAGAAGAAGAGGTTCTATGATGAGGAAGTTCTCCTAGCCCTAACGCAACTCTGGGAGGAAGCGGATTCCATCTGCTCCAAGCGACTGGCTCCCTTCCTGGCTGAGTTCATCCCGGTATTAGAAAAATACGGGGAAATCAAGTTAACCGAGCAGGTAAAAGAGAAGCTCTTTACTATTAGTGCTGCCACCATTGACCGGCTATTGGCTGATATCAGAAAAAAACAGCAAATTAAGGGTAAGTCCACCACCCGACCGGGCAGCCTGTTGAAGAAGAGCATTCCCATCCGCACCTTCAGTCAATGGGAGGAAGATGAGCCCGGTTTCTTTGAGGTGGATTTAGTCAGCCATGATGGGGGTAACCTGAGAGGAGATGTGAACCAGAGTGTCAACTTTACCGATATTGCCACCGGCTGGATGGAGATGATCGCGGTCAAGAATAAGGCCCAAAGGCTGGGTCTTTGCCGGAATCAAAGAGATCAGAAAGAGATTGCCCTTTCCTATTCTGGGCTTTGACTCAGACAATGGCAGTGAATTCATCAATGCTGAGTTATTGAGGTATTGTGAGAAAGAGCACATTACCTTTACCAGAAGCCGACCTTACCGCAAGAATGATTCCTGTTACATTGAACAGAAGAACTGGTCGGTCATTAGAAGGACGGTGGGCTATGGTCGCTATGACAGTGATAAGGAAGTTGGAATATTAAATAAACTGTATGGTTATCTCAGATTGTATGTGAACTTCTTCCAGCCGGTTCGGAAATTGGTACAAAAAGAGAGGATTGGAAGTAGAATCATAAAGAGATATGATGTGGCCCAAACCCCTTACCGCAGGGTATTGGCCTCAGCTGTTATCCCAGAGGAGATAAAGATGAAATTAGAAAGACAATATGATATGCTAAATCCAGCCGAGTTAAAAAGGCAGATTACCAGGTTACAGAATGAGTTGCTTAGGCTGAATGTCTTAAAACAAAAAGTGAGTCAAGAGGCACAGATGGGCAAGAAAGCTCAAAGTAGTTTCGAGTACATTTCTACTTGAGGCAGCGTATAGCTTTCAAGTACATTTTTATGTGAGGCAACAGGTTTTTTAAAATATTCTAAATACTTCTTAAAACTAAGTATCGAAATAGCTGTCAATATTTTGTATTACTTCTTCAATTAATCTTTTTCTCTGTGTTTTTAAATCAAATGCTTTTTTAACTAAAATAGTGATATTGTCAATTATATTTTTATTTGGGATCGGTATTTCTATCTCTTTTAGCCTTTGTTCTCTTAGGTGCGGTATCGTGGATGCAATTACAGTCCTTCTTAATGCTTGATTAAAACCTATTTCTTTTAAGGATAAGACAGTAAAAAGATATTCGGGAGTTACATTATAATGGGAAGCTTCTGGTTTTAATCTAACCCTAACTATTCCAGAAGCAATAATAGCTTTATCTTCTTGTGTTAGCATTGCTGTCATACCAATTTTACCATCTTTTGTAAAAAGGATGTCACCGGGCCTAATATCTTGATTTAATTTTTGATATATGTCATTAGAAATATAATAATCAGGGAATTGGTCAGCTTCATAATTTATCAAATCAGAAGTTCTTATAAAAGGAATATATCCTTCTTTTTTTTCCAGGCCTATTACATAATTATCACTCCCAACCTCTGTACCTTTTTTAATATTAACAATTTCGCCAAGAGGAATTGTATTAATATTTTTTTTAATTTCTTTAAAAATATTTAAATAGGGTGGGTAATAAAAAAGAGGATTCCAAAAATTATTTTTTTCTAACAGAGAATAATTTATAGAGTAGGCTTTAACTTTTTTCAAATTTAATGAATTAATACCTAGTAAATCACTGAGAGTATTTTTAGCTTCCCTAATATTTTCCAAACTTAAAAAGTTATATTTTATTATAAGTTTTACTTTATCACTAATAGATTTAATAATATCTTGCCTGGGAATAAAAATGCGTATATTTCTTAATTGTGAGTGAGTTAACTCTACCCTTGTATCCCCGTGTGTTGCTAACGCGGTTTGTAATTTGTAGAAATTTGAGTTTAAATAAGCAACCAAAAAGTATGGTGTTAAAGTATCGTCTTCTAAAACTATTTTAGAAATATGCTGACTTATAACATAACCTTCATTTTCTTGACTTACAATACTAGCTACAGCTAGCTTTGCAGTAGTAGCCTGAGTCCTACCAAGAATAATGCTATTTTTTTCCACTTTTATTTTTTTAGGTAAATCATTTGATACGTAAACCAAATTAACATCATCTTCACTAATAGAAAAAGGTTTGATATTACCGACTCTTATATAGGGGACCCCTTGTGTTTTGCTGATATATTTATTAATATAGCTGCCGCTCGAAATTTTTGCTTTTAAATCACCTAGTGTTTTAATTTTATATGAATTATAATTTTTTAATTTAGAAAAGACATGATTTATGTAGAAATATTTTGCATCAAGGCGGTTATTATTATTAGTTATAATATCTGTTTTATAAGATGTAATAGTTTTTAATGCCATATTCAATCCTTGAAAGTAAAATTGTTATTTTTTGCCCATTCTTTAAAATAATTAGAAATATTAACAATATCATCTTCTTTAACTTCTTTTCCTCGTCTGTCATGTCCACAACATTCAGCAATGGCCATAAATATAGGGTAATCTTTTTGAATATTTTTATTCGATAATTTTTGAAGTATTATTATAGAGGTCTTTGTTCCGGTATTAGGTAAAAATGTTTCTAGTGGAACATCAATAATTCCCACAATCCTAGCTTGTTGTAATAACCAATTCCTAATATATGCTAAAGTTTCATTACCATAAACACCATCCGGTAAAACCATTGCCATTCTTCCTCCATTTTTTAAAAACTGCAAACATCTTTCAATAAAAAGTATTTGTGGAGCTTCTTTATCCTTTAATCTACCTTTTTCCCATTCATCAGATTTTTTGTTGTATTTCCATTTATGACCTAAATCATATTGTTTTAATTTATCCTCGCCCCGAACAGGGATTTTAGAACCAAAGGGTGGATTGGTTAATAAGACACTAAATTTACCTATGTCAATTTTTAATCTTGTTTTGTCTTGCCAATTCTCTGGTTTTTCGAGACTATCTTCACAAAATATACCACTTTTACCATCCCCAATAATTGCCATATATGCTTTGGCCACTTTAGATAAGAAATAATCT
>Ga0334895_1003720_pt1 | contig 11429 bp, 10 predicted proteins | sample GraSluR3_MG_7_FD_207229 | JGI IMG/M metagenome (GOLD analysis project Ga0334895, IMG submission 207229) | Sludge microbial communities from methane-producing bioreactor in Wageningen University, Netherlands - Granular Sludge_31_05-R3 | ecosystem: Engineered > Bioreactor > Anaerobic >... | reverse complement strand
CGCGTCAGATCGAGTTCGCCAAGCTCTTTCTCTCATACACGGTGCTCAGCAAGCGCAGGCTGCGCGTGTTGGTAGAGCGCGGGCACGTGTCCGGTTGGGATGACGCGCGCATGCCCACGTTGGCGGGGATGCGTCGCCGCGGATACACGCCCGAGGCCATCCGTGCCTTTATCAACGAGGTGGGCGTCGCCAAGAGCAACAGCATCGTGGACGTGGCCCTGCTCGAATACCATATCCGGCAGGACTTGAACCAGCGCGCCGACCGCCGCATGGCCGTCCTCGATCCCCTCAAGGTGATCATCGACAACTATCCCGAGGGACAGGAAGAGGAGCTAGAGGCCGTCAACAACCCTGAGGATCCCGACCGGGGCGTCCGTACGGTGCCGTTCTCCGGGGAGCTGTATATCGAGCGGGACGACTTTATGGAGGATCCCCCCCGTAAATTCTACCGCCTCGCCCCTGGCCGCGAGGTGCGGCTTCGGTATGGCTACTTTGTCACCTGCACAGGGGTTGACAAGGACCCCAACACGGGCGAGATTATCGCCCTCCATTGCACCTATGATCCCGCCACACGAGGCGGCGACGCCCCCGACGGGCGCAAAGTCCGCGGCACGCTGCACTGGGTATCAGCCAAGCACGCCGTAGAAGCCGAGGTGCGCCTCTACGATCGGCTGTTCAGCGCACCCGCCCCTGAGGATGTGCCCGAGGGCAGCGACTTTACAGATAGTCTCAACCCTGACTCGCTACAAGCGATCCCCGCAGCGCTCGTCGAGCCGAGCCTGGTTAGCGCTAGGCCTGGAGATACGGTCCAGTTCGAGCGGTTGGGCTACTTTTGCGTCGACCCAGATTCGGGCAGCAAGCTGGTGTTCAACCGCACCATCGCGCTGCGCGATAGCTGGGCCAAGGTCCAGAGCCGCGCCAGTAGCTAGTGACTCCGATCGGAGCGAGCGCCGGGGAGCGCTTGCTCCGACTCTCCTTTTCCTACGACCTCTCCTAGACAAAGGCCCACCATGATCCGGTACACGCCATCCTGCCAAGGGATCGTTGCCAACCAGCTAGAGGGCTTTTTCGTGGGCTGGTACCATCCACCAACGCCCGAGGAGCACCTGCGCATCCTCCAAGCGAGCGACGTCATCGCCCTGGCCATTGACCAGGAGGCCGACAGGGTCATCGGCTTTGCCACTGCCATCACCGATGGCGTTCTCTCGGCCTACCTACCCCTGCTTGAGGTGTTGCCATCGTATCAGGGGCAAGGGATCGGATCCGCGCTGGTCCGTCACGTGCTCGACCAGTTGGGCCATTTGCGCATGATCGACCTCACCTGCGATCCCGATGTGCAGCCGTTCTATGCGCGCTTGGGCCTGGTGCCCTCCACCGGCATGATGATGCGCAACCACAAGGCTCGCATCAGGTAGGATCGCGTCCCCTCGAAAATGCGCGGGGCGGCCAGATGCGATCTGGCCGCCCCGTTTTGCTATGTGGATACCAGCCTAGCTGCGAAAGACATACCACGGGCAACCACGGTCGCTACCACGCCGCCTAGCCCTCTGCGCACGGCAAGGATCTTCTGGTCCGCGCCTCTAACGCCCCTCAAGATGACCCGCATGGACAAGTGACTACCCCAGAATCAAGATCGGACTCTCACCAAAGCTGTCCCGGCAACCGCAGCTTGATCTTGGGTGGAAAAGAGGCGTCAAAAGCAGCCACACTGGCGGAATCCAGCCTTTCGAATGCCTCGTCCTGGTAATACCGGCCGTTCACGCCCGAGAGTGCCCCGGGATAGAGTTCTAGCGTCTGAAATGCATCGAAACTACCGCCATCCGGCATGGTGATTCCATAGCGGGCCGACGGACAAAAGCCGAAACGTCCATAGTAGGCGGGGGCGCCACAGATGATGACGGCCCGCTCACCGCGCTCCCGCGCCAGCCCGGTGGTATGCTCGATGAGCGCCGAGCCGACGCCCTGGCGCTGATGCTCAGGCCACACGCTGATGGGGCCAAACGTCAACATGGGCCATCGTTCTCCATTGTCAGCCACGACGGTGCAGCGGCTATAAACAATGCTGCCCACAATCTGATCACCCATTGCCGCCACGAAATGCAGGTCTGGGATGTATCCGGGCGATTCCCGCAGAATGTGCAACAGGTAATGCTCCGTGCAGCCGGGTGCGTACTTGTTCCAGAACGCCTCGCGCGTGAGGTTCTCCACCTCGGCATAGTCGTTCGGCTCCTCGAGACGCAAAGAGATTGCAGGACTCATCATTCATCTCCTAGCGGACCGATGCATGAGCTAGTATGCCGTGGATTCTGGGGTGATGGTATCACGCCTCCCGGCACAGTAGAAGAAAAACGCGCGGACTTGTCGGTAGACAAACCCGCGCACCTCTCTGGCTGAGGGACAGGGACTCGAACCCCGACCGGCTGATCCAGAGTCAGCTGTCCTACCATTAGACGATCCCTCAGTACGGGCGCGATTATAGCATGCGGCCGCCCTTGGCGCAAATCTAGCCTGGAGCTCCCTAGCCAGCCAGCAGGGCGATGGCCCTCTCCAGCCGCGCGATAGCTTTTTGCTGGCCGATCAGCTCCAGCGTCCCAAAGAGCGGGGGGGTGACCGTTTTGCCTGTGCAGGCCACGCGAATGGCCCCCAGCAACTGCCCCAGTTTGAGGCCCATCCGCTCGGCCAGCCCTCGCAGCGCCGTCTCGATGCTTGCCTCCTCGAACAGTGATACCGCACGCAGGCAGCTTGCCGCCATGTGCAGGGCGACCATGGTCGACTCTGCATCCATCTTTTTCTGGATCAGCAAGCTAGGCTCGTACTGCAACCGGTCGGCAAAGCAATAGTCCACCCACGAGATCACCTCGGGCAGCGTCTTGATACGTTCCCGCACCAGCGGCACGGCCTTGAGCGCAAAGCCGAGGTCCGCTGGATAGCCCTCACGTCGTAGCACCTGCAGCATGCGCCCGGCCAGATCGTTGGTGCCAAGCTGCCGGAGATAAGTGGCGTTCATGTGATCTAGCTTTTCGTAAGAGAACGCCCCTGCGGAAACCGAGACGCGATCGAGATCAAAGAGCTTGATCAGCTCGTCCCGACGGAAAAACTCGGTCTGACCATCGTACGACCACCCCACCAGCGCCAAAAAGTTCACCAGCGCCTCGGGCAAGTATCCGGCCTGGCGAAACTCGTGCACAAAGGTCAGCATCTCACGCCCATCAGCCAGCTTTTTCTTGCGCTTGCTCAGCTTGCCCTCGCCGCTGGGATCCAGAATCGTGGGCAGGTGCGCCTGAGTGGGCGACTCCCAGCCAAAGGCGTCATAGATGCGCTGCAAGGCCGGCGCCGTCGAAATCCACTCCTCCCCGCGGAGTATGTGGCTGATCTCCATCTGGTGGTCGTCCACCACCACGCCAAGGCTATAGGTGGGAAAGCCATCGGACTTGAGCAGAACCAGGTCGCTGAGCTGCCGGTTATCGACGGTGATAGCGCCTCGCAACAGGTCATGGAACGTGGTTTCGCCCTCGTCCGGCACCGCCAGCCGCACCACCGGGCGGATGCCCTGCGCTTCATAGTCCGCGATCTGCTGGCTGGTGAGATGGCGACAGTGACCATCATAGCCCTCGCGCTGCTTGGCCGCGCGCTGCTGCTCGCGTAGCTGGGCCAACCTCTCGGGACCGCAGTAGCAGCGGTAGGCAGCTCCCCTGGCAATGAGCTCCTCAGCCGCCTCGTGATAGAGCGCCAGTCGGTCCGACTGGTGATACGGGCCGTAAGCCCCGCCCATCTCGGGCCCCTCGTCCCAACAGAGGCCCAACCATCGTAGCCCATCGAGAAGGTCGGTAAGCGCATCGGGGACGTAGCGCGTGCGATCGGTATCCTCGATGCGAAGCACAAACGCCCCGCCGTGCTGCCGGGCAAACAACCAGTTGTACAAGGCCGTGCGCGCCCCGCCCACATGCAAATAGCCCGTGGGGCTGGGGGCAAATCGGACGCGTACCGGACGATCGCTCATGAGATACTCCTTTGGATGCCGCGTGGCCCAAGCGATGTGATCTCGTCCGACTCGGCCCGCTGGCGACGCACCGCCACGCTCTGAACCAAGCCCAAGGCCACGATGGTCGTCATCACTGCGCTGCCACCATAGCTCACCAGGGGCAGGGGAATGCCGGTCACCGGCAATAGATTCGTGTTGGCACCCAAGTTGACCAGAGCCTGGACCGTGAGCATCACCGCCGTGCCCGACGCCAGGAGCCGTCCCCCCTCGTCAGGAGCCTGCTGCGCAATCGACAACAGGCGATAGATCAGGAATGCATAGACCAGGAGAAACCCCATACACCCAAGAAAGCCAAGCTCCTCAGCCAGAACCGAGAACACAAAGTCCGTGTGCCGAACCCGTAAAAAGTACAGTTGGCTCTGAGAACCCTGCAGGAGACCTGCGCCCCACCAACCGCCGTTCCCGATGCTGATCAGCGCCTGACGCACATTGTAGCTATCGTCGGGAGACGCCCCTGTGGGGTTCAAATAGTCCAGAACCCGATCCTGCATATAGTCCTCAAGGCGGAACCAGATTACCGGGGCAGCCAGGGCGCCGACGATAGCAGCGATCAGGATATGCCGCCACCGCACCCCCGCCAGGAATACCATGCCCACCCAGGTAACCACCATCACAAAGGCGGTCCCGAAATCAGGCTGCTGGTAGACCAGAATCGCCGGCGGTGCTAGCAAGAGAAGCGACATCAAAAAGGGAACCGGTGTCTCGAGATGCTCCTGCCCCTGGCCCAACGCCTGCGCCAGCACCGCGATCATCAGCACCTTGACTAGCTCGGAGGGCTGCACCGCCGTTCCGGCGATCTCGATGCTGCGCTGGGCGCCAAAGGCCGTCTGGCCGGCAAATAGCGTCGCCAGGAGCACGCCCAGCACTCCCACATAGATGAGCCGCCGCGCTTTGAACAGGAGCTGATAGTCGAGCAGCACGGCCACCAGGTACCCCACAAGCCCGATCCCAGCGCGCCAGGCCTGTTTCACCGAGAGGTACTCTGAGAGCGGGGCGTCGTCGCCAAAGATGGCGTAGTCGTAGGCGCTATAGATGAGGAGAATGCCCAGACCCAACAGCATAAGCATGGCCAGAAAGAGTCCCACATCGAATCGCTGCCAACTGGCCCGCCTCATGAGATGCTTCCCCACGCCGCAACGACATCCGTCACGATCATCGAGCCAGCCCCAGCCGCTGTAACCAGGTAGGACGGGCCTCACGCAACGGCGCCACTGGGATTTCCTCGCCCAACAGCCGTCGGGCCACGTTCACAAAAAGGCTGCCCGGCCCCGAATCCCTGTCATGAGCGATCGGCTCCCCCCGCGTATTGGCCAGCATGATCTGGTCATCATCGGGGATCGCGCCCAGCAATGGGATCGAGAGCATGGCAGCAATCTCCTCAGGGCTGGGGGTCTCTTGGCGGCGTATCATATCCGGGTGCACGCGGTTGACCACCAGCCCCAGGCAACGGCGGTCACTCTCTTCCAGAATCCCCAACACCCGGTCAGCATCCTGAATGGCGGGCTGATCCGGTGTGGTGACCACGACAAACTCGCTGGCCGGCGCCACAGCGATGCGGAAACCGTGCTCAATGCCCGCCGGCGAGTCGAGCAACACAATGTCGGCCGACCCTTGCAGTTGATCACACACGCGGCTGAGGTCGCTCGGCCGCACCGCGCTCTTTTCACGGGTCTGGGAGGCCGGCAGCAGGTATAGCTCGGGCTGCACCCGATCGCGGATCAGCGCCTGGCGTAGACGGCACCGCCCCTCGATCACATCCACCACATCATAGATAATGCGGTTCTGCAACCCCAGGAGAATGTCCAGATTCCGGAGCCCCACGTCCGTGTCAACGACGACGACTCGCTGGCCCAGGGAAGCCAGGGCCACCCCCAGATTGGCGGTGGTCGTCGTCTTGCCCACACCGCCCTTGCCCGAGGTGATGGTGATAATCCTCGTCGCCATGGTCAGCTACGACCTCCCCGCCCAGGGCTCGACCACAATGCTCTCGCCCACCACGCGCGCCATCTCTGGCCCTTTGGCTTCCACGGCGCCCTCGGCGGGCCGCCCTACCATCTGGGCAATGCGAAGCTGCAGAGGCTGCATTTCGAGGGCGGCGATTACGGCCGTGCTATCGCCAAAGGCCCCGGCATGGGCTGTGCCCCGCAGCGATCCCCACACAAGAATATCACCCCCCGCCACCACCTCGCCCCCAGGATTGACGTCACCGATGACCACGATATGTCCTTGATGCCGCACCACCTTGCCTGAACGCACCACATGCTTGACGAGAATCCCCCGCGAGCCCTCCAAAGGGGAGCGCTGCTGACCAGAGTCGGCGAACGCCGCCATTGCGGCGCTGGGCGCGGTTCCAGGCTGGCGCGCCGCCAACGGCGCTGCCACGCGCAGGTCCAGCTCCTGGGCAGCCTCGGCAGTGCTCTCGTCCTCTGTGAGCACCGCTTCGAGATGTAGCCCATGCTCCGTCAAGACCTCGCCCATACGACGGATCTCTTCGGCCCGAAGCTCGCGCGACGCCGCCTCCAGAGTCACCTTGCTTCCTCGCAAGAACGCTGCCTTGGCCTCAAGCTCCAGGTTCAGATCCGCCAGCAGATCATCGAGGCTGGCATCGCCCACACTGACCGTGATCCCCTCGCGAGTCCCCTTGATAGCCATGCTGCTCATGGGATCGTGACCTCCTCGCTGCTGGGCGCGGTCGTCGGCTCGGGGGTGGGCACCAACCCGAAATAGTGCCGTAGCACCTCGGCCGCCACAGGGACAGCGACCTGCGAACCCTCGCCGCCAGCTTCGAGCATCACAATCAAGGCGATCTCGGGATCCTCATAGGGAGCAAAGGCGGCGAACCAAGCGTGCGTCGGCGAGTATCCACGCTCGTCCACGATCAGGTTGCCCTCTTCATCGAACGCTGCAAACTCGGCCGAGCCCGTCTTGCCCGCCACGGACACCCCAGGAATGCGTGCCCCAGGAGCAGTCCCCCCCTGGACCGCCTGGTACATGCCCAGGCGAATAGCGGCCAGATGCTGGTCATCCACGCCCAGCTCGTTCAATACCTCGGGCGCATACGAACGTACCAGGTTGCCATCCGAGTCCGTCACCTGGTAGACCAGTTGCGGGCGATAGAGGGTACCGCCATTGGCGATGGCGGCAGTAGCGTTGAGCATCTGCAACGGCGTGACCAACACATAGCCCTGGCCGATAGCGGCGTTATAAGTGTCACCTGTGGTCCAAACTTCGCCATAGTTCTGGCGCTTCCAACGGTCGTTCGGAATCAGACCCGCCGACTCGCCCGAGAGATCGATCCCCGTTGGCGCCCCAAAACCCAACGCATGAGCATACTGCTCCAAGCGAGTCATCCCCAGGCCCTGAAAGGAGCCGAGCCCTCCAGCCACCACGCCAAAAAAGATGTTGCAAGATTGGGCGATGCCGCCATAGATATTCAGTGGGCCGTGCCCCCACGTGGCCCAGCAAGGAAAGACCTGTGCCATGGTCGGGTCGTCGGGAAAGTACTTGTTCGGGATATACACGCGTCCCGAGCAAGTCACCTGCGTGCGCGTGTCGATGACCCCCTCCGCCAGAGCCCCCACGGCCGTCACCAGCTTAAAGGTCGAACCAGGCGGATACACGCTGCTGATAGCGTGGTTCACCAGCGGCAACGCGGGATCTTGGCTCAACGTCGCATAGTCCGCATAGCTAATGCCCCCTGAAAAGAGGTTGTTGTCATAGGCTGGCAACGAGACCAAAGCCAACACCTCGCCCGTGCGCGGGTCCATCGCCACCAGAACGCCCACGTCAGAGCCAGCGTTGCGCATGCCCTCGCGAAGGGCGTGCGTCGCCGCCGCTTGGAGATCCGTATCGATGGTCAACCACAGGTTGTCCCCTGGGATCGCATCCTGCACCGCCAGGACGTTGACCTCGCGCTCAAACGCATCCACCTCGACGTGCTTTTGCCCCTTGATGCCTCGCAGGATCAGGTCCCGAGTACGCTCGATGCCCGTCAGGCCTACTTTGTCGTTGGGCTCATAGTCAGCGTCTGGAACCTCGAGATAGTACTCGAGCGACTCGCTGGGAATGTACCCCACGTACCCGAGGGCATGCGCCAGCAACTGGCCCTCGGTGTATGAGCGCAGTGGGTCCACCTCGACCACCACGCCCGGCAGCGTCAGGTGTTCCTCCTCCAAGATGAACGCCACCTGCCGATCAATGTTACTAGCCACACGAACGGGCGTGTAAGCGCCGATGGCGCGGTCAGTCAGCGTCCGCTCGATGCTGCCGACCCGGCCGGCTTCAGGATTGTCATCCGAAGCAGAAATACCGCACAGCTCGGCCACCCGATCAAGCACCTGCGCGCGCTCGGCCGCATCCACGGGCAGGGCTCCGGGCACGATGCTCACAGCAAAGCTGGGAACATTGCGCACGAGCAAGTTCCCATTGCGGTCAAAGATGATCCCACGCGTTGCGGGGATGGACACCAGGCGCGTTCGGTTCTGCGTGGCCGAGGTCTGGTACTGATCAGCGGAGACGATCTGCAGATCCCACAGGCGCAGCGCGACGATTCCCAGAACCAGGGCCAGCCCCGCCTGGACTATCAGATACCGCGCACGAACATGCCAAGGCATCACGCCCCCCAATCGGCCGAGCTCGGCGCCAACCCGCCCGAGAACCTCCGTGCCAGCCAGTAGGCAGGAAGCATGCACACCAGGTTGAGCGCCATGGCTGGCGCTACCGTCGTCGCCAGTAGCGGGCCAAGGGCCAGCGGTCTGCCCATCAGCCGCACGCCCATGATGACAATGAGATAGTAGACCGCGGTGGCCGTGACGATGGTCACATAGGGCAGCGAAGCGACGGTGCGAAAGACATTGATCTCCCCAATGCTCGCCGCCAGGGTAGCCGCTACCGTAGCCAGGGTCAAAAGCCCCAACGGCCCTGCGCTCTGCATATCCAGCGCTAGGCCGCCAAAGGCCGCAAAGACCAGCGCTTCGCGCCGCCCTCGCAAGAGGCACCACGAGACGGCAGCTATCATCACCAGGTCAGGATGCACCCCTACAACGCGAACGCCCAGGGCCAGGGCTGACTGCACCATACCTGCGATGGTCCCAGCAATCGCCAGAACGGTAAGCATCAGATACCGCCTACTCCTGGGCAGCTCGCATATCGGCGGCGACATCCACGGGAGTAAAGTTGAGCAGAATCAGCACCCTCTCCAGATCGGCTGCTGACACAGCAGGAACCAGCACCGCCTCCTTGAACATGGACGCCTCCGATTGCAGCACCTCCACCACTTGCCCGATCACGAGCCGCGTCGGCAGATTGCCGCCCAGGCCAGATGTGATCACAATGTCGCCCCGCTCAATAGAGCTATCTTGTGTGACATAGCGCAAAACAAGACGATGCCCTTGAGCGCCTTGCACGACACCCGTAGCGCGGGAACGCTGCACCAGGACGCTGACCGAACTGGAAGGATCGGTGATCAAGAGCACCGTGGCCGAGTTGTCGGTCACCGCGCTGATACGGCCGACCAGCCCATCGGCCGCCAGCACGGGCATGTTCACCTCGATGCCATCGTTTCGCCCTCGATCGACGACGAGATAGCCCAGGAGGTTGTTGGGGTCACGACCGATCACTTCAGCCGCGAGGAGCTGCTGCGTGGGCGCCGCCTGCTTGAACTCGAGCAGGCGCCGAAGCGACTCGTTCTCGATCTCAGCCTCGTGGAGCAGGACGATCTGCTTGCGCAGCTCGTCGTTTTCCTCGCGCAGAGCCCGATTCTCCTCGACCAGCGCGTTGCGTGAACGCACGCGCTCAGAGAGGCTCGATGCCGCACGCTCCACCGCGGCAACGCCGTACTGGACGGGAGCGGCCACGTAGGAAAAGGCGTCGCGGATGGGGTTGCTCGCCTGGATGCTATCGAGCACGAGTGAGGCCAGAACAAGAGCCAGCACGGCGATGAGAGCCACCGCCGGGCCGCGCTGTTTCTTCACAAGAGCCCCCTGCCGAGCACTGCCAGCCTAGGCCGAGCGCGAACTGCTAACAGACCCTCGCTGCAACGTCGCCAGGACCTTGTGGTAGCGATCGAGATCGGAGGCGATGGCGCCTGCGCCACGCGCCACACAGGTCATGGGGTCCTCGGCCCGATAGACGCGCATGCGCGTCTCCTCCGAGAGTCGCTCGGGGAGGCCCTGCAGCAGCGAGCCGCCGCCTGCCAGCACGATACCCTGCTCCATAAGGTCGGCCATCAGCTCAGGGGGAGTCTCGTCCAGCGCCTCGCGCACCGTCTCGATGATCACCTCTAGCGGCCCAGAAAGCGCCTCGCGTATCTCGACGCTGCTGACCTGAACTGCCTCAGGCAAGCCCGTGATCAAGTCTCGCCCTCGTACCGTGATCGTCTGCTCCTCTGGCAACGGATAGGCAGAGCCTATGGCGATCTTGGTGCGCTCGGCCATCCGCTCACCGATGAGGAGATTGTACTTTTGCCGGCAATGCTGGATGATCACCTCGTCCATCTCATCGCCTGCCACCCGAATGGAGCGGCTGACCACGATGCCACCCAAGGCCGTCACCGCGACCTCGGTTGTGCCGCCCCCGATGTCGACCACCATGCTGCCCACCGATTCGCCCACAGGCAGCCCAGCGCCAATAGCCGCGGCCATCGGCTCTTCCACCAAGTAGGCATAGCGAGCACCAGCCGAGAGAGCGGCTTCGTGTACGGCGCGTTTTTCCACCTCGGTCACGCCGCTAGGAATCCCGATCACCACCCGTGGCTTGCTGCCAAACAAGCCGCGGCGCGGGTGTACTTTGTGGATGAAATAGTGGAGCATCTTCTCGGTGATGTCGAAATCCGAGATGACGCCATCTCGCAAGGGGCGGATCGCGACGATGCTGGCTGGCGTGCGGCCAACCATCTCTTTCGCCTCCGCGCCAATGGCAAGAACCCGCTTGCTGCGCTTGTCCACCGCCACCACAGAGGGCTCCTGGATGCAAATCCCCTGCCCCTCCAGAAATACCAGGGTATTGGCGGTGCCTAGATCGATACCCACATCTCTGGCGAATGACCCGAACAGGACGGCGAACAGATTGGCCACAGGGAGTTCCTTCCTGAGGGTTCAAAGACTGCGAGCGATTATACCACAGATTGGAAGCGGTAAAAAAGCTTGCCCACAACGGCATCGCTGTGCTATCATCGTGCGATGGAACCCAGTGCCTCCTGATGGGAGAGCGATGAAGTCGGTCGTGAGCCAGATCCGCGCCTTGGGCCGGGTGCTCTTGCTGATGGCGGGCATCTTGGCCATATCCCTTCTGGCTGCCGATGACGTCCTCGACCATCGGAACCAGCTTCGGGGGGTCGAGTCAGGAGGGGCGACTGACCAGCCCGCCCTCGAAGATCCTCGTCTGGGCA
>Ga0334895_1003714_pt1 | contig 11443 bp, 7 predicted proteins | sample GraSluR3_MG_7_FD_207229 | JGI IMG/M metagenome (GOLD analysis project Ga0334895, IMG submission 207229) | Sludge microbial communities from methane-producing bioreactor in Wageningen University, Netherlands - Granular Sludge_31_05-R3 | ecosystem: Engineered > Bioreactor > Anaerobic > Unclassified... | reverse complement strand
CGAAGGCGTCCAGGTGTGGGTTGGCGTCGGCGTCAGCGTGGGCGTCCGGGTATACGTCGGTGTGTTGCTCGGTGTGAGCGTCACGGTCGGCGTTCGGGTCAGGGTAGCGGTCAGCGTGTTGGTCGGTGTACGGGTGATCGTCGGTGTACGGGTGATCGTCGGTGTACGGGTGATCGTCGGTGTGCGCGTGACCGTTGGTGTACGGGTGATGGTCGGTGAGCCTGTCGGCGTCGGCGTCCCAGCAGGCGTCGCGGTACGCGTGGCCGTCTGCGTAGGGCTGGGCGTGGGGCCCACGATGGTGCGGCGAGTGGACGGGCGCACCAGGGTGAACACCCATTCCTCGCTATAGGGCGAGAGCTCTTGGCTGCGGGCGCTGCCTTTGCCGTCAACCACGACGATGCGCCACCGATAGCGGCCAGGGAGCAGGGTGGTGGATGTAACGCGGCGACGCGGATCCTGCACCCAGTCATAGACGCGAGGCTTCTCGTCAGGTCGGTCGGGCCAGATCTGGATCTCGAACCACTCGTCCTTTTCCAGGGTGCGCTCCCATACCCAGAGGAGCTCGAACACCGAGCCTTCCGCCTCGTCAACGGGCGAGAGGAGGGCGGGGGCGGCGGGGCCCGCGGGCGTCTCGGTGGAGGTGGCCGTGGGGATGACGGTTCCTGGCATCGGCGAGGGGCTGGGCGTCACCGAAGGTGCGAGCGTCGGCGTGCTGGTGGGCTCTGTGCTGGGCGCTACGCTGGTTGCTGGTAGCGGCGTAGGCGTCTTGCGACGACATGCGCTGACCGTCAGCAGAAGGATTGCCACGAGTGTCAAGAGTACGATCGTGCGAGGCTTCATGACACGCTCCGTTCGCTGTCATTGGCAGCCGATGCAGTTGTTGCAGTCGTTCCTCACAATCCTGCACATTATAAACGACATTCAAGCGTGCTGCAACGATCAGCGGGCAAGGAATATCGGGAAGCGCTGTGTCGGTGGCGACGGATCAGAGCGCGTCCATCTCCAAGAGCAGTTGCCCTGGTTCCACGCGCGCGGCGCGGTGGCGCCAGGCTGCGCGCCAACGCCATCCGATCAGGTGCGCTAGAACTCCTGAGGGAACCATGCCACTGAGCATCTGGAGCAGCCGATTGAGCAGCCCTGGGATATACACGGCTCCTCCCCGCAGAGCGCAGTCTACCGTCCCCGCCGCCACCCTGCCGATGTTCTGGGTGGTGAGGTGCCCCATAAGCCCCTGTGCCTCGATGGCTTCGATACAGGTTGGGTTCGTGGGCAGGCCCGCGGGGCAAAGCACTGTCACGGTCGCGCCGCGCCCCCGCACCTCATCTCGGAGCGCGAGGAAAAAGTCTAGCAGAAAGCGCTTGGAGGCCGCATAGGTGGCTTTGACAGGCATGGGATAGAACGCGGCCAAGCTGGAGACGGTGATAATACGAAAGAGCCGTGTGGGATCGGTCCTCTCCAGCAGGGCATGGGTGACTTCGAGAGTGGCCTCGATGTTCAACCGCACGATGTTGCGAATCTGGTCACGGCTGCACTCTTGGAAGGGGCCTTCGTGATCGGTGCCGGCCACGTTGATGAGCCCCCAGAAGCGTAGCCTATGGCTCCTGATCCAGGCAAAGAGGCGCCCCCGATCCTCGGCGTCTGTCAGATCGCAGGCCTGCGAGATGATGCTGACGCCGTAGGTGTTGCTCAGCCCCGTGGCTAGCGTCTCCAAGCGCTCTGCGCTCATGTCGGTGATGAAAATATCCCAGCCGCGGCTGGCGCACTCGACCGCAAAGGCCTTGCCGAGCCCGCCCGTTGCCCCGCTCAGGAAGATCATGCTCCTCATGCTACCTCCCATTGCCAAAGGTGGATGGATCTGTCTGCTCGGACCGCAAAATCCGGGGCCGAGTATACGACAAGCTCGCCCGTGAGTCAAACATATGTTTAGATCACCTGTTGTAAACATTTGACAGATTCGGCCGCTTGTCTATCCTACCATGTGAGGGAAGGAGGGCTGGCATGGGTGACTCGCTACTGAACAAGACCTTTGTGGTGACCGGTGCGACCTCTGGCATCGGGCTGGCGGTTGCCGAGGCGCTGGCGCAACGTGGCGCCGTCGTCATCGGCGTGGGGCGTTCCAAGGAGCGCTGCGTGCAGGCCGAGGAGCGATGGCGGGCCTGCCACCACCAGGCTAGGGCGGCCTGCCTAGTGGCTGACTTGAGCGTGCAGGCCGAGGTGCGTCGCCTGATCGAGGAGATCTCGACTCTGTTGGCTACGTGGGGCTTGACGGCGCTGGACGGCCTGGCCAACGTCGCGGGGACGTTTACGTTCTGGCAGACCCTCACGCCCGACGGATTCGAAACGCAATGGGCGGTGAACCATCTGGCGCCGTTCAGCCTGACGCTGGGGCTTTTGCCGCTGCTTCGGCAGGCGCCCATGGCGCGGGTGGTCACTGTCAGCTCGGGATCGCACTATCGCACGCGGCTTCAATGGGATGACATACAGCTCCAGCGGCGGTATCAACCGTTGCGTGCGTACAAGCAGACCAAACTGGCGAACGTGCTGTTCACCGCCGAACTCAACCGGCGCTTGGGCCCGGCATCGATTGTGCGGGCCTTTGCGGCTGATCCGGGGCTGGTGCGCACCGAGATCGGTTTCAAGGCGCGTTCTGGCCTGGCACACTGGATCTGGAAGCTGCGGCTATGGCGAGCCGTGCCACCGGAGGACGCTGCCCAGGGCATCGTGTTCCTTCTCAGCGAACCCTCTCTGCAGGGCTCTGATGCCATCTACTGGAAGGATAGCCACCCCCAAGAGCCCAGCTCTGAGGCGCAGAACGGCTATGCTGCCCGCCGGCTGTGGGAACTCTCGGAGCTGATGCGCGGGGTGACATGGTCCTCTGAGAGCGGGGATATCCGATGAGCAATCTACCTACCGATCAGCTGGTTCTCGAAGCGGCTATCGCCTGTATCGAAAAGTACGGCCTCGACAAGACGACCACGCGGCGCATCGCCGAGGAGGCGGGCACCAACGTTGCCGCCATCAACTACTATTACCGCACCAAGGATGAGCTTTTGGCCAAAGCCTTTTCGTGTACTATCGACCATATGCTGGAGGATGTCTTTGCCGTCATTGCCGAAACGCGGGAGCCCTTGGCGGCGATGGTTGAGGATGTCTTTTTCTATCTCATCGATGGCGCCCGACGGTGGCCGGGGATTACCACCGCGCATCTGTCCCGGGTCTTGGTGCAAAAGGCATACGATTCCGCCGCCGGCCAGGCCATCCGACGGATGTTCGATCGGTTGGTGGAACGGGCGGTGGGGCAGTATCCGGGAGACGATCCCGCTGAGCTAGAGTTCGGCTTGTCTCAGGTTCTCTCGGCCATCATGCTGACCATGTTGGCGCCCGATTACCTGCCCGTTGCTGAGCGCTATCGGCCGCGCGATGCCGGGCACTGCCGGACGCTGGCTAGGTATTATGCGGCGGCGCTTTTCGCCGCCTGGGGCAAAGAAGCCTAGGGTAGGTTGTCTATCGATAGACTCTGGCCTCTGCTGCTTGGATCTAGCACCTCGCCTCAACGGCCCATGATGTTCGCGTCCTCAACCCTCATGCTTGGTGCGGGCGATGATGTGATCCTGCAGGGCGCGATCCAGCAGCACAAACTGCTGCGAGAACCCCGAGACGCGGACGCACAGGTTGCGGTGCGCCTCGGGGCAGATCTGCGCCTCCCGCAGAACGTCGGCATCCACCACGTTCCATTGCATCTGCCCGACCCCCTGGCGGATGGCGGTGATGAGCAGGTCGGTGAAACGTTCGCGCCCGACCTCCTCCAGCAGTTTGGGCGTCACCTCGATGATGGCCGAGCTGGATCCAGCCGCTTGATGGTGTGGCAGCTTGCTGAGGGAGAGCAGCATGGCGGTGACGCCGCTTTCGTCTCGCCCCTGGGCGGCGGAGACGCTGTAGGCCAGCGGCATTCCCGCCCGCCGTCCGTCGGGCAGCGCCCCCGTGGCGCGGCCAAAGTCGATCATCACCAGGAAAGAGAACAGGTGCACGAAAAAGCGCCCGCCGAACAGCGTTGGGATCCCGTCCAGCAGCTCGCAATAGTGGGCGGCAGCGCGAGCCACCCAGGCGTCGACGCTGTCGATATCGTTGCCGTATTTGGGCGCGCGGCGGAGCAGGGCTTGCTGCAGATCCTCGTAGCCGACGAAATCGGCGGCCAAGGCATCCAGCAACGTCGATCGCTCCACAACACGCTGGCCAAAGACGAGCTGGTCGAGGGCCTCCAGCGAATCGCCGACGTTGGGGATGCCGATGGCGGCGCTCTCATGATAGTCGTAGCGGGCGCCGCCCCAGTTGATGTCCAATCCGCGCTGGATGCAGTCCTCGGTGAGCATGGAGCGGTAGGGCAGCGAAAAGGTCAGGCTATCCAGCAGGGCCACTTGGTTGGAGCCCTGCGCGGCCAGGCGACCAAAGTACGCCACCTGCGCTGTGTAGCCCCGCCAGACGTCCTCGATGCTGTCGTGGTCGGTCAGCTTGCCTGTGCGCGGCCCAACCTGGGTGCCATCGGTGGGGTCCACCCCATCATGCAGGGCCAGCTCCAGGCACTTGGCCAGGTTCATATAGTTGGAGACGGCATGGGGCGCGGCGCGGCCTGGGATGGTGATCTCGACGCAGCCGATGGCGGCATAGTCGCGGGCCTCTTCCAGGGGGATGCCCTTGGCCGTCAGGGCGGGGATCATGGTATCGTCATTGAAAAAGAACGGGATGCCGCCGCCCCGGGCCAGCAGGTCGACAGAGCGTCGCACCAGCGGTCGGGGGCTATCGCGGTGCAGCCGCACCGAGAGACAGCGGACGAACCCCAGGGCACGGGTGACCTCGAGTATCAGGTACGAGAGCTCGTTGGTGGCATCGGCGCCGTCGGCGGTCTGCCCGCCGATCATCATTTGTTGCACGTCATAGCTGCGATAGAGCTTGATCCAGAGCTCGGCCAGGAGCTCCAGGGCTTGCTCGGGGGTGATGCGTCCCGCGGCCAGGTCATCGCGATAGTAGGGCCAGAGGATCTGGTCGATGCGTCCAATGCCGTTGGCGTTGACAGCGTCTTCCCAGCAGGTGACCATGTGCCCGAACCAGAGCGCCTGGACAGCCTCGCGAAAGGTGCGGGCGGGGCCAGCGGGCACCTGACGGCAGATGTCGGCCATCTCGCGCAGTTCGGCTCGGCGGTGGGGATCTTGGCAGGCGAGAGCAGCGCGCTCTAGCCCGACGGTATGGCGCGTGCCCAGCTCGGCGCCAGCGCGGGCGATCTCTAGCGCGGCCAGCCAAAAGGTGCGATGCTGGGCGTATGACGGTTCGGTGCTGTCGGCCTGGGCCAGCGCAGCCTCGACATCCTCGGCCAGCCCCGTGAAGCCCTTGGCCAGCAACGTGGCATAGCCGCGGATGCTGTGGTTCAGCAGCGAGCCAAAGATGCTGAGGATGCGACGTTCTTGCGAGGCGGTGATCTCCTCGGGCAGGGGGCCGAGCAGGCTCGTGTCGCCGCGGTAACGGGGCATGGCCCCAGCTAGCTGGCTGTAGCGCTGGCGCTGTTCGGCGGTCAGCCGTGTCTCTTTCAGCCCCTGGTCACGGCGAGCGTCCCATCCCATGAGTTCGGGGAAATCGAGCTGTTCATCGCCCAGATAGTGATGCCCAACCAGGCGTTCGTCCTCCCAGAGCGCCACGGGCAGCTCCCGCAGCACCCGTGCCAGGCCGCGGGCCCTGCGCTGGACGCTGGACAAGCCCTCGGCCTCGGCATGGCCCTCGCAGAACAGCCAGCCTCGGTAGCCCTGGAAGGCGCGCACACACGGCTCGTCGCCCAGGGCGCGCTGGCGCAGGCGGGCGATGCGTTCGGACACGGAATAGGTCGGATGTGTCATCGTCGATCCTCTCTGTGATGGCAGCATGCTAGACCAGACATGATGCTGGGTCAACCGCCGCTCTCGTTCTTGACAGCGGAGGACGCTGGCGGCTATGGTGGGCGCTGTCGTTGGGTTCGGCAGGGATTACGATGCGGCGCGACGAGCCGCCGAGATAGGAGCCTCATGGCGTTAGCTTGGAATCGAGACTGGCCCCTGATGACCGAATATCGCGGACGGCGGCTGGCGCGGGTAGCCTTGCCCTTGGGCGGCATCGGAACGGGTAGCGTCTCGTTGGGCGGGCGGGGCAACCTGCAGGATTGGCAGATTATGAACACCCCCGCTCTCGGCTACAACGGCGGCGAGGCCGTGTTCATCCTGTGGACGCGACTCCAGGGCGGTGAGCCGCAAGCCCGCGCGCTGGAGGGGGCGCTGCAGCCGCCCTTTGAAGGCCAGAGCGGCTCCACGGCCGCCTACCATGGGCTGCCTCGATTCCGCGAGTGTGCCTACGGGGCGGCTTACCCGCTGGGGCAAGTGCTGCTTTCCGATCCCGCCTGCCCTCTGGATGTGCGGCTGGAGGCGTTCAATCCGCTGGTGCCTGGGGACGCCGACACCAGCGGGATGCCCATGGCGGCGCTACGCTATGTGCTGCACAACCCCAGCGCCGTGCCCGTCGAGGCCAGCATCACGGGCTATATGCGCAACTTGATCGGGGCCGATGGCCGCGAGGGCGCGCCCAAAGCCAACCGGGCGATCTATCGCCAGGGCGAGGCCGTGCGGGGCCTATGGATGACCAGCGAGGGCGTACCAGGCGATGCGCCCCAGTGGGGCACCATTGCCCTGACCACCGACGCCCAGGATCTCTCTTGCTGCACGGGAAGCGAGGAGCGGAGCTGGGGCGGCCGCCTGTTGGCCCTGTGGGACGACCTGATGGCCGATGGCCGCCTGGAGGCCCGTGAGACGCCGCCGGCCGACGCGCCGCTCAGCGGGCTTTGCGCCAGTGTGGTGGTCCCCCCTGCCAGCGAGGTGGCTGTCACGTTCCTGCTGACGTGGGTGTTCCCCAACCGTCCGTCGTGGTCGTGCACGCCTACGGGCTCGTCCAGCTATGACCAGCGCTGCGCCTGCGAGGACCGGGTGGGCAACTATTACGCCACGCAGTACCACGACGCTTGGGAGGTGGCCGAGCGGACCATGCCGCGGTTGACCGCGCTCGAACGGCAGACACTGGGCTTCCTGGATGCGTTTTGCGGGTCTGACCTGCCGTCCGTGGTCAAGGAGGCGGCGCTCTACAATGTGAGCACCTTGCGCACCCAGACCTGCTTTCGCACCGAGGATGGTCGCTTCTATGGCTGGGAGGGTTGCTGCGACAATCGGGGCTGCTGCATGGGGTCGTGCACGCATGTCTGGAACTATGAGCAGGCGACGGCGTTCCTGTTTGGCTCGCTGGCGCGGAGCATGCGCGAGATCGAGTTCCTGCATGCCACCGATGAGGGCGGGCACATGAGTTTTCGGGTGAGCTTGCCGCTGGAGCGGGCCGCCGAGTTCCCCGTCGCTGCTGCCGACGGGCAGATGGGCTGCATTCTCAAGGCCTATCGGGAGTGGCAGTTGTGCGGCGACGACCAGTGGCTGCAGGTGCTATGGCCCCAGGTCAAGCAGGCGCTGGCTTACGCCTGGGTGCCTGGCGGCTGGGACGCCGACCAGGATGGGGTGATGGAGGGTTGCCAGCATAATACGCTGGACGTCGAGTACTATGGCCCCAACCCGTTGATGGCGGGCTGGTATCTGGGCGCGCTGCGGGCCGGCGAAGGGATGGCGCGGTACCTGGGCGATGATGCGTTCGCTGAGCGCTGTGCCTCCTTGGCCGAGAGAGGCGGCGCTTGGGTGGATGCGCATCTGTTCAATGGCGAGTACTATGAGCAGATCATCCAGCCGCCAGCCCCGGGCCAGAAGATTGCCGAGGGGTTGCGCGCCGATATGGGGGCCACCGACCCCGCCCAGCCTGACTATCAGATGGGCCCGGGCTGCTTGGTGGACCAGCTCGCGGGCCAGTTTGTGGCCCATGTGTGTGGCTTGGGTTATCTGTTGGATCCCAACCACGTACGCGCAACCCTGGCCAGCATCTATCGGTACAACCACCGCGAGGACTTGTACAGCCATTTCAATCACATGCGCAGCTTTGCATTGAGCGATGAGAGCGCCCTGCTCATGTGCACCTGGCCCCATGGCGGCCGGCCCAAGGTGCCCGTGCCCTATGGCAACGAGGTGATGACGGGGTTCGAGTACACAGCGGCCATCCACATGCTCTATGAAGGGATGACCGAGCTGGGGCTGCGCTGTATCGGCGACATCCGCGCGCGCTATGACGGCGAACGTCGGAACCCGTTCGACGAGGCCGAGTGCGGGCATCACTATGCGCGAGCCATGGCATCGTGGGCGGCGGTGCTGGCGCTCTCTGGCTTTCAGTATTCGGCGGTATCGGGCGAGATGCGCTTTGGCGCACGGCCGGGGCGGCATTTCTGGTCCACGGGGGAGGCCTGGGGCACCTGCGTGGTTCGCGAGAGAGAGGGGGCGTTGGCGGCTCACGTCGAGGTATTGCATGGGCGGACGCGGCTAGCCAGACTCCGCTTGGGCGGTGGTGTGGCTGAGGTGGCTACCAGCGATGGATGGCTCTCGGCCGGCGATAGCGTGACGGTTGTGGTGGCGGTTGAATCGATCGAGAAGCCGAACTAGGCGAGGAAGGGAGTTCCGTGAAACTGGCGTTTATGAGTTTTCTGTATCACCAGGCGTCCTGGCGTGAGTTGATCGCTGCGGCCACTCGGCTGGGATACGACGGGATCGAGTATCGGGCCGAGGCGGGCCATGGCCATGGTGTGGAGGTGGACGCCCCGCCTGCGCGCATCGCCGAGGTGCGCCAGGCCATGGCGGACGCAGGGCTGGAGACGGCCTGCCTGGCCACCAGCGTGCGCTTTTGTGAGGACGAGCCGGGGGTGCGCGATGCTAACCTAGAGCGTCTCTTGCCGCTGCTGGACTTGGCGCATCGGGTGGGGGCGCCGTGCTTGCGTCTGTTTGGCGATCCTATGCCCAATGAGGGCGCCGGAGCCCGCGCGCGCAACTATGAGGCCCAGGCCATCTATTTAGCGCGGGCTGCCGAACACGCCTCTCAGGCGGGGGTGCGTCTCTGCCTGGAGACTCACGGCAACTTTCGTGCGTATGACGCGGGCGAGGTGCTGTTCCGGGCGGGCTATCCCGACGCGTTGTGGGTGAACTGGCATCTGGCGCACTGCACCAACCACGGCGAGGATGTGGACGAGGCCTACCGTCATGTGAAGGGGCGCGTGGGCCACGCGCATTTCTACCTGCGCGATGGGAACATGGATCGTCAGTTCGATCTGCTGCGCGCCGAGGGGTATCAGGGCTATTTCTCCGTGGAGATCATGCCCAAAGAGGGCTTGCCCTCGGACGAGCTGCTGCGTGAACACGCGGCGTGGTTCCGGGGGAGGCAGGGGAGCGCAGGCTGGACGGCGGCGTCGCTAACGCTCTATCGCCTTCTGTGTCAACGCGGCGCGTCATGGCAAGCCATGCGCGCCGCGTTGCTTGTTTGGTCACCTACGGAAGCTGCCAGAGCGATCCCAGCCACTCGTCGAACGATGCGGGATCAAAGCGCCCGTGCCCCGACACGGGCCAATGGGTCAACTCGCCCAGGTAGACCCGATTGCCCATGGTGTAGAGGTCAACACGCACAAAGCCAAAGGGCTGCGCCAGGGCTTGGGCCAGTTCCAGCATGGCTGGGAGGGTGGGCGGCGCGGGCTCTTGCGGGCCGACTGGGTAACGGTACCAGACCTCTATCGGCTGGTAGGTCTCGTCGTAACAGGTGCGCGTATGCTGGCCGAAGCGGTCATGGTCCACCTGAATCATGCGGCAGTGGCCGTGGAACATGAACAGCTTGTAGTCGCGGGGAACCATGCCGCTTTCATCGCGAAGCAGCGGCTCGACCAGAATCCGACGCGGCATCGTGGCATAGGGCCACTCGTGGGTTAGCAGGCCGAACCGCGACCGCATCCAGCGTTGGCACGTCTGGAGCATCACTTTCTCGCTCACGGGGGCCGTGACGGTCTGGAACAGCAGCCACCCTGAGGCATGGTTGGGCTTGAGCACGTACTCGGGCGGGAGCTCGGTGAATGGGATGGTCCGCGGGTCGTTGGTCTCATGCAGCAGGGGCACCAGCACCCGCTGGGCAGCGTCCGCGCCAAGCACGCGTTTGGCATAGGCCCGTAGCCCCAGTTTGGACGCCGTCTCTGCGATGAGCGGGTCGCGGGTGTGTAGCTTGCTCCAGACCACCTTGTCGTTAAAGGTGCGCGGCTTGCGCAGGTTGGGGTTGCGCCCGAGGAATGCCCGAAAGCGGCGGCGCTCCACGGGATAGCCGGCAAGCCGTTCCTCCAGCTCAAAGGCGGCGGTGACGAGTCTCGCCACTCTATGGTGTGTCCACAGCGCTTGCATCCCTTCTCCTTTTCCAAGGCGGCACAAGATTACCCAAGAGCGCACCCGGGCGCAAGCCGTTAGGAGGGCGTGTGCGCGCACCCGTCCATCTGCCATGGGAGACTCGTTCCGTCTCACGGAGGGTGGGTATAATGGGCGTGAGGTTGGGCTACGGTCTGTGGCCGTACCACGGGCAAGGAGGGAACGTGGCTGTTCTCCAGCATGATCTCAAGCAACGCGCCAGACTGGCGGGTCACGGCGAGCCGATGGAGCACGTGGTCAGCGTCGTAGCCGGGGCCTTGATTGTGGTGGCCGTGGTTTTGGCGCTGACCACCGACTCTGACATAGGTGCATGGCAGGTGCGAATGCTCGTGGTGACCATCATCCTGGCTGCCGGCGGGCTCTATGGTCTGGGCCAGTGGAGCGACAAGGGGGGGCGCTTGGCCGCCGTGGTGGTGCCGGCGGCTCTTCTGGCCTTTGGGAGTGTTCTGTTCCCAGGCACGGGGCTGTTCCATCTGTGGGGACTGGTGGTAGGTATCGCTGTGGCGGCGCTGTCGTTGCGCGCGGGGCTAGGGGTGTGTGCCGTCGGGACGGCGGTAGTAGTTCTGTGGCGTTGGGCAGATGCGAGTTATTGGCAGGGTGCGCGTGTGGCGGTGGCCGTTGTCGGCATGTGGGGCGTGTATGCTGTCATCTGCTGGTTGCAGACTTCGGCCGAGGGGACGGCGCTATGGGCTTGGCACCAGTTCGAGCGGGCACAAGCGTTGCTAGGCGAGGCCCGCGAGGGTCGGGCCGAGCTGCATCAGGCTCTGGACGATCTGGCGCATGCCAACCGCCAGTTGGGCTTGGCGAACGAGAACCTGGCCGCCATGCGTCGCGTCGCCGAGGATGCCCAACGTGCCAAGGCCGCGTTCGTCTCCAAGGTCAGCCACGAGTTTCGCACCCCGCTCAATATGATCATCGGATTGGCCGATCTGCCGATCACGCATCCCGAGCTGTACGAATCTGCATTGCCACCGACTCTGGTAGAGGACCTTCGCATTGTGCGGCGCAACAGCCAGCATCTGCTATCTATGGTCAACGACGTGCTGGACCTGAGCCAGGTGGAG
>Ga0334895_1003712_pt1 | contig 11445 bp, 1 predicted proteins | sample GraSluR3_MG_7_FD_207229 | JGI IMG/M metagenome (GOLD analysis project Ga0334895, IMG submission 207229) | Sludge microbial communities from methane-producing bioreactor in Wageningen University, Netherlands - Granular Sludge_31_05-R3 | ecosystem: Engineered > Bioreactor > Anaerobic > Unclassified... | reverse complement strand
GATGAATCAATTGCCAGTTTTCGCCGTCATCAAATGATATCTTAACGTTACCACCATCCCAGTATTCTTCGATGGTATAGTAATGATGAAAGGATAACAGAGTTGAAGGGGTGATCAGATATGATTGAGAATCGAGTGTCCAGTTAGCCATATTGTCGTAATTTTCCTCAAGCCGGGTTGCCCAGACATTTGTTCCGGAGTGAGCTCCGATCGAAGATTCTCCCCATTGCCAGCCATTTTCGTCATTACTGATGAATCCACCATCATCACTTTCAAAATCGATGAAGATATCTTCCAGCGAGACACCGAAATAGATCTCCTCTTCATAACCAATAATATTATCAGCATCAACAGAAACTGTAACAGGGATATGCTCGCCGGCAGGGCAGTCTGATGAGATAGAGAATTCGACTCCTTTTTGCAGATGAGCCTGTTTGGGGATATTTCCGAGGCTGATTTCTGTTGTGTTTATTGTAATATACTCACTTTCACTGGAGATCCCTACAGTGGTATTCATAACTTCTGTCATGGTCGGATTGGAAAAATCGAGAATGAAGTTACCGGTCTCGCCTGGATCGATGAATCCATCTCCATTGCCAACAAGTTCTTCGATGATATAAGAGGAGAAGGTGAGAGAAGGCCTGCTGATACTTAGATGAAATGGAAAGCTGACATCGATATTATTCCCCTGAATATCAATCATAAAATCAGCGACATAGCTGTTCGGGGTTGAGGCTGAGACATTGATCTCGAAGAACTCTCGATTAACTTCTTCCGTACCAGAATCGATATCATAATATGATGAAGAGTTGTTCAACAACTGAATATATGGACTGGTAGTGCTGATTGTTCCGGTTACGTTAGTTGCAGCGGCAAAGCCTATGTTTCTGATATAAATGCCGAGATTGACATTCTCGCCGGCATCGATATATCCGGTTTCGTTTTCATCGAAGATATGGACACTCTGTCGAACCAGGAAAGGTTCGTGGTAATTTTTGGGGCCAACGATCATAATAGCGCTTTCATTGCTCAAGGATCCAGCAGCAGTTGGATACTGGTTTCCAAAGGTATAGGTCAAGCCGACTTCACTGGAATGATCACCGATACCGACAGTGCAATAATTCCCCCAGTTACCGCTTGGATATCCGGATGTATTGTTCACATTATTGAAAGCCTTGTATTGAATCTTGATAAAACCGTCGTCCAATGTAGGTTCCAGAGCCGGATTGTAGAGGATTATCTGAAAAGTTTCTTCAGCAGAACCGACAATATTACGGGCATTATGCCACTGTATGATAAAGATATCCTCTAATACATCATGGTAGTAATATACCCCACCCTGAGCAAGGCTTAAATTATCCCAGAAAGCAGCTACTATCGGGTTAGGGCCCATCGGTCCAGGTAGAATCCAGTTACGAAAAGTCCCCTGTTCTGTAACACCAAAACTGATCCAGCCATTAGCTGAAATAGTGATCTGATCATAATCGATTCCATAAAAACGGAAAGTAAAGGGAAGGTCAACAACCGTGATATCCTGCACGTTATTAAAATCAGAACTCAATCCGGCATTCTGGCCACTACCACCCAGTTGAGGAGCTATTTCGATCCATTCATAGGTTGGAGCATACTCATATTCAGTATCCTCCATTCCGTAGATGTAATAACCATAATCACACGGACCCAGAGGGTCATTCTGAGTAATCAGGCCAATTGGCAGGGTAATAGGCTCGGTCGCCTCATAGCCAAAATTATTATAAAGGATCAGTTCCAGTTCGACAGTCATTCCAGTTATAAGAGATTCAAAAGCTGTAACCACGAAAGAGTTGGTCAGATCAGAGATAACAGTTTCTCCGACCTCTATATCGCCGAAATAAGCCAGGGTATCTGATATATCAAAGAGAGGATCGTTTGTTCGCAATACTCCATAAACTTCTTCAATATCTACCTGGCCCTGATTCTCTACAGATATTCGTAATGACGCTGTTTCTTCCGGATCTATATAATTATTGGAATCTCCAACCAGTAATGAAACTGGTTTCAAACAGCTGCCGTTTATTCTGAACAGGAACTTGCTCTCCCAGCTGTTTCCTTCGGCATCAGTGAGTTCCAGTGTGAATATTGCCGGAATGAGGTTGGGTGCTGATTGCGATATAGTTATAGTGAACTCTTCAAGCCCTTCTACAATACCACCAGGGTTGATGATATTCCAGAAGGAACTGCTCCCTTGTACGATCTCGATATAGGGGCTACTGGTTGTGATTTCACCTGTAACTCCCATAGCTGCATTGTTACTGTAATTCTTAACTGTGGTAATAAAAGAGACATTCGCTCCTGCTTCTATCGGGTCTGTGATGATGATATCATACAATGATACTCCCGGTTCGCCGCTCAGTTCAAAAGATCCGATATGTGGGATATAATCCGGTTTGGTTACTGTTATCGTTACCTCTCCGCTATTATCAGGATCAAAGAAATGTGTGATAGAACCGTCCTCTTCAGTATAACCGGTTGCAAAGATGACGTCGTCACCCTGTCTTATGGTAACCCAGGCATCTTTGATGGGAAGACCGAGAGAGTCTGTAACGAGGACATCGATAAAATTTCGTCCAAGCGGTAGTTCAATTTCATAATCGACATTCATCGTCTTCGGCTTATCGACCCAGATATCAAGAGATGGATCACCCATCAGATTGAGCCAGTGAGAAAACTGGGGTGGGTGAGTAGGGTGAACTATACCAAATGTTTCGTGCAGGAAGATCTTTCCTCTGACCATTGTTTCACCAATAGTTCTGATTCCTTCATTATAGATCCCATAGACCATCGATCCGCTCAGAGCGTTATTGTAGGCTGTTTTACTATCTCCGGTATTATGGCCCATAGCTGCAATTCCCCCTTTGGATGCTATCGGAGTACCTAAATTAACGAATCTCTCTGTCTCGCTTGTTGATGAGTTATTATAATCGAGTGTGTGACAGGTAAGGAAGAAGGCGTAGGGGAGTTTAAGGCCGTTGTTTAGATTGGGACTCGAGCTTGTCCAGTCATAATAGAATCCATAATACCCTCGGTAGTTAAACATGAAAGTACCCTGATTCAGGGCATTGTTGATCTGGGTGGCAAAAGGTGCATAGTAAACTTCACTGAAAGAGAAATCTTCATTAAAGAGGAGCATCTGTTCTTTGACATATTTCGGAGTGAAGAGGGTTGAGATACCCCATCCACCGGGAGAGCCACACAACAGAGCATGTTGATACCAATCAGTATCGATAGTATATGGTGTTTTCTCATAATTTCTGATCTTGTTCCAGATAGTCATCAGATGTTCTGTATTGTATATTGGTAGTCGTCCAACGAAAACATCGGATATATCATCCCCCCCTTCCAGGAGTGAATATGGATGGTCACTGGCTAAAGAGGGATATCCCGGGAAGGTTGGTATGGCAAAAGAACCGGAACCACCTCCAATCAGAATCACGTATTCGGGTGGAATTTCCCACGTGTCGTAAGCATTCTGGATATAATTCTTGATTGCAGTAGCTGTAGTCATACCAGAAGTGCTTGTTGCAGTTATTTCAAATCCCTTCTGTCGTTTCCATTCGACATACATATCAATAACCGGTTCAAGAAGTGCACTATGATGATGAACAACTAGAATACTGCGAGATTGATACTCCCAGTTCGGGCTGATAAAATCGTTATAGTTTAACAGGACACTTTGATAGATGGTTTCGTAGCTCCTGGAGAGTTTACGCAGAGGACGGGTAAGCTCATTTTCTCCGACCTGAGTCTGGTCGAATTCGACTCTGAGGCTGATGTTTCTATTGATTTCCAGTTCCTGACTGTAAGGATTATATCTGAAAGGAGTCAGAGTAATGGAGACAAACCTAATGTCCCTCATAATGGCTGGAGTTCCTATCCTGCAGGTCTCTTCCGGATAGACCTTGTCTTTGAGATAGAAAAGATCGTCGATAACGAATTCTGATTCTGTAATAGAAGCTACATCATCCCCCTGAGAAGGGAAGATCAGAATATCGTCTTGTATCTCCCTATCTAAAACCCTTATGTCATCGATCCTGGCAGTTCCGGTATTCGGTATGGCAATAGAAGTAGTAAAGAATGGTAATTCTGGTTTACCCTCGTTCATAAGATAGGCTGCATCCGGATGAAACAGCCGATAATACCTGGTTCCATCCATCTCGGTTAAAATCGATTCATAATCTTTCAAATCAAATTCTATATCGATGTAGTTATCCGTTGCTTCTCTGACTCTGAACAGAGACTCTGCTCTGAGAGCAGATGAGAGAGATATTACTATCATAACCAGTCCTAATATCAGGAACGATCTCTTCATTGAAATACTCCTTGCATTACTAAATTTACCATAACAGATGGAACTTCCAGTTACTGAAATTCATTGTCCTATACCATCCTGAACGGTGATAAACCTCATACTGTTCCCGGTTCGGAACCGAGAACAGTAGAGGTTAATTCTATCTTTGAGGATAAGAGCTAATAAAAGTTACCCCTTATCACATTATTATTATCGAATCTTTATTTTAATAACACCGCTTTTCTAACATCGCTATGTCTTCCAGCCTGGATCCTGTAGAAATAGATGCCTGAACTGACCTTGCGGTGGTTATTATTCTGCCCTTCCCATTGAACAGTATGTTCACCTGCAGGGAATACCTCATCGACAAGAGTCCTGACCAGTTCACCTTTAATATTGTAGATCTTAAGGCTGACATTTTCCTGCTCGGGTAAGTTGAATGAGATATTGGTAACTGGATTGAAGGGGTTTGGATAGTTCTGACGGAGCGCAAACTCAACTGGAGGTGTAAGCTCGTCTTCCACATCATATTCCTGACTGTCAGTTCCGACAATGTTAGTTTTGGCGCTGTTGCCCACATCATATTCGGCGACTACATAATAACGATAGATATCAGTTCCGATGTTAATTATATCAGTATACTCAAGGTCGGTAGTCATATGGATCGATTCAAAATGTCCGCTATTCTTCTGCCTGTAAATATTGAAGATATGTTCGTAATTCCGTGAATTGCGGTTTTCTTCTCGTTTGTTCAGTTCAGGTAGTGGTTCGAACGTCCAACTCAAGTCAATTGTGACATTATCATTATGCAGTGTATACAGGAGGTTTTCTGGTGGGGTAAGATATTGTAGTGAGAAGTCTAGATCACTAATAAGTTCCAATTCATCGATCGTTATCTCATATTCAGTCTCTTCAAAATGATACGGTAACGATGCTGTAACGACATACTCACCAGGAGGAACTATGAGAGTATAATGACCGTTCAAATCCGGTTTAACTGAAAATTCTCCAGCGGTAATGATTACCTCATTAACTGCAACAGGGCTCTGCAGTAAATCTACCTGTCCTGTTACGATAGAGTATAATGGATTAGCACCGGATAATGAAACATCATCAATAAACCAGCCGAGGTCATTGACCCAGGGACCTGAGCCAAAATGCCATCTGAAACGACCTGTCTGTCCGAATAGAGAAGAGAGATCGTATGCAGCTTCCTGCCAGCCGTTACTGTTACCAGAGAATGCAGGCTGATTGGGAATTCCTGTATTACCTGAATTGGTATTATCGATAGGATAACCATCAACAGGATGAATTACCTGCCAGCTCTCTCCACCATCTGTCGACACCTTGACATTGCCGCCATCCCAGTATTCTTCTATGGCATAATAATGGAAAAACTCCAGTATACTCGCCGGAGTAATCAAGAAATCTGGTGAATCAAGTGTCCAGCTGACTCCGTCCGCATAATTGTCATTTAATACAGTTCCCCAGACATTATCACCAGAATAAGGATCAATCTCCGGTTCGCCCCACTGCCAGCCATCTTCGTCATTAGTCACAAAACCAGCTTCATCATCTTCGAAATCGATGAAGATATCCTCCATCGCCACTCCAAAAAGTAGTTCACGGTTGAAGGAAGAGACGTTGTTAGCATCTACGGCTATGTTCAGGTCTACTATCTCTCCAGTCGGGCAATTCTGATCTATTATTACAGGAACTGCCTGTTGAATATTACTTTCAGCCGGTATGTTTCCGATATCGAAGTTGGTTTCACCTAAACTTACATGTTCACTCTGTGTAGTTACTGTAATACTGACATTGTCTACCTCTGAGAGGGATGGATTGTTGAGAACGAGAATCAGATTGATCTCTTCACCAGGATCTATAATTCCATTTCCATTGCCACTTACCTCTTCGACCAGATAGGAACTGAGATGAAGGCTTGGCCGATGGACATTTATATGAAATGGGAAAGTAACCTCTGCGTTGTCAGCCTGGAGTTCAAGCTCGAAACTGATATACTGGCCGTCAGGTGTTGCTGATGAGATGGTGAACTCGAAGTAATCATTGTTAACAATCTCGTCTCCAGTATGAATGTCATCATAGGTTGAACTGTTATTAATCATGGAGACATATGGGCTGACGGTTGAGATCGTTCCGGTAACATCAGAAGCAGTGGCAAAGCCTATGTTCTTAACATAGATACCAATATTTACCGATTCTCCGGCTTCGACTATACCATTATCGTTCTCGTCAAAGATGAGAATATCATCTCTGATCAGAAATGGCTCGCTATAATTCTTCGGTCCGACTATTAAGAGAGCTGATTCATTTCCCAATGTGGCAGCCGCGGTTGGATACTGGTTGGCAAAGGTATAAGTGAGCCCAAGTTCTCCAGTATGGTCACCGATACCGATTGTTGAATAGTTTGACCAGTCTCCGGAGGTTATGCCACTATTAAGATTATTGAAGGTCTTATACTGAATCTTGATCAAACCGTCATCTATAGTCGGTTCCGAATCAGGATCGAAGAGGATTATCTGAAAGTTCTGGACATGATTACCGGGAATAGTGGCATTGTGCCATTGAATGATAAACATATCTTCTATATGCTGTGTATAGACTCCTCCACCGGAGAGATTCAAATTATCCCAGAAAGCAGCTATAATAGGATTGGGGCCGAGAGCACCCGGTAGGATATAGTTACGCCAGGTGTTCTTCTCTGTTACACCAAAACTGATCCAGCCATTAGCACAGATACTAATCTCGTCGTAATCAATTCCATAATAGCTAAAGGTGAAGGGGAGATCCATACTCATGACGTTTTGATTGTTGTGCCAGTCAGAAGTCAAGTTGGTATTTACTCCGCTACCACCCAACTGCGGAGCTATCTCTATCCAGTCGTATACAGGGACATGCTCATAGCCAGTATCCTCTATACCGTAGATATAATAACCGTAATCACACGGCCCGAGTGGATCGTCTTCTGTTACAAGACCTATCGGGATGACTGTCTCGATAGTAGTTTCAAACCCGTTATCGTTAAAGAGATATAGTTCGACATCTATCGACATACCAGTAATAAGATCTTCCATCGCTGTTATAATAAAAGTATCAGTTATTGATGAAGTTACTGATTCTCCAGCATCTATATCGCCAAAATAGGCCAGCGAATCGGAAACGTCGAGAAGTGGATTCCATACTCTTAAAGCTCCATATACCTCTTCCAGATCGATCTGGCCGCTGTTCTCTATTGTAACTCTCATCATTCCGGTCTCACCCGGTTCGATATAGGAATTACCACTATCTCCAATCAGAAGTGCTGTTGGTGTTAATCTGCTTCCATTAACTCTCTCAGTGAATTTACTGGTCCAGGTGTTATCAGACTCCGATTTGGTAAGGGTAAAAGTAACTGGCATAAAATCAGGGGCAGACTGTGATATGGATATAGAATACTGATCAATACTTTCGCCAACTTCACCCGGTGCCAGATCACCAAAAGAGGAACTACCCTGTAGTATCTCAACATACGGATTATCAGTACTCAAAACACCTTCGACGTTAAAAGCAGTAACATCACGGTAATTCTTCACCGTAAGCAGGAGAGAAACATCATTACCTGCGTCGAAATCATCGAGCAAGATAACTTCATCAAGAGCTACAGCCCATTCACCTGTCAGTTCAAAGCTTCCCAGATGAGGAGTGTAATCTGGCTTGGTTACTGTGACGTTAACAGTTCCACTATTATCAGGAGGGAATATATGAGTGATTTCACCGTCTTGATTAGTATAACCGGTAGCGAATATTACTTCATCATCGTCAACCTGTCTGATTGTTACCCAGGCGTCTTCTACAGGCATTCCAAACTGGTCGGTTACTACAAAATCTATGTAGTTTCTGCCCATCGGGAGGTCGCTATCATAGTCCACATTCATTTCTTTGGGCACATCTATCCAGATATCCATTGAAGGATCACCCATCAGACTGGCTTTCTGAGTGTGTTGAGCCGGTAATGAAGGGTGAACGATTCCGTAAGTTTCATGCAGGAATATTTTCGCCCGGGCTAATGTTTCACCCATAGTTCTTACACCATCGGTAAAGATCGCATGAAAAGATGAACCTACAATAGCATTATTGGGAGTAGTCCTGGTTGATGATGTAGTCATTCCTACTGCAGCTATTGCACCTTTTGGTTCCAGTGGAGTTCCCATAGTAACTATATCTGTAGTTCTACTTGAAGAGGTGAACGATAGAGTATTGCAGGTAATGAAGAAGCAGTTCGGCATCATACGTCCATTATTCAAAGATGAGGCATTTGGTGACCAGCCTGCCATACCCAGCCAACCCCTGAACGGGAAGAAGCTGATTCCCTGATTAAAAGCGTTATTTATCACTGTTGAAGCTGAGCCGGTATAATGTTCCGTAAACTGATAATCCTCGTTATAGATTAGCATAAGGTCTCTGACATAGAGCATCGTATCTTTGGGAGATACGCCTGAAGAAGTTGTTGAGTCTCCGACCAGAAGAGTATGTTGAAACCAGTCTGTATTACCTGTGAAAGGTTCACGTTCATAGTTTCTTATCTTGTTCCACATGGTCATCAACTGATCAGAAGTAGTTATCGGTAATCTGCCGACAAAGGCGTCGGGAATGTCATCATTACCTTCAAGCAACCCGTAGGGATGGTCTCCCTGTGCTCCATGGTTAGTATAGGTTGGAATAGCAAAAGATCCGCTACCACCTCCCATAAGGACAATATATTCAGGAGGATGTTCCCAGGTATCATAAGCATTCTGAATATAATTCTTGATTGCGGTAGTTGTAGTCATACCGGCAGTACTCGTAGCGGTAATCTCGAAACCTTTATCCCTTTTCCAGTTTACGTACTGGCTGACGATAGGTTCGAGTATAGTGCTGTTATGATAGATTACGAGTATACTACGAGCCTGATATTCCCAGGTATCATCTCTAATCTCATCGTAGTTGAGGAACATACTCTGATAGATTTTTTCGAAAGAACGTGATATTCTGGGATCTGACCTAGTTGTCTCATTGTCTCCAATTCGGCTCTGGTCATATTCGATTCGAAGACGAATATTTCCCTTAACACTCAATTCCGAGTTAGCCGGATTATAGCTGAATGGGTTGATTGCGACAGTAACAAAGCGGAAATCTCTTACAATTGCCGGTTCACTGATATCTGATGTAAAATCGGGATAGGAACTATCGCTGTTATAGAAACTTTCGTCTAGAAGAAAACCTCGATTCTCATCGATTATAACATTCAGTCCTTGAGACGGGAAGATTCTAATATCGGAAATCCTTTCAGTCTCTTCTGCTGTTATCTCTTGCAGCGAGATCGTCCCTGTATTGGGGACTATGATAGAAGCAGTAAATACCGGTAGTTCCGGTAATCCTTCTTCCATGATCAAACCTGCTTCAGGATGGAAAACTCTATGGTACAACTCACCATTGATATTATTGGTTATCAATTCATAATCATCAAGATTGAATTCAATTTCGGTATAATGGCGTGAAGTTTGATTTATCTGGAATAGCTGTTGAGACCATAATGGGGTCGAACAGGTAAACATTATCAATGCTATTCCGAGTAAAATCATATTCCGTGTCATTAGTTTACTCCTTGGTTTTTTATAGTAATTTTCATGCTATTCTTGCTCTATTATCTATAACGAGGTAAACCTCATAATACATAACGACTTAAGTTATTTAAGTAACAGTGCTTTTTTCGCTTCTCGATATCTGCCTGCTTCCAATCTGTAGAAGTAGATTCCTGAACTAACCTGTTTCTCATAGTTGTTCACTCCTGACCACTGAACAGTATGTGTACCGGCCGGTAATATTTCATCGATAAGAGTCTTAACCAACTCTCCCTTAATATTATAGATCTTCAGGCTGACATCTTCCTGTTCAGGAAGGTTAAAAGAGATATTGGTTACTGGGTTGAAGGGGTTTGGATAATTCTGACGTAAGACAAAGTTATTTTCTGGTTGCACCACTTCTTCTATATCATCGTCCGGATCATCTGTTGCAACTATATTAGAGCTAGCACTTTCACCTTCGGGGTATTCGACTACTATGTAATAGCGGTAAATACTCTCTGGAATCGGCAATGTGTCAGTGTATGAAAGATCAGTTGTAGAATCGAGTAGTTCAAAATAACCACTATCCTGTTGCCTGTAGATAGCGAATAAATAGTCTCTATCTCTACCAGATGTTCTGCTACCTGATCTAAGTAACTCAGGGAGAGGTTCGTATTCCCAGTCGAGTTCTATTAAGGTATCTTCTTCATACAGTTCAAAAGTAAGATTTGTTGCTGGGGTAAGATACTGAAGTATAAAATCGATACCGTTAATAGTCTCCAGTTCACCAATAACTACCTCATGCTCGACATTGCTGTAGTGATATGGCATTATAGCCGAAATAGTATGAGTACCTGCAGGTATAACGAGAGTGAAATTACCGTTTATATCCGGTTTAACACTGTACTGACCGTTTGTTATAGTAATATCATCCAAACTAAAGGGGCTTTGTAGCAATTCCACCGAACCGGTAACAAAAGAATACAAGGGAGCAGAGAGATTCAGAGCTATATCATCGATGTACCAGCCGACCTCATTAACCCAGGGTCCGGAACCGAAATGCCAGCTGAAGCGTGCAACCTGGCCGAAGAGTGACGAAAGCTCAAAAGTTTCATTCTGCCAGCCGTTGCTATTTCCTGAAAATGCTGGTTGATTAGGTATTCCTGAATTGCCGGAATTTGTATTGGCAACAGGGTAACCGGCGTCCGGATGGATTATCTGCCAGGTATTTCCCTCGTCAGTCGATATTTTGACATTTCCTCCGTCCCAGTAATTCTCTATGACATAATAATGGTAAAAGGAGAGATTGCTGTTGGGGGTAATCAAAAAGTCGGGAGATTCCAGAGACCAGCTTATTCCATCGGCATAGTTACCATCCAATACAGTTCCCCAGACATTATCTCCTGAATATGCTGGTATATTAGGCTCACCCCATTGCCAGCCATCAGGGTCATTGCTTATCAGGTTCCCGTCATCATTTTCCAGATCCAGGAATATATCTTGCAGGCTTACTCC
>Ga0334895_1003709_pt1 | contig 11452 bp, 12 predicted proteins | sample GraSluR3_MG_7_FD_207229 | JGI IMG/M metagenome (GOLD analysis project Ga0334895, IMG submission 207229) | Sludge microbial communities from methane-producing bioreactor in Wageningen University, Netherlands - Granular Sludge_31_05-R3 | ecosystem: Engineered > Bioreactor > Anaerobic >... | reverse complement strand
AATAGAATTAAGAATTGTCTTATTACCCCCATATTTCTTTTCAATTAGATGTCCAAGTGCGATTCCGCCTCCTGTTGAAAATCCTTCTAAATTCCCCTCATGATTTTCAGCAAGTATTAGTACTCCTGGTGCATAAGACATAACCATTTCAGGAAAATAGTTATTAACTAAGTCTTGAATTGGATAAGCTTCAGAAAAATCAACACCACCGCAATAAGAACACCCAGTATCTTCCGAGGAATAATTTCCACATTTTGAACACTGAAAAACTTCAAACCATGGATATCCTCCAAAAGCATCCTTATATGTTTGGGCCATTTGGAGTCTAATACCTATGTTAAGCGACATTAAATTCTGAAATGCATCTCTTGAAGAATTATATTTTTTCTTCTCATAGTTTATTTCATTTTTTTCTTTTAATGACATAAATTCCTTTCTTAATATTTCTAAATTTATTTTACTCTTTCAAAATTTTGCACTATATCTTCTTCACGATAAAAGAAAATATCTCTTCTTCCATTAATAATGATTGGATTTTGATGGCGATCACAATTCAAAACTATGTAGCTACCAGCTGGAGCGTGTTCTGGTTTCTCGCTATCTACACCCACAAATGTATAATCAAAATCGATTCTGCAAGCTCGAATATATGTTTGCTTTTGGTATTCTCCTGAACTTAGCTTAATATATGTCCGTTCAAATGCTTCTTTTTTGACACCACTTCGCTTATAGCCCCCTTTTGAATCAGGCTTATAAACAACCCAATCACCTTTTTTCATTTCTTGCCTACCCCAAGACCTAACAATAACTTCGTCTGCTTGAAGCTGTTCAGCATGATATGACTGCGAGGAAGCTTTACTTCTTAACAGTGAAGCACCGTTGAAGTCAAAATTTGTTAAATCTGGCTTTGCCTGAATAGCTTCTGGGTGAGCAACATGCCTTTCTTTTTTCATTTTCTTTCCTTAATCTTACTTGCTAAATATTCTGCTGGTTTTGCGGTTATAAAAACTGCTAAAGATCCAACAAATCCTGCTGTCAGCATGTAAATTGAAATTTCAGAAGTATTAACAAATCCTAGCTTACTTGTCAAGAAGGTAATTAAAGAAAGTACAAAGCCAAAGATAATTGCGTTCAGAAAAATACCATCTTTCATTTTCAATATGCCTCTTTCTTCTAATAAGACAACTAAAAATGGAATGAAAATAGCACCCACGTAAGTAGCATAAAAACTAACAACGAGACCAACCACCGATTGACTCAGCAAGGTGAGAACAACAGCAAATAGTACCACTAACCCGTTAAGTGATCGCATATTTTGTGTTTTTGGAACAAGATCATGAGTAGCTTTTATTATTACCTTAGTGACGGCACTGCCTGAACCTGCCGATACAAAAATAATCGGAAGTAAGAACAGTAGTTGACTCCAATTACCAACTACTGAAGCACCTGTATCCATCAACATTCTGGGCACAATTTGAGCAGCAGCAAGTGTCGATCCTGACTCATACTGAACTGTCTGAATGTATCCCATTATGGAAGCACCAAGTACAAAAGTGAGTAACGCAAGAAACACAAAACCTCCGAAGGCTCCTTTCTTTGCCACTTTAGGACTAATAGATTCAACAATGAATTGGTGGAAATCCATTCCGATGAATGTAATCAAGATCGTTGTTAAAGAAACCCCTAACAGCTTCTCAACTGGAATAGTGGTAAGCGATTCAAAGAAATCAAATGGTACATACACTAAGTTTGTTGCTCCATACTTGAGTAAGCTAAGTGCAATTAAAAGTGAGCTGAAAACTAGGAAGTAAAAGAATATCTTTGAAAGCTTTCCAAGATCAAGGTAAGAAAGCACTAGTATTAAACTTGCAATGGCTACGGTAGAGATCCATCGAGGCATACCAAAGGCCATTAGAGCTGCTGAACCTCCCAATATCTGCGAAGCTATAACACCAACCATCCAAAATGAAGAGAGGAAAGCTGTAATCTTACTTGGAGTTTTACCGTGCCTTGCTTCAAAGATATCCCAGATTGGCTTGCGTTTCCTCCAGTAAAAACTTGCAATAGGAATAAGTGTGAGCAATCCTACTGCTGTAGAAAATGCATATAGCATACCTGCGGAACCATACTGCGCAATATCTTGACCAGTACCGACCAAAAAACCTAACCCATAGTGTGTAGTAGCCAAAGCTACGGCTACTTGCAAAGCTGATAGTTTTCGATCTGTTTTCTTCATAGTACAAAAAAGACGCCTTTCGGCGCCTTGTTCTTAAGGTTTTAATACGTGATGATGGTGAATATGATGTTTACAATTCATATCCCGAAATGTACCATCAAAAGTAAGAAAAGTAAATGATGACTTTAGGTAGCAACTTTTAAAACTTAAAAAGTTCTGACAAACTGATCTTTAATTGCTTAGCAATCCTACCAATATTATCCAACGAAACATTCTGCTCCCCTCGCTCAATTGACCCAATATAGGTGCGATGCAAGTCTGCCTTAAAACCAAGTTCTTCTTGTGACAACCCCATATCCGCTCTCAACTCGCGGACTCGATTGCCAAATTTACGGCGCAGAGTGAGGTTTGGTTGTGATTTTGTTCTCATTAGCTAGAGAGTAATGAGATGATGTCAATAGCTCTACAGTTTATAACTAGCATTTCTCAAGAACTGCTGGTATATTGATGTCAATAAATAGCAATAGACAAAAGAAAGGAAATATGTCTAAAGATCAAGAAAAGAAGGGGAACTGGTTCATGCGCCACAAGGTTTTAACTGGAATCTTGGTGTTCATCGTATTTATAGTGGTAGTAAGTGCTTCCGGCGGAGATAGTGCAAGTAACAATGCTAGCAATGGAAATTCAGTCACTCAGCAGGAACAGCAAGATAAAGAGGTTGTCACTGCTAAGATTGGAGAAACAGTCCAGAGCGGCGATCTTGCCTTTACTGTCAGCGGTGTCAAAGAGTACCAAAGCCTTGGTAACTCCTTTACATCAAAGGATGCTCAGGGAGTATTCAAAGTAGTATCACTTAAGATTGAGAATGTCGGTAAAGAGACAAAAACTATCGACAGCTCGATGATCAAACTCACCGATAGCGAAGGCCGCACCTTTGAGCGATCAGTGGACGGTCAAACCGCCAAAGGTATGGCACAAGGCCAAGTTGATCTCTTCCTCCAGCAAGTTCAGCCAGGACTGAGTGTGAACGGTGAAATCGTCTTCGATGTACCTGAAACCGCTGAAGGTCTCATGATCGAACTGCGTGGTGGACTCTTCGCTACTCCAGCAGAAGTTGAGCTCTCAGAGTAAGTACCAACACACCTCAAAAATACACCTCTACTCGGGTTGTGTTTTTGTACTTCTTTTGGGTTTTTGGCAACTATGGTAGAGTGATTGCTAATAATGGAAAGCACTACTCAAGAACGACCAGCTTCAACATTTGTGGCGAAGATTATTGAGGAAGAACAAGAGAAAGCCAAAACACTCTTGTCATCTGTTTTTGATAATCATCGCCACCCTATTTTTCAGGCCATTGAAACAATTCAAAGTTTTAAGCCGAGTATTTTTCAAGCTGTGGAGATGGCACAAAGAACTTTAAAAGCAATTGACCAAGCATTGGAAACATATCGAAACTGGATAAAAATAATGCGGGAGGCGTATGACGGACTCGTAAACTTTTTCAAATCAATACGTTGGCCAAAATTTTTCAAAAATATTTGGCAACATGTACAAAATTTCGTTGTTTCATTTCTTTTGGCTGAATACCATCAGATTCATCGTGCTAGAGACGGTACAGAATCAGATGTAATGGCACTAAGTCACCTATATCCCAAAGAATTCCGGCTTTTTTGTCGGATAAAGAACCTAAGCCGAAACAAATCAGCTCGGATTGAGTTTGCTACTCATTTCTTAGAAGCACTCGATCAAGCAGATAAACGGTCTCCTTTAGATGAAGATGATTTATTGGTTTCACTGAAAAAGTTCTTTTTTAGGCTTGGACTTATCCTGCGAGACTTGATCCGAAAAGCTTGTCATGAGTTGCAAAAAACTTTTGCCAGAGAAAAAAGTGCAGAAGAATGCATCATCTACTATCAAGACAAAAAATATTTACTCATCCCTTCACTCTCAGCTTTGACGGATATTTCAGTAGCAACTTTGCGTAGATATGCATCGAAAGGGAAATTTGGTGCAGTCAAACTATCTTATGTTTCTGCCCGATCTGGTCACAAAAACAAAGCGTGGCATTTCCCATACACGCCCGAGCTCGTCTCACAGTTAAAAGAACACTATGCCCCGAAAAAGCATAAGCTACTATCTCGTAAGCAAGTGAGTCAGAGATTAGGCATCCATTATGACACTCTCCGAAGCTGGGAGAAAAAACAACTTGTTTCAGTTAACTATAGAGCAGGCAAGGTTATGTATCAGGAAAGCCAGTTAATCCAACTCGTCGAAATCTTCGAATCAAATAATAGCCCTCGATATCGGCACCTTGTCGCCAAAGCGAACTAAAGTAAATCACACTCTGTGAGCGCGTTCTCCTTTATGAAAGGAGACGCGATGCAAAAACCACTCGTCATACACTACATACTAATTTCGGAGCTTAACCCCGCTCCATATAATCCCAGAACTTGGGATGAAGAAGCTCTCAAACAACTCTGCGAAAGTATCACCAAATTTGGTTTTCTCGATCCAGTTATTGCCAATAGCCATGAAAAACGCAAAAACGTGGTCATTGGTGGACACATGCGTTTGGCAGCCGCTAAAAAAATTGGTATGGGACAAGTGCCGGTTTTATATGTTTCCATTGCTGACGTTGAACGAGAAAAAGAACTCAATCTTCGCTTAAACAGGAATACTGGCCAATGGGATTTTGAGCTCTTGAAGCAATTTGATGTCGAGATGCTTCTCGATGTTGGATTTAATGATTCTGATCTATCAGCTATCTGGGACGATGTTTTGACTATCGAAGACGACCATTTTGATGAAGCGAAAGCTTTACAAGAAATCACTACACCTACTACTAAGGCTGGTGATCTTTACAAGCTAGGAAATCATTATTTGTTATGCAGTGACTCTCGAGAAGTAGAAAGCGTAAAAAGACTGCTCGGAGAAAACCAAGCTTCGATGATCTACCTAGATCCTCCATACAACATCTCACTGGACTATAACAAAGGAATCAGTACTCAGGGTAAGTATGGCGGTAATTTCCAACAAGATAACAAAAGCTCTGCGGAGTACCAAAATTTCTTGCAAGAGATCTTGACCAATGCTTTAAGCGTGTCTTTGCCAGATTGTCACATCTTTACATGGTGTGATCAAAATTGGATCGGTCTTGTGCAGTCAATATATCAAGGTCTCAGCCTTGACTTGAAGCGAGTCTGCTTGTGGGTGAAAAACAACCACAACATGACCCCACAGTTAGCCTTCAACAAAGCCTACGAACCATGTGTGTATGCCACCCGTGGCAAACCATACTTAGCACCAATTAACAATCTCAACGAAGTTCTCAACAAAGAAGTGGCGACAGGCAATAGAACGTTAGACGACATTCTCGATTTATTTGATCTTTGGTTGGTTAAACGACTGCCAGGTCAAGACTATGAACACCCCACTTCCAAGCCACCAACCTTACATGAAAAGCCTCTTCGTAGGTGCACCAAGCCTGGTGATGTAGTTGTAGATCTATTCGGAGGCTCTGGCTCTACCCTGATTGCTTGCGAACAACTTAAGCGGAGAGCGTTCTTGTGTGAAATTGATCCAATATTTTGCGATCTCATTATCAAGCGATTTACAGAGCTAACTGGCAAGGAGGTAGAACTATGTCAATAAATACTGGAGATCTGTTTGCACTCGGTGAGCATCGGTTGATTTGTGGGGATGCCACAGATGTTCATATAGTCAAAAAACTCGTTGATCAACAACTAATCGATGTCGTTCTCACGGATGTACCTTACGGGGTTGGATACGTAGAGAGCAAGCATGATTTTACTCAGTCGGTGGCTAAACAAAAAATCATTGCTAATGATCAAACCCAAACCAACACAGAATACCAGCAATTTATGCAGGCTTGGATTCGGGCTGTAAAACCACATCTCGCTAATAAGAATTCGTTTTACGTTTTCAATAGCGACAAAATGCTCTTTGCACTAGAGGATGCCTTTACGTCAGAAGGCATAAAGCTTGCTCAACTGTTGATCTGGATCAAGAACAGTGCTGTGGTTGGCAGGCTAGACTACCTTCCTCAGCACGAGTTAATCGCCTATGGCTGGCATGGCAGGCACAAATTTGTGAAGTCCAAAGACAAGAGCGTTTTGTTTTATCCCAAACCGAATAAATCAGTGCTCCATCCCACGATGAAGCCAATTGGATTGCTACGTCGACTGATTCTGAACAGTAGTAATCGTGGAGAAATAGTCTATGACTGCTTTGGTGGCTCAGGATCGACACTCATTGCTTGCGAACAAACCAAGCGTAGGTGTTTCATGGTCGAGCTGGATCCCGAATACTGCCAAACTATTATTGACCGTTGGAAAAAACTCACCGGTGAGAAAGCGAGGCAAATATGAGCAAGTCTGAAGAACAAAAAAGGCTCCTCATCGAACAACTCAAGAAGACCCCAATTGTGCAGTTGGCTTGTGAAAAGATCGGAGTGGCTCGCTCAACCTACTATCGGTGGAAAAAGCAAAACAAGACCTTTGCCAAAGAAGCAGAGGAAGCCATTTTGGCAGGCGAACTATTGATCAACGATATGGCAGAGGCTCAGCTTCTCTCCGCCATTCGCGACAAAAACCTCACGGCCATCATATTTTGGTTAAAACATCATCATCACCGCTACGCCACCAGAGTTGAAGTTACTGCTCAACTCAAGCGAGCTCCAGAGGAACTTACACCAGAACAAGAGGCTGTTGTTATGAAGGCTTTAGGCATGGCGACACTTATTCCGCCAATTATTGCGCAGGAAAGCAATGATCCAGAAATAGAAAGTACTACAGAAAAGGAGTCAACATGACCGAACCACTCAATCAACAAGAACTGCAAATGATCAAAGAAAATCGTGATGTCCGAGTCACTTTAGCTAAACAGAGTCACTACTGGTTTTTCTCACTCTATCTAGGTGAGTATGTGCAATATCCATTTGCACCCTTCCATAAAGAAATGTTTGCCATTACCGAAGATGAACTGACTAGAATCAGTGCGGTAGTCGCATTTCGTGGATCAGCCAAAACCACGATCATGACCACTTCATTTCCCATTTGGGCAATTACTGGCAAATTGGAAAAGAGGTTCATTTTGATCCTCAGCCAAACCCAACAACAGGCTCGACTCCACCTGACCAATATTAAAAGGGAGCTAGAGAATAATGAATTGCTCAAAGAGGATATCGGACCTTTTGAAGAGTTCTCTGATGAGTGGGCAGCTAACTCAATTGTGCTCAAGAACTATGGAGCCAGAATTGTAGCGGCTTCCACCGAACAGTCCATCCGTGGTATCAAGCATGGACGTTACCGTCCTGACTTAGTGATCTGTGATGATGTGGAAGATCTGAACTCTACAAAAACCCGTGAAGGACGTGATCGCACTTTTAATTGGCTAACTGGCGAGGTACTACCTATTGGTGATGACAGTACTAAGATTGTCATAGTTGGCAACCTTTTGCATGAAGACTGTCTGCTCATGCGACTCAAACAGCATTTTGAAGAGGGAAAAATGAACGGTCGATTTATGGCAGTTCCACTTGTGTCTGAAGACAACCAAATAGCCTGGACTGGTCGTTTTCCCAACATGGAGGCTATTAACAATCTGAGGAAAACAATTGGTAATGAAGCTTCCTGGTACCGTGAGTACTTACTCCGCATTATTGCTGATGCGGATCGGGTGATTCAGCGAGAGTGGATCAAATACTATGACGGATTACCTCCTTTGAGTGGGAGTGGAAATAGTTATAGCTACGCTGCAATCGGTGTCGATTTAGCAATTAGCCAAAAAGAATCAGCCGATTACACTGCCATAGTTGGTGCATTGATATTTGGACATGAAGACAAACAAAAAATTTATATCATGCCCAACCCAATCAATCAGCGGTTGGACTTTCCAAGCACTGTAGAAACAGTAAAAGTAGCCTCCAAAAGCATGTGTGCTGGTAAAAAAGCTAAGGTTTTTATTGAAAGTGTCGGGTATCAAGATGCCCTGGCTCAGTGGCTCGATCACGAGGATGTCGACGTAGAAGGAGTAAAGATTGGTTCGACGGATAAGAGAACTCGATTGGCACTGACTTCACATCTAATTCGCAATGGCAATATTTTGTTTCCTAAAGAAGGTTGTGAAAATTTGATCGAACAGATGGTTGGACTCGGCATCGAAAAACACGATGACCTAGCCGATGCTTTCTCAATTTTGATCAGCCAAATCATGAAAACCAACAAGCATATGCCTCGAATCTGGGTTATTAGTGGAAGTGAGCTTTTTGGCGGTTCGGGAAGATATCGAGGTTTATCTCACAATTTAAGAAATGATCCGTATGGCTGGTAATACTGCGGCTAGACTTACCCAGTTATCGCGGTACCTTGTGTACTTGATGAGAGACCAAATACCAGATCACAAGCTTCAAAGGGCAATCGATATTCTTGATCAATGCGTACTCGCTCTTCGGTTTTACACCGCCACGAAACAAGACAGATATCTCAATGAACTAATTTGGGCAGTACGAAGGCTAAACCAGGTACTACAAAAGAAAGGAGGAGAAAATGAGTGATATTCGCTACTGCTTGTATGCCAGAAAATCTTCTGAATCCGATGAACGCCAAGCTATGAGCATTGATGGTCAAATTAGTGAAATGCTTAAAATTGCTAAGCGAGAAAAAATTAATATTGTTGGCACAATCACAGAAAGCCATTCTGCAAAAGAATCGGGTCAGCGTCCAGAATTTAATAACCTATTAGATAAAATTAGAGAAGGAAAATTCAATGCAATTCTAACTTGGGCTCCTGATAGATTAAGTCGTAATGCAGGAGACTTAGGCAAGATTGTAGACCTAATGGATCAGGGAAAACTCTCACATATAAAAACATACTCGCAATCTTTTACGAACAATCCAAATGAGAAATTCCTACTCATGATTTTATGTAGCCAAGCAAAACTTGAAAATGATAATCGAGGTGTAAACGTAAAACGAGGGTTGAGAAACAAATGTGAGTTTGGAATAAGACCAGGACTTGCTCCTATCGGTTACAACAACGTACTAAAAGCCAACAGAATCTCTACAGTAGAGCAAGATCCAGAAAGAGCTTCAATCATTAAAGAAATGTTCAATAAAGTTGGTAATCAAGGATACTCAGGAAGGATGGTAAAAAAGTGGCTAGATGATATCGACTTTAAAACAAAAAATGGATGCAAGCTGGCTCTAAGCAAAGTGTATGCAACACTTCAAAACCCATTTTACTATGGAGAATTTCAGTATGGCGATAAATGGTATAAGGGAAAACACAAACCATTAGTAACAAAAACTTTATTTGAAAAAGTGCAGATTCAGCTACGGGTTGCCCCCAAACAATGGAATAAACAACTATTTCCATTTAAGAAAATCTGTAAATGCGGATCATGTGGAGGAAGTGTTACAGCTGAAATTAAATATCGCAGAACAAAGGCTCATCAAGTAAATACTCACATTTACTATCACTGCAATCGCATCAGAAAATATGACTGCAAAGAGCCATATATTACTGAGCAAGAATTGATTAAACAACTCATTGGACACTTACCTGAAATGAAATTTAATACCAAATATCTAATGGCTGAATTTGAAACGGAGGTTAAACGACTTCAACATTTAAAAGCTACGGTGATAGATAAATTTACGCCACAATTTGAGCTAACACAACACAATACTGGAGCTGAAAATACTGACGAGGTATCTAGCTCACAGACAGAAATCATTAGGGAATACTTACTTCATGTCCTGCAATATGGAACTCCCGAGGAGAGATTAAAAATATTGGGTGGAGTGAAATCAAAGTTTGAGCTAAGAGATAGACATTTACATCTATTAAATTAATTTATTGCTTTGGTAGCTGGGCATTTTGTTATACTAAGACCAATTTAATATATGAAATACCCAAAAACTAACTATTCAAATGTTTTCTGCGACCTATTTAATCTAAAAACTGAAAGTGATTTTTCATCACACATAAATAGTAGACAAAATATTCCAGTATTTTTATCAAATCCGACGTTGAGTGCTTTATTAAAAATCTATGCAAAACCAAGCAGTCTCCCATCAAATATTGTATTAGGCAGTGAAGATATAGATATGGGAAACTGTAAAATTTCAGGGTGCATTTTAAACTCTGTAATAGAAGAAGTTAAAGCCAATTCAAATTATTTGAAGGAATTGAAAAGGAAAATACTATCTCCAATGGCTGGTCCATATTTCTCGCAACTAAATGAATTAATCGTTGGTAGTTACCTAAAATCTTTAGGTTATAAAATCAAATTTAATTCATCAAGAGAAATTGGAAAGCCTGATATAGAAGTTATTAGTCCTCAACAATTTGCGATTGATGTCAAAATGTTCCCAAATGATTTATTTTGGTTTGAAGACACTGTGTCAAAAGTCACATTTCCAGTTTTCGAATGTTTGAATACAGTAAAAAATGTTTCAATTCTAGGATTTATTTCCAAAAATTCAATCAAAGCAAAAAAAGAAATAGTGTCATGTCTTAAGTTATTTCTTAAAACAGGTAAACCACAGCAATCAGAAACAAGCTCGGTTTTATTGAATTCAATGTATGTTGGAAACCAAGGTGTATTGATTTTTAATAGTAAAACAAATTCTTCTTTTAGAATTATTCCCAGTATACCTATGACCGAAAAAAGATTAGATGATTTGATGCAAAAGGCTATTAAACAGCAAGCATCTGCTTCAAAGGAAGGAATTACTTGGGTGTTTTTCCCAAATGAAGAGGATGCATCATTGGGAAGACGAATAATGTGGGAGGTATCAGAAATACCAAAAAAAATGGTTGAGCTAAATAACGGTCTTGTATTATATGAGCTAAAGGTAGTAAAGGGTAATATTCCTAGTCAATGGAACATAAAATCAGGAGTTGATTGTTTGGTTGATAACTCAAAATATCCTAAAATTAACAAAGGTTCTTTTGATAAATTTATCTCAAAAATTGTTAATACACCTACAATATTTTTACCATAATTTTTGAAAAACCTTAGAACTAACGACTTTCCCTTAGGAGCGTTTTTAGGCGATTTTCTAGCTTACAGGCCTTTTTTGCGACCCTCATGAATTAAGTGGATAATTATGTAAGTAGCATCAACCTATTCTAGGGTAGGTGATGGGTCTTGGAGCAACCAAGGGTGTTTGGCGGAGGTGGTGGGATTCGAACCCACGCAACCCGTAAGGGTTCAGGTTTAGCAAACCTGTGCAATTGGCCACTATGCGA
>Ga0334895_1003704_pt1 | contig 11468 bp, 10 predicted proteins | sample GraSluR3_MG_7_FD_207229 | JGI IMG/M metagenome (GOLD analysis project Ga0334895, IMG submission 207229) | Sludge microbial communities from methane-producing bioreactor in Wageningen University, Netherlands - Granular Sludge_31_05-R3 | ecosystem: Engineered > Bioreactor > Anaerobic >... | reverse complement strand
GTGTTTAGGCTGAAAATTTCTACGACAGAAGATCCTATGACACCTGTATTTTTGTGAAACCTTCCATAAATATCATCTGCGGCAGCTCTTGCCTGGCGTTGTGCGGGTCCGGCCAAGGCTAGACGCGTTTTTTGATGGCTTAAGCGATGAAAAACTTCTATGGCATCCCCAACAGCATGGACGTTTGGGTCACTAGTTCGGTAATTGTGATCCACCCATATTCCGCCTGTCTCACCAATTCGAAGGCCAGCATTTTTTGCTAATGTTGTTTCAGGGCGCACACCAATGGACATCACAACACATTGAGCTTTGACTTTTTTGCCAGAAACTAGCTGGATATGATCATCAGATATTTGGGCTATTCCATCATTTAAAATTAGATGGATCCCGTGATCCACCATTTCTTTGTGAAGGATTTGGGCCATGTCATAATCAAATGGAGCCATGATTTGTTTAGAAGCTTCAACCAAAGTAACTTGATACTTTGAGTCTGCCAAATTGGTTGCGATTTCAACACCGATAAAACCGCCTCCAATGACAACAATGTCATTTATGTGGGGAGCTTTGACAAATGTGTTGAGTTTTTGAATGTCGACTACATTTCTTACCATGAACACATGAGGTAGGTTATAACCGTCTATGTTTGGCATAATAGGATTGGCACCGGTTGAGATAACCAATTCGTCGTAGCTTTCGTCGTAGATGGTATTTTTTTCAAGGTCTTTCACCGTGACTGTTTTGATCTCACGGTTGATTTGAATGACTTCATTGGACACACGTGCTTCGATTTGGTAACGTCCAAAAAATTTTCAGGTGACATGAGAACTAAATCTTCCCAGTTTGGAACAATTCCGCTTAAGTGATAAGGTAACGAACAATTGGAAAAAGAAACATGAGGACCTCTTTCAAACATGATTATTTCAGCAAATTCGTCGAGCCTCCTTATTCTTGAAGCAACAGAGGCACCCCCAGCGACGCCTCCAATTATTAGTACTTTTTTTGACATGTTAACCTCCAAAATTTGTGTCTTAAATACATAGGGTCTAACTTTTCGTATAGTTCATTATACAATATTGGTGAACAAATATATATAGATTAACGTTTCAAAGGTTTGACTTGCATGGGATGCTTAAAACGTGCCATAATAATTGTTGAAAAGGGTATCTTAACTCTTTGAAATATGGGTAGAAACAAGGAGGCGTTTGATTTGAAATGCAATTATTTTAAAGTAGAAGTCTTTATACCAGAAAGCGCCCTTGATCGTTTACAGCATGAATTGAATGCGGTTGGTGCGCTGACGCTTAATGGGAATTATGATTATTGCATGTCTGTTACAGAAGTAACGGGATTTTGGAGACCTTTGGAAGGAGCAAAACCCTTCATTGGATCAGAAAATCATATTAGCCGAGAGACTGAACTTAAAATTGAATTCAATTGCAAAGATGAGGTTTTAAAAAAGGCTATTGATACAATTCGAGCGTATCATCCTTATGAGGAGCCTGTTATCAATGTGATTTCTTTATGGTCATTAGACTAACTCAAACAAATTGATGGTTTTATTTTTTAGTAAAATCAGTTATAATGATTTAACTTTTAATAACGAAAGATGGCACAGTAGAGCTAAGAATGGAGGGAAAATGAATAAGATTTATACAGGAAAAACAAAAGATGTTTTTGAAATGGAAGATGGGAATTATTTGTTGAAATTCAAGGACGATGTCACAGGGGTGGATGGTGTGTTTGACCCTGGTGCAAATAGTGTGGGCTTATCGATTGAAGGAGCTGGACGAGCAGGACTGAGATTGACTAAGTTCTTTTTTGAGAGAATTAATAGCGCAGGTATCCCGACGCATTACATTGATGCCAACATTGAAGAGGCGACGATGACGGTTCAGCCTGCTAAAATGTTTGGGCAGGGTGTTGAAGTAATTCTAAGATATCGAGCAGTTGGAAGTTTTTATAGGCGTTATGGCATTTACTGCGATGAAGGCGATAAACTAGATGGATACGTGGAAGTGACATTAAAAGATGATGACCGAAATGATCCTTTGATCACGGAAGATGCACTGGAAATGCTAGGGATTATGACAAAAGATGAATACAGTGAATTGGTTGTATTAACACGTAAGATAGGCAAGATCGTGTTCGATGAGCTTGCAAAGAAAGACTTGGAGTTATACGACATAAAATTTGAGTTTGGAAGAGTTGGAAAAGATCAACACGTGGCGTTGATAGATGAAATTTCCGGAGGAAATATGAGAGCATACAGGGGAGATGAACGTGTGGAGCCACTGATGCTTGAAAAAATCATGCTGGAAGATTGAAGTTAAATCAAGAATAGGGCTAAAAAGCTCCCGTTTAAGTATTTGAACGGGAGCTTTGCTTATGTATTTAGTTAAAGTGTGTTACTTGCATTGAGTACGTTTTTGATCTTGTGTTGAACCATGTGTTTGATGGCATCTCGTGCAGGACCTAAATACTTTCTGGGGTCGAACTCTTCGGGGTGTTTCACTAAGTATTCGCGAATGGAAGCAGTGATGGCAAGTCGAATGTCTGTGTCTATGTTGATTTTTGTAACGCCCATTTTAGTTGTTTGTAGCAACATGTCTTCAGGAACACCTTGGGCATTATTGATGGCGCCGCCATATTGATTGCATTTGTCTACAAAGTTTGGCAGAATCGTGGAAGCGCCGTGAAGGACTAGTGGGTAGCCAGGCATAAGCTTTGCGATTGTGTCTAGTCTATCAAAATCTAAGCGTGGTTCTCCTTTGAACTTATAAGCCCCATGACTCGTACCAATTGAAATAGCTAAAGAATCACAACCGGTACGATGAACAAATTCGGCAGCTTGTTCGGGGTCAGTATAGCTGGAGTCTTTGGTACTGACTTTTATATCATCTTCCACACCAGCTAAACGACCAAGCTCTGCTTCTACTACCACACCATGGGCGTGTGCGTATTCGACGACTCGTTTGGTCAAGGCTATGTTTTCTTCGAAAGGCAGTTTTGAGCCATCAATCATAACTGAATTGAACCCGCCATCCACGCATTCTTTGCATATTTCGAAAGATTCACCATGATCCAAATGCAGACAGATAGGAAGATCGCTGTCCTCTATTGCAGCTTCGACAAGTTTGACTAAATAAATATGTTTGGCATATTTTCTTGCTCCTGCAGACACTTGGAGAATTAAAGGGGACTGTTCTTCATTTGCAGCTTCGACAATCCCTTGAATAATCTCCATGTTGTTAACATTGAAAGCACCAACAGCGTATTTGCCGTAGGCATCCTTAAACATTTTGGTTGATGTGACAAGTGGCATTTGTTTACCTCCATATCTATTGATTTCTTATTCTATACTCTATTATAGCATGATAAATTGATTTTGGGCGGATTTGAACGGCTATTTGATATAAGAATTCGCTTTTGACACAGTTGTTTAGGCTGTGGTAGAATGACTCATCAAATGTTTTGGAGAACTGAAATGACAGACTACAAGGTAAAACGACTTATTATTATAACACTACCATGTTATTTTGGATGGCTTTTATCGTTCCCTTTTTATGGACCAATCATGGTAGGAGCGGAAAAACATTACGGACTTAACGGAAATGTACTGGTGGCATTGTTTACGCTATGTCATTGTTTGGGATTTATAATGGGAAGCATGTTAGGAAAAAAGAAGGATCAGTGGTATCGATTTATGTACATAAGTGCACTGATCACTTTGGTATCCCATTTATTGATGTTGATCCCGTCTTCATTTATTTGGTATTTTGGCATGGTTGTTTCAGGGGTTTGTTCAGCATTTTATATATTAGGTTGGAGTTATTTCTTTTCTTTCTCGAGTGAAGTGGATCGTCGAGTGGATATCATGGTTCCTGTTATCGTGGCAAGCAATTTAATTCTAGTTGGTATGAGTAGGGTAGAGAATTGGTTTTCTTTTCCTGTTCTATGGGTTTTATCAAGTGGATTGTTGGTGGCTACAATGGTAATTCTGATTAGAATGCCTTTAAAGTTAAAGAAGCGTTTATCTGCACCAATGGCATCACAGCCATTGCCCAAAATCTTATTAGGGATTATTGGTCTGTTTATTTTTAGCATTTATATTAACGGAGGTTTTATGTACCGAATCATCTTGCCTGTGATGGAAGAAGGATTCGAAAACCCAGGAAGTTTTCAAAACGTGACATATATTTTGGTACTTGTGGCGATTTATAAGTTTAGACGTAAAATTTCTTATGATTTGTTGCTGTATTTAGGTGTTGGTTTGCTTGGGCTGGCATTTGTATCATTTGCGTTGTTAGACAAGGGGATAGCAGGTTTCTTTATGGCAATAGGTCTAGTAGAAGCTTCGTTTTCAATTATAGATTTATTTATATGGACAGTGATGAGCAACTTGGCCTTTGTCTATGGGAGTTCGTTTCAGTTTTTTGGCATTGCAATGGCTGCCACAACAGGCAGCATTCTGGTGGGTGATTTAATTGGCGATCGATTGCTTCATATCGGTGCAAATCATCGATTGATCACTGCTTTGCTAGCATCGGCTAGCATTTTTATCGCTCTTATTGTCATGCCATGGTTGAGCAGATTCATTGAGTCTAAAATGATGTGGATGAATAAGGAAAAAGATAGCAAACAAGAAGATGGTGAGCCACAAGATGTTTTTATAACTCAGTTCTTGTCAATAGGTGATGAATTAACTGATCGGCAAATGGAGATTACGAGGCTAGTATTGAAAGGAATGACAAACAAGGAAATTGCTGAACAATTATTTATTAGTGAGAACACGGTTAAGACACATATCAAGAATGTATGCAATAAATTTGGTGTGACCAAAAAAAGAGACTTAATTCACTTGGCAACGAGAGAGGAATAGCTTTTATTGTTGTTATTGGATGCTTTTTGGGGTAAAATGATTTTGTTAGTGCAAAAACTGACAAGTTTTGGGGGGTGCCACATATGAAAGAATTGGATTTATTGTTGGAACAAGCCAGAGCTGGCGAAGTTTATTCGCCAAATGAGATGTTGAATAAAGCAAAAGAAGCCTGGGGATATATAGAGCAAGGATTGGGAAACAATAGAGAAGCAGAGGTGCTTTTTTTGCTGGGAAAAGCTTATTTTCGCTTAAGTCGTTTTCAAGAAGCCATTTTACACTTAGAAAAGGCAAAGAGACAAAATGAAAAGGACCTGAGATTAGAAACTGAGATTTTTAATGCTTTGGGGAATGTCCATTTATACATGGGTATGTATGACCAAGGATTTGGATATTATCAAAAGGGATACTTGTTGGCTATAAAAGCAGAAGATGAAGAAATGGAAGCAAAATTTCTTAACAATTTGGGAGAAATTTACAAGTATTTCAATGATTATGAATCGGCCCTTGCTTGCTATGAAAGAAGTTATGAGTTGCAAAAGAAAATGGAAACAATACAAACCGCTTCAGTGCCTTTGTGCAATATTGGTTCAGTCTACTTGGAGAAAGGAGATTGGATTAAAGCTGAAACCATCACGCTGGAAGCGCTTGAACTAGCGGAGAAAGAAAAAAACAGAATAATCGAATCAGCTTGTTGGAAAGATTTAGCTTCTGTAGAGAATGAAAAAGGAAACAAGCATCAAGCGCTGGCATGTTTGAAGAAAAGCTTTGAAATAGTTGAACAGACAGGGGAGAAATATCACATTTCTGAGATAAAAACTTTGCTGGGGAAACAATACCTTGAAAACTCACAGTATGATTTATCGCTAAATATGTTCGAAGATGCTTTTAAGATAGCTGAAGAAATTGATGCGCACGATATGCAAGTTAAGGCATTGATTGGATTGGGGGAATATTATGAGAGAAAGATGTGTTTTAAAGAATCAGCAAATTGTTATAGCAAGTCGCTTGCATTAAAGGGAAAAATAGAAGATAAAGAAAAAACACAAATATTAAGGCGCATAAAAACATACAAAAATCCAGAATTAACGCAGAGAGAAATTGATGTATTTAAAAGGCTAAATCTTGAATTGAAAGAAAAAACGGAGGCCTTAGAAAAAATTTCGCAGATAGATGGATTGACAGGAGTCTACAACAAGAGATCTTTTTTAAAACAATACAAAAAACACTGGAATATAGCAATGAGGTTGCAAAAACCTATTTCTGTTCTCATGATAGATATTGACTTTTTCGCAGAATACAATAACTTATATGGACATTTTGAAGGAGATGAAGTGTTAAGGAAGATTGCTAGTATTATCGAAAAGTCTGTTAGGAGAGGAGGAGATCTAGTAGGACGCTTTGGCGGGGATGAATTTATGGTAGCTTTGACCAATACCGACAAAATGGGAGCACGAATAATAGCTGAGAAGATAAAAGATGCGGTGAAAAAGGAAAGCATCCTTCACGAAGCATCAAGTGTATCGCCATATATTACTCTCTCCATTGGCATTTCCACAATCACCCCTTCGTTGAGCGATTCTCCAGAAGCCTTGTTGAGACAGAGCGACTTGGCTATGTATCAGGTAAAACAATCAGATAGAAATAATATTCATTGTGAATAACAAAAAGCATCTCCAGTCTATATACATAAGGAGATGCTTTTTCAATGGTGATAACTGCATAAAATTAATAAAGAAGAAATTTAGCTATGGGCAATTCTACTAGCTGCAGCTGCGGCGATACCCGCCACCAAATCATCCATGAAAGTATGTAATTTTGGTCCGCTCTTGTTATCTAATTTGCTTAATATACCAGGCTTGGCTTTGTCTAAATACCCATAATTTGTGAAGCCAATGCTACCGTAAAGATTAACAATAGATAATGGTAGAATCTCGTCGATTCCGTAGAGCCCATCATCGTTTTCAACGATGGTTTGTAATGGCTCTGGGAGCTTTTTCTCTTCAGCAAGTTGGTCAAGCACCACGCCTGTTAAAATGGCATGAGCGACTTCGCGTTTTTTTAGAACGGCTTCGACACTTTTAAGGCATAATTCTTTGGTCAGTTTTTCTTGATAAGGTTTTTGTAAGTTATATACAATTTCAGCAATATCAGATAAATCGACACCTCTTTCTGCCAACACTTCTTTTGTTTTCTTTTCTAATAGTTCCATACTAATGCGTGCCATTTTAAACGCTCCTTTTTTAAATTAGTGAAACAAACGAATTAAATACAAACAGATCAGGGGGTGGTTACTCATAAATAAGGTTATCGTTCAAATATTCGAATACAAGTTGGTGTAAAACAGTCATTTTAAGATAAGGAAGACCATAGTAATCTTCGAAATCCGAATAATCTTCTGATCCGAAGTTTTCTTGGAAATAATTCTTAAGAGATGTTTCTGTTACAGTGATATTGGCATCTTCCGCGATGGCCTGAACGATGACAAAAAATCGGGCAACTTCTGAATGGTAATCATAATAGGTTTCCCTTAGTTCGTCGACTGAGGCTACACCAGCAATAAGTGGTAGAAATTCTTCCAATTCCATGCCATAATTGGCGGCTGAGTGTTCGTAAAAATGAATCATTGAGTTTTCATGATAAGTGATGATAAATTCTGGCAAATCTGAAACAGTTGAATTTTCGACGATGTAGGTTTCGATGAATTGGTCGATGCTTTCTTTTCGGATATCATTCATCAATTCTGTCTCGAGTTCTGCTACGGTTTCCCATCCATACATTGAGGAAAAATTCTGTTTTACAAAGTCATCATTCAATTCAGGAACTTTTTCTTCGACGATGTGGTTAATGGTAACGGCGAAAACAGCCTCTTTGCCGTTAAGGTTTTCCACGCCATAATCTTGAGGGAATGTTACAAATACATCAAATGAATCTCCAGGGGAATGGCCAATGAGTTGTTCCAAAAAATCATCGATATAATTGGTGACACCAATCGTAACTTTTGTGCCCATTCCATCAGTGCTTCCGCCTTCGAATGCAACATCGTCAACACGACCGACATAGTCAATATTAACTGTATCACCATTAATGACAGCTCGGTCAACCACTTCCAGCTCTTCCATATAATAAGATAGAAGCTGTTCCATTTCTTGATTCAAATCGTTTTGGGAGACTTGATGGATTGAAGCGGGTACCAGAATAGAGTTGTGTTCGGCTAAGTCTACAAGATCTAATGCAACAATATTTTCCCAGAAACCTTGGCTGTCTAGATTGGCGCTATAGATTTGTGCTTCGTCATGGTTTTCATTGTCTTGTGGATCTGAGGGGGTGTCTGTGTCGCTAGGCGTTGAAGAGAAACAACCCGAGAGCAACAGTGTAGTCAATGCAATAACGAGTATTAACAATAAGGTGTGTTGTCTTTTTTTCATAAAAATAATATCTCCTAACATAGTTTATTTGGTTGATAAGCTTATGATCATTATTACGCAGTAAACTTAACTCCGCTTTAAGATTTTAGACATAATGGCGTGAATGGTTGTAACTTTTAACCCAAGAGAATAAATAGATCGCAACAAATATGAAACTGAGGATCCAAGGGATCTTATAATCTCCAATATAATCATACATTAAAGCTAATGTCAATGGGCCAATTGCCTTGCCAATTTCTTGCGTACTTTTGGATAAAGCTAGTACATAACTATAATTGCTTTTGCCAAATATTGAATAAGCAATAAAATTTGCATTGATGGATCCGGTAGAGTTTCCGATGCCAAACATGGCTGCAGCCACTCCCATGAGAACTTGATTTGTTCCGAAAAAAGCCATCAAGCCAAAAGCGCCTAAAAATAGGACACCACCAAACAACAGACTTTGATTGTGGCCGTATTTGTCATATAACCACCCCAGAGCAAGTTTGCCCACTATAGCTGAAAATGAATAGATGGAGATCATCAAACTAGCAAATATGGGGTCATGCAAATCGGTGGCAAAAGGACCGATGTGTTGCATGCCACCTGCACAAGCGAAACCAGAAACAACCATCCCCAACATAAACAAATAATAAAATCCTTTTTTTTGAGCGGAAGCCAAAGGAATTCGAATGCCAGCAGTCAGGTTTTGTTTAGCAGATTGCCTTGTATTTGTATTTCCTTTGATCTTTTGAGTATATGGTTTTAATCCCATTTCTTCAGGCGTGGCTTTTAAGACAAACAAAATGGTTGGTAAAGCGGCGGCAATGAATATCAATGCTATGATCAAACGAGTCGAACGCCAACCGAGGTGGATGATTAGATTTGTGATAACCGGACTTAAGACCATGCCACCAACGTTGATGCCAGCAAAAACGATGCTCATTGCTAATCCTTGTTTATGATGGAACCAATTGGTGATCATCACAGAAGCAGGAATCATGCCCGCGGCCATGAAGGTAAAGCCAATAAATACAGAAGCAAGGTATAAATGCCATGCCGATGTGGCTAAAGCAAAAGAGGCATAAGCAATAGCCATGGTTAATGTAGCCGTCAATTGCACTTTTCGAAGATTTTTTTGGGTCATGAATTTCCCAATCAAAGGAGTGGCAATAATGCAAGAAATAGCGGTGATAGTGCTAGTCATCATGTACTGGCTACGAGTTAGTCCCATGTCTTCTGATATGGGGATGACATAAAGACTATTGAGAGTATCTACAAGAGTGGAGGCAAAAGACATCATGATCATGCCACCAATCACAATCCACCAACCGTAGAAAATTTTTCGATTATTCATGTTTCCCCCCAGTTATGAAATCCAACCTGTTCATTATAGTATAAACTTTCTTGGGATGCAATTGTTGCATCCGTAATAAGATGAAGGATGATTTGTGATAGGGTAAGGGCTGGAAATGACCTTATTGATTAGGGTTTGTTTGTGCGGATGACAACGAATAGCTTTTGGTCCATGATATAACAAAAGCCAATGCAAGTATTGAGCTGACAATCCAAGGTATCCGATAGCTACTATAATATTCGTGCATTGACGCGATGATCAACGGTCCAGTTGCGATTCCGATTTGTTGCATGCTTTTTGAAAAAGATAGCATTTTAGCATATCTTTTTTTGCCGAAAACAGAGAAGGTAACAAAGTTGGCATTAATGGAACCGATTGAGTTTCCAATACCAAAGAATACTGAAGCAACTAGCATGATGATTTTGTTGTTGCCGAAAAAAGCCATAAGGATAAAAGAGACAACAAACAAAACACCGCCGAAAAGAAGGCTTTGGTTGTTGCCGTACTTATCATACAGCCAACCAAGGATGAGCTTTCCAAAAATTGCCGAAAAGGAATACAGCGAGATAATCAAACTTGCAAACATGGGATCATGTAGATCTGTTACAAAAGGCCCCATATGTTGCATACCACCACCACAGACTGCACCTGAGAGGATCATACCGATCATCAACAAGAAGAAATAAGGTTTTTTAAGAAAGGGACTATCGTTGCCTTGGTTGGGTATATGAAGAGAAGTGTCAGTTGGTTCCCGCGAGGCAGATCCTTTCACTGCCTGGGGTTGTCCATAGGCTTGCAATCCGATTTTTTCGGGACTTGCTTTGAGCATGAACAGAATGGTTGGAATGGTGATGAGAATAAAAAAGCCTGAGACATACAATCGTGTCACTCGCCAACCATGCTGAAGAATTAAAGATGAAGTCAACGGACTCAAAATGACACCGCCAATGCTGATGCCGGAAAAGACTATGCTCATAGCTAGACCTTGTTTTTCCACAAACCAATTAGCGATCATAACAGAAATAGGGATCATGCCAGCAGCCATATAAGTCAAACCGATTATAAAAGATGCTAAATATAAATGCCAGGCAGAAGTGGCCATACTGAATGAAGCATAGGAAATAGCCATAATAAGAGTTGAAATAGATTGAATGCCAAGAAGGTTGTCTCGACGCATGAGACGTCCAATGATAGGGGTTGCAAAAATACAAGCTATAGCAGTGAAGGTGCTGGTTAGCAGGTAGTTGCTTCGTGACAAAGATAAATCTTGGGAGATAGGAACAACATAAAGAGTATTTAAAGCATTTACCATGGGTGTGGCAAAAGCCATAATAAGGGTTCCGCCAAAAACGATCCACCACCCATAATAGAATTTTGGAATTCTCATAACGTGCCTCCGGTTGAAACAATGCTCAATGCATTAAAACATGTCGGTGATATTAAAACTATAACATGAAAAACATTATCTGTTTAGTGGTTTTTCAACTCATCAATACCATTACAAAAAATCAAGCAAATCTTTGAAAATTCTATCCAAACGAAATTAATTCCCGGTATTAGGTAATTACTGTTGACATAAAATTTCTATAATAGTAAAATGATAACGTTATTAATAAAGTGCCCATGTAGCTCAGGCGGTAGAGCGTTTCCATGGTAAGGAAGAGGTCACCAGTTCGAGTCTGGTCATGGGCTCCAATAAGAATTAATAAAAGGAATTTTAATTTTAGGAGGAACAAAGATGGCAAAAGCAAAATTTGAGAGAAACAAGCCACATGTCAACATAGGGACGATAGGACACGTAGACCATGGCAAGACAACATTGACAGCG
>Ga0334895_1003690_pt1 | contig 11495 bp, 9 predicted proteins | sample GraSluR3_MG_7_FD_207229 | JGI IMG/M metagenome (GOLD analysis project Ga0334895, IMG submission 207229) | Sludge microbial communities from methane-producing bioreactor in Wageningen University, Netherlands - Granular Sludge_31_05-R3 | ecosystem: Engineered > Bioreactor > Anaerobic > Unclassified... | reverse complement strand
CCAACTACTTTTTTTACATCCAGTACAAAGGCAATACCTTTACCCGGGTCATCCAGGGATAATTCTTCTTCAATTGCTTTTAATGTTTCATCTGTTTTCTTTTGGTCAATTAAAGTTAACACTATTTCTTTCTCCGGCTCAATTGGAATACCAAATATTTTTCCATCCTCACGCACACCGGTACCACGTCCGTGAATAATTGAACCCCCTTCGGCTCCTGCCTTTCTGGAAGCATTTACCACATCTGTAGCAAAACCTTTGCTTACAATGGTCACAATTAAATCAAATTTTGCTTTTATTTCTGCCATTTTGTCCTCCATAGTACTTATAATTTTCTTCTTAAAATCTTATTAACCTATACAAAAGGAACTATGAATATTTATTTCACCCTTTTATCTTTTTTCTTTCATGGCATTATACATATTACAGATATCATCAATATTTTTTGAATCCAGAATAAATGCAACACTATTATCAATATTATTAAAATACATTTCCTTTTGAATTTTCTTTAATACCTTCTTACTTTTACCGGATTCAACCAGGACTAATATCATTTCCTTTTGCGGCTCAGTGGGAATGTCTGACATTTTTCTCTCTTCACTTAAGCCAACGTAATTTTCAAAGTTTATAACCTCTTTTTTCACATCTGCTTTTTTAGTAACATCAACTATGTGCTTAACATGCTCTTTGTTTGTAATAACAACAATTAATTCAAAATCAGAAATCACTCCAGTTTTTTTCTCTTCTTTCTCTTTAATATTTCTTATCTCTTTCTCCATTTTAGCTTCTGCTCTATTATATAAAAATCCTAAAATCAGGATTGATAGAATCGGCACCATGGCAACCATTGCTATCATTCCAAATGCATCTGTGAGAGGGTCACTCCCTGAAATAACAGTAGAACTCCCAACAAATAATGATAAAAGAAATGTAGCAATCATGGGACCGGTGACTACGCCTCCGGAATCAAAAGCAATCGATACAAAAACTGGACTGACAAACCACATAAAAATCAACACTATTAGATATCCCGGTAAAATAAAATACCACAGAGATATATTATTCATCATCCTGAACATAGATAAAGCTACCGCCACAGCGACCCCAAAAGATAAAAAATACAGGATAATTTTTCTATTAATTGAGCCTGCTGTTACCTTTTCAACTTCAATAATTAATACCTGGATTGCCGGTTCAGCAATTGTTACTACAAATCCCAATACAAATCCAATGGGAATAAGAATCCAATTATAAGATAATTGTCCAAGTGTCTTACCTATCAAATCACCCATGTAAATAAAGCCCAAATCAACCCCACTCAAAAATAGAACAAGTCCTGCAAAAGTAAGAAATAGTCCTCTTAAAACTATCACAAACTGAGCCCTGGGTAATTTTATTTTTACAAATTGAAATATAATAAATATAATTAAAAGAGGCAACAGAGCAAATAAAACTTCTACTGTTTTGTTTGTTATAATATCTAAAAATATTTCCATCAAAATATTATTCCTAAAATCAATACTGACAGAACAGGTCCGACAGAAGCTAATCCTACAAAACCAAAACTATCCCCGGAGGTAGTTTTAGCGCCACTTACTGAAGACATTCCCACTCCAAAGGCAAGAATGAACGGTACTGTCATAGGACCTGTCGTAACTCCTCCGGCATCAAAAGAAACTGCAAAAAAATTTGGTGAAGAAAATATAGCTAATAAAAACACTAAAATGTAACTGCCTAACAATATGATACGTAGAGATACTTTAAAAATTATTCTTATTAATGATAAAGCAAGAAATATCCCTAATCCCAGGGACACGGTAATCATTAAAAGGCTTTTTGGAATTTCCCCGTTTGATACATTCATTACCTGATCCGCAAGGACCTGTAAACCGGGCTCAGATATAGTAACGGCAAATCCTAATGTAATACCGAGACCAATCCATAACCAGAGATTCTCATTCTTCATTAATACAACGCCAAATTCCTCACCAATGGGTAAAAGGCTGTATCGTACACCTATAAGAAACAGAGTAAAACCGGAAAAAGTCAATACAACGCCAAAAAGAAATAACATAAATTCTCTAATCGGCAACCGAATAATTGTAAATTGTAAAAGAAATACTGCTAAAGTTATTGGCAATAAAGCCTGCAGTACTTCCATCATTGTGTCCTTAATATTCATCATAACTCTCCAGATTAAATTACATGCATCGCTAAAATATTATAATTAACAACTACATTTATGTATAATTTCTATTATTTGAGTTATTTCAGCAATAAATAAAATTGGATTAAATAAAGCTAACTTCCAAAAGATGTATTCATTTAGCATATAATAAAACAATTAAATTAAAGCCTTGTTTAGCTAAACAAGGCTTTAATTTTTCATTATTTTTTATAATCCAACTGATTCAATTATATACAAAAATAATACAATTAATAGACTTATAGGGATAATTACTAACCAGGGATTTACTTTTAGATATTCCGGGATAGTAATTTCACCAAACCAGCCTTTCTTGAGAAATTTTTCCAATCCTGGATATAAATGGGCAAATATTCCTGACCCTATTATAATTCCTGCCAATCCTCCTAATAAGGCATCCAGGTTACCCTGTCCTATTGCTGCTGAAATCGTTCCAGGACAATATCCCAGTAAGGCAAAGCCAATCCCAAATATCAGTCCACCGACAACTGTCATACCAATAGAACCTGGTTTCGGGTGCATTTCTACCATTCCCACTGCCTTCAGCAGGTAAATGCCAACCATTCCTACCACAATGGCAGATAATATTATCTTTATGACTGTGAAGTCCTTTAAAAGTAATTGCCCTATAATTACATCATATTTGGCTACCCCTCCTTTTTGCAGCAGAAAACCAAAGAAAAAACCCATTATAAGACCGAGGAATAGCTGGGTCCTGTTTTGAGAATGCAATTTTTTTAACATCTCTAACCTCCCAGTCCATAGTACATAAATTGGGCAGTAATTATTCCGCCAATAAAGAATAATATTACAGCAATCCAACTGCTAACTGCCAGCTGCATAGTTCCACTAATGCCATGACCACTGGTACAGCCGCCAGCCCAACGAGCTCCAATACCAAGAACAATACCACCAATCAATGCAGTAAAAAAACGTGGTAGAAAAGATACCCCAAACCGTGCCATCCAAAGAGAGGGAACCAGTCTTAAAGAAAAATCCCCTGAAAGCATCGCCGAAACTAAAGAACCTATTATAATGCCTAAAACAAACATCCATTCCCAATCTATTACAGCAGGAAATTTTTGGTAGTAGGGGTTTTTTTCTACAGATTTACCTGTTAAGGCCTGTTCTATCATGCCACTGGTTCTGGCGAAAGCGGTAGAACATCCAATGGGTTTGTTGGAAAGTAAAAAGGTAAACCAGCTTAATATCCCAATTCCTGCTCCCACCAGATAAGGAGACCATGTTTTCAAGGTAAAAATTTCCATTTAATTTTTCCTCCTTGTTTTGATTATTATTTCTACTATTTTCTATTTATCTTCCAGCGATAAGGAAAACTTCCCCATTTATTAATCGTTTCTCTGTTTTCCCCAAATTCTCCCATTCCGGTCATTCCACCGGCAACATTTACCAGCTGTTCAAACCCTCGCTGTAATAATAGGGAAATGGCAAGTGTTGAACGATGACCGGTGCTGCACACTACATAATATTTTTCCTCTTTATTCAGTTCCTTGTATCTTTCTCTCAAGTCAGGAGCAGATATGTTAATTGCACCTTCTATATGATGCTCTCCAAATTCGCCTGTGGCACGTACATCCAGGATTTTAACACTATCATTTTCTCTCAAAGATTCTAATTCCGGGGAAGAAACCTGTAATACATGACGGCTTGGCAATCCATCTTTAGCCCATTCAAACATTCCGCCTTCCAGGTAGCCATAGGCATTATCCAAACCGACTCTCCGAAGCCACACCGCTACCTCTTCAGCAGAAACTCTATCAGGTGTTACTAACAGAATCTGGCTTTCGGGGGGAATAACCCAACCTGCAAAAGTCGGGAAATTACCGTCATAATCAATACCATATGAGTTTATTATGTGCTGTCCTTCAAAGGCATCATAGCTCCGGCAATCCAGTATCACATATTCATCATATTCTGCCAGCTTTCCAAATTCTATTGGCGACAAAGCCTTTATGGGGTCCATTTTTCGTACTAATTTTGGACCTTTCCGGTTAATCTCACTACAACGGCTGAAGTGGTCCGGTGCAGGGGGCATATCATTAGTCAAAGAAGCAATAAATTCCTTTTCTGAATCAATCTGTAATGCTTCATTATATCTCCTTTCATACCCAATTGTACTTCTTCTTTTTGCTCCCATGGCTCTTCCGCAAAGAGAGCCTGCCCCATGTGCCGGCAATACTTCACAAAAATCAGGCAGTTCCTTAAACTTTTTCAGGCTGTCAAACAGCTTGGAAGCTAACTCCTCAGCCCTGCCAGGAAACAAATCCGGCCTCCCCACATCTCCTACAAACATAGTATCACCGGAAAATAAAACTACAGGATCTTTACCCCTGGACTTATCTGTAACAACATAGGCAATATGTTCCGGTGTATGACCCGGGGTTTCCAATACCCTGATTGAGATATTGTCAATTTGGAATTCATCTCCTTCTTTTAATGCCTGATGTTCAAACTGACAGTCTGCAGAAGCCGGTGCATAAATTTTAGCCCCTGTTTTTTCAGCCAGATCCATATGCCCTGATATAAAATCAGCATGTAAATGAGTTTCTAAAATATGAGTGATTTTAAATCCCATATTTTTAGCAGCAGTAATATATTTGTCAACATCACGGCTGGGATCAACGATAGCACAGTTTTCTTCTCCTCCTAACAAATATGAGCTGTGAGCAATCTTTGGCACATAAAACTGTTCAATATACATAAATTTCGTATCCTCCTATATTTTAATGGTAAATTAGAAATAAAAGAAATAAAAAACAAAAGTAACAACTACTAAAAACAAAAAAGTCATGATACCGCCTGCTTTTAAATAATCAGAGTTCTCGTAACTACCTGCAGTTATCAGCATAGCATTAACCTGATGAGTGGGCAATATAAAAGAATTAGCCGCACAGACTGCAACCAATAATACCAGAGGCCTGGCATCCATATTTATCAACACTGATAAATTTATAATCAATGGCACCAGGACAACTGTAGAAGCAACGTTTGACATAAATAAGGAAAATAAAGTGGAAATAAGGGCAATTGAAAAAATAATAAGGACAGGATGTTTGCCTTGCATAATAAACATTAACTTTTCAGCCAGAAAAGCAGCTGTGCCGGTTTTTTCCATAGCAATACCCAGTGGAATCAGCCCGGCAATTAAAAATACCACTTTCCAGTCAATTGCCTGATAGAATTCTTCAATATTCAATACTCCGGTTAATACCATGACAACTGCGCTGGTAAGAAGTGCAATAGAAAGGGGGTACCCGGCAAGAGCCAATCCAATACCTGCAGCAAAGCAGGCTATTGCCAGGAATGATTTTCCCTTCTTCTCACTTTCAGTTTTGATAGATGTTAAAACAATAATCTGGCTTATTTCTTTTAAATGATTAATATTTTTCCATAACCCGTGAAAGATTAGAATATCGCCTGCAACCAATGTTCTATCAGAAAAATTACCCCGCACTGCTTTCCCCTGGCTGAAAATCATGATTGGCTCTATATGATAATTCTTCCTGATAGCTAACTGGCGTATAGTTTTACCGACAAATTCAGACCTGGGAGGGATAATTGATTCGGCAAACCCGGCTTTTTGGGGATTTTGAAAATCAGGAAAAATATCTGACTTTTCAATTAATTGCAAATTATAAAAAACTGCAAACTCTTTTACTCTCTCTTCATTTCCAAGTAATGCCAGTTTTTGACCCGGTTTAAAGTGAGTCTCTCTCCAGGGGGCATATTCTATATCTTTTTCCATTGACAAAGCCAGTATATTTAGCTGATACTTTTCCCATATACCGGCAGCTTCGGGAGTCTTGCCAACCAGGGGGCTTTTTTCGGTTATATAGTAATGTCGAACCTGGTTGGGTAATTGCCACGATTCTATCAACATTTCCTGCTCAGGTTTGACTGCTTTAACATCCCTTTTTGGTAATACATAAGGTCCTAAAAAATAAAAGTATAAAATACCGGTCAATAATAGTAAAAGTCCAACCGGGGTTACGCTAAAAAGATTATACGGTTCCAATCCTGCACTTCTCAGGAAGTCATTTAAAATTATTAGAGGACCTGAGGCTACCATAGTAAGTGTTCCCCCTAAGATTGCAGCAAAACCCATGGGCATAATCAACTCTGATGGATGATAATTCTCTTTTTTGGCAATAATTATTATAACCGGTAAAAAAAGAGCCGCCGCACCTATGTTTTGTATAAAAGCCGATATCAAGCCAACAGAGAGAGATACCAGTACGATTAACTTGCGCTTATTTCCGGAGACAATCTTTATAATCCAACGGGAAAATTTCTCCATTATACCTGTTTTATAAATCCCGCTACCTATTACCATAACTGCAATCATGGCTATAACCGCATTACTGGAAAAACCTGAAATTACCTCTAAAGGTTCTAATATTCCTGACCATCCTAATGATAGCATACATAGAATAGCTACCAAATCCACTCGCAATATATCAAAGATAAATAGCATGATAGTTGCTATCAGGATTATTATAACAATCAGCTGCTGAGTCAGCATATCTGTTCTCCTGTTATAATTCAATATATTTTGCTTTACTTTTTCCTTAGCTCTTGAACCTTCTGGATATATTTTTCCATATCAAATTTTCTTTTCAAACCATTGTCATTCATAAAGCGCACTTTACCAAATATAGGACGTTCCTTCCATGCCCGGTCATGTTTTCCAAAACACCAGGCAATTCCCGTATATCCATTAGGGTCACGGCCATCCAGTTCATATTTATTATTTAAATAAATACACCTTTCAAAGGCTTCTTGAGGTGCAGGGCTCCATTCTAATATTTTTTTACCCCAGTACATACGCATATATCCGTGCATTTTTCCTGTAATTACCATTTCCTGCTGAGCAGCATTCCAATAGGGGTCATGTGTCAGTGAATGTTCTAATTCTGCAATTGAATAAACAATTTTCCTGGTATCATGCTGGTGTTTTTCCAGACTACTCTTTGCCCATCTGGGGAGCCCCTTAAACTTATCGTAGTTAGCATTATAATAAACATAATTTATTGCCAGCTCACGGCGAACAATTAATTCTTCCAGATACACCCGGTAGGCTTCAGCGGGTGCCTCTGATTTTAATTTTAATGCAATATATAATGGAGAAATCTGCCCGAAGTGCAAATATGGACTCATATGTGATAAATAGTCTTCAGATGGGTTATTCCGCAAAGATTCAAAACGATATATTTTTTCCTTGATAAACTGATTTAAAAAATCTTTGGCTTTACTATTTCCACCATGGAAGATTGGAGAAGCCGGTACTGAGCTGTCTACAGTCAGATAATCAAGACAATTGGAAATGTCGTCTATAGGTAATGATTTTATAGCAAAATTTAATGATGAATGTTTTGGTTCTGTAGTATCTATTGGCTTTAAATAATCTGATAATAATCTATTTACTTTTGGCCTGAAACTACCCGCAGTAAATTCTTCTTTAGTTGAAGCAGTTTCTACTGGTATAACAACATCACTTTCAACCTGGAGCATCAGACATGGTATTTCTTCTGCATATTTTTCTCTCCATTCAAGGTGAAAATGTAAATAACCGCAATCAGTAACAACTATAGCTGCATCTTTTGCCAGTTTAAGTAAATCCGGAGTAATGTTGTCCTCTTGATAATGAAGAATCATTTTAATGTTGTTTTTTTTCAATTCATTATAAACTTCCTGCAGGCCTTCCAGCATAAAATAATAATGACGGAAGTTAGCATCAGGAAAATTTTTTGTAAACTCAAAATAAACCAATACTGGTAATGAACGCTTATTAGCTATTCTGATTGCCGTTTCCAAAGCCTGATTATATTCAACACGCTGTGAAGCCTGCATCCAGTAGATAATATATTGTCCTGGCCGCTCTTCCTTCTCATTCAAGTAAGCAATTCTATCTTCCTGAATCATTCTGATATCACCTCACCTTAAAAATACTATTATCTATAATCTGAAGTAGATAGCAATAATTCATTTTTTACAATAATTGTTTTTTATACTGGTTATATTTATTTTATCATAAAGTAAAGATGAAAAATTATAATATTACCAATTCTCTGCTATTACCTGTTTAAATGCCTCAATTGTTTTATTAATATCTTCTCTTGATACATGTCTGTTAGTAACCAATCTTATCCTGCTTGGCGGAACAGGTGAAACTAAAATGCCCTTGTCTTTTAATATTTCTAAAAAAGTAGTAACCTGTACTTTTAACTGACTGATATCACAATAAATCATATTGGTCTGTACAGTTTCCAGGTCAATTTTTAATCCATCAAGCTTATTTAACTCTTCTGCAAGAAAACGGGCATTAGTATGGTCATCAGCCAAACGTTCTACCATCTTTTCGATAGCGATAATACCAGCAGCTGCAAGCACTCCTGCCTGGCGCATGCCTCCTCCCAGCATTTTTCTGTTTTTTCGAGCCCGCTTGATAAAATTACTGCTACCAGCAAGCATCGAACCAACTGGAGCACTAAGCCCCTTCGAAAGACAAAACATAACAGAATCAGCATTTTTAACTAATTCTTTTACATCAACTTTCAGGGAAACTGCAGCATTAAATATACGTGCACCATCTATATGTACTTTTAGTCCACCCTCATGAGCAAACTGACAAATTTCATCAATCAATTGTACCGGGTAGACTGTTCCTCCTCCTCTATTATGAGAGTTTTCAAGACACAATAATGTCGTAGGAGGGAAATGTAGATCTTTAGGTCTTAAAGATTGCTTTATTTGGTCTACATTAATAATACCATTTAATCCTGGTATCATTCTGGGAGATAATCCAGCCAATGCGGAAAAACCTCCAACTTCATAATAATAGGTGTGGGAATCTCCTTCCAATATTACTTCATCTCCAGGACGTGTATGACTCATTAGTGCACATAAATTTCCCATTGTACCACTGGCTACAAAAAGCGCCTCCTCTTTGCCCAATATTTCAGCTGACAGCTGCTCTAATCTGTTTACAGTTGGGTCTTCTCCAAAAACATCATCTCCCAATGGTGCATTCCGCATTGCATCTAACATTTCTGCAGTTGGTAATGTCTGGGTATCACTCCTAAGATTTATCATTCTAATTGTTCTCCTTCCCTGTTTTATCTAAATAAAATTTTTATTCAATTAATTATCAATATTACCCTATTTTTGCTTAGAATAAAATATTTTTAATATTAATAATAATAAAGATGTTCTTTTGTGTTATTTATAAACCCAATAGAACATCTTTACATTTTTCTTTTTATACCACTATAATTTTTAGCGCAGGTTTTGCAGGCTGAACATATCTTCATCCAATTCAGGATTTAAATTAATTTCAGTTATTACAAACTGGGTATAGGTGTCTTTACGCAATTTATTTTCCATGATTGATTTTATCGGTAACCATCTTCCCTCAATTTCTTCAATTTCCTGTATCTCGCTTACCTTCAATAATCTTCCACTTTCTGCATAAAGTTCTTCTTTTAACCCTACAAAACGCTCTTTATCTATCCAGGTTACCCTGTGGTAATAAGATACTTTTTGACCTGGAACAGCAATTGCTTCCAAAACATAACAGGGACGATCATTAAAAGTTTCTTCTTCTAAGAGCGTAAATGTATATAATTCAGTCAGTTTGTCGGATTCCATCATCTCCTGGTAAGAGAAATCACTTCCCATAAAACCCTGTTCTAACATATGCCCGGAAATTTTAACAATATCCTCGGCATCAGGGAAGAACATCCATAGATTATCTTCCTTTTTTAAATATTTGGTACCGCGATCAGCGGCATTGGTAAATTCTACCAGGGCATCCTCCTCCAATGAATACATTTCCATCGTTTTTTCAATTTCCCTGCCCCCTTGACTGATAATCATGGTTGCCTCTATCCGGGCTGAATGTATAAATTCATTATCATCTCTCTTTTCCATTATTTCTTCAGCAGTCATCTGGGCTGATACAATACCAGATAAAAAATAAAATATAATTATTATTAATATCCCGATTAAAAAATTTTTAACTATTCTTTGCATATAATAACCTCCCTTCATGTTATTTATCTGATTATCTTAATGCCTCATTGGGTTCCAGCCGTGCTGCCATTCTAGCCGGAATAATACAGGCAATTGTGACTACCACAACACCCAGAATAAAGGCAAAAATCAAATTTTCCAGGCTGAAAACAGTATAGAATACAGGTTCAAACATCAAATCTGCATTCATTCCTTCCATGGCTGCCCCAAAATCTATTCCTACAATAGAGAATACCTTGGTTATAATCCCTCCAAAAATAACCCCGATACCACTTCCCAGGGCACCGATAATTATGCCTTCCATTGCAAACAGGTAAAGTATTTCTTGAGATTTCAAGCCCAGAGCACTCATCATGCCAATTTCTCTGGTTCTCTCATTTACAATCATAATTAGCGTATTTATTAGAACAAAACAAGCCAGCAGGATAATAAATATATAAATGAAATTGTAAATTGTCCGAGCCATTGCAAATAGTTCAATCATCTGATAATCTCTATTCCAAAGTAGTAAGGTGTATTTTCCTGCATTATCATTACTGGCAAGGAAATCCTCGATTCCTGATAAAACTGTAGCTGTATTATCATAATCTGGTGTAATAATCAATAATTCCGTTACTTCACCCGGCATTTCCAGTATTGACTGTGCCTGGTCCAGGGGTAAGAAAAATAAATTATCATTCAATAAATCCAGATTACTTTCAATCTTTCCAACAATCTGATAAGTTGACCCTCGAAAAGCGTCAAAGGCAGTACTATATAAAAAAGTAACCTTATCTCCGACCTTTTTCCCGATTTTATCCATCAGACCGGCACCCATTACCAATTCTCTTTCTCCCGGCTTAATCATTCTTCCTTCAACTATCTGTTGATCTATTTCAGTAAATCTGATTTCTTCATCCGGGTCTACCCCCCAGCCCATCATTGTTATCATTTTATCTTCATGGCTGACCATAGCTCCAAACTTCAGGCGAGGAACCACTTGATCCACACCTTCTATTTGCAACAATTTTTCTCCTATACTCTCATAACCCTCTTCTTCAAAGCCATTTACACTGTATTTCAGTGATACCATGTGTTCTTTTAATTCATATTCTTTATCAATCAATCTGATATGACCTGCTACATAATGAATATGGTTTTCAAAAGTAGAATCTAATAACCCGCCAATCATTCCCCGCAAGAATACAACTGAAATAATTGCAATTGCAATTGCAATTACAGAAACCATCGTTCT
>Ga0334895_1003689_pt1 | contig 11496 bp, 8 predicted proteins | sample GraSluR3_MG_7_FD_207229 | JGI IMG/M metagenome (GOLD analysis project Ga0334895, IMG submission 207229) | Sludge microbial communities from methane-producing bioreactor in Wageningen University, Netherlands - Granular Sludge_31_05-R3 | ecosystem: Engineered > Bioreactor > Anaerobic > Unclassified... | reverse complement strand
CAAAGGCATAGATTCTTAGTTAAATTATGGTATGCTCAGCCAAAATATTGATGCTGGTAAATTCGAAACACTAATTGAGATTAACACCCTCATAAACTCCGATTATTCGGATCCAAAAGCATTGCTGACGCGGATCCTTGAATCGGCGACACGCCTCACCGCTGGTGAGGCGTCTTCGTTATTACTGCTCAATTCTGAAAACAACAAACTTTACTTTGAGATTTCCCTTGGATCCAAGGGCCCGGATGTGCAGCAGTTTTCTCTGAACATTGGTGAGGGCATAGCCGGGTGGGTGGCCCAGAATAACCGCAGTCTGATAGTAAACGACGTTGAAACAGACAGTCGATTTTTTGCCGATATAAGCCAGCAGATTGGGTATTCTACAAAATCGATATTGGCGGTACCCATGCGCATAAAAGAACAGTGTGTGGGTGTAATAGAAATAATCAACAAGACCAATGGAGCCCTCTTTGAGCAGGAGGACCTTGAATGGCTTGAGGTCTTCGCCAACCAGGCAGCGCTGGCTATAGTAAACGCCCGCAGTTTCCAGAAGGTTCAGAACGAGGTCTCTCTGTTGCGGGGACAGATAGATGAACGGCAGTATTCCACCTTTATCGGAAAAAGTGAGGCAATAAGGAATTGTCTTTCCATAGCACGTAAAGCTGCAGCTACCGACAGTTCGGTTCTGATAACCGGTGAGAGCGGTGTGGGAAAGGAACTTGTGGCAGAACAGATTCATACATATTCGCCCCGAAAACAAGGCCCGTTCATACGTGTGAACTGTGCTGCTCTGCCTGAGAGTCTCATAGAAAGCGAACTGTTCGGACATGTCAAGGGAGCCTTTACCGACGCGGCCCAGGACAGGAGAGGACGTTTTGAGCTTGCAGATGGCGGTACAATTTTTCTTGATGAGATAGGAGAGGTCCCGCTGAATGTCCAGGCCAAATTGCTTCGGGTTCTTCAGAACCGAGTATTTGAACGAGTCGGGTCATCCGAGCCGATGAGCTCAGACGTGCGTATTATTGCTGCCACCAACAGAAATCTGACAAAATCAATTGAGGATTACAATTTCAGAAGGGATTTATACTACAGATTGAATGTCCTGCCTATAGCAGTTCCACCCCTCAGGGATCGGCAGGAGGATGTTCCTTTACTCGCTGAATACTTTCTGAAACTCTACAGTGGAGAGATGAACAAGAAAATAAGCGGTTTTTCCCCGGAAGCCATGGATATACTCATGCGTTACGAATGGCCGGGAAACGTCCGGGAACTGCAAAACGTGATTGAACGTGCTGTTGTACTGGCGGGTAACGAAACTCTTCAGGCCGAGGACCTGATGCTGATGCAGGACTCCGTGGAAAGTTCGTCCATGTATCAGGGCAGGACCCTCAAAGAAGCAATCAATTTATTTAAACGTCATTTTGTTCTGGATACCCTTAAGAAAAACAGGGGAGTACAGAAACACGCTGCCAGGGAACTGGGTATACAACGAACATATTTATCAAGACTCATAAAAGAGCTGAATATTAATTTGACCAACGAAAACGAGGAGTACTGAAATGGAAAATCAGGAAAAACTGAATCTCGGGACCAGAATTGCCCAATGGATACAGAAGCGTAAAAAGATCTTGCTAACAATCCTGGCTGTTCTTGTTGTTGTTCTGATTGTTCTGGGAATAGTTAACGGCCTTTCTTCTGCTAAGAACAGAAAAGCAGCAGCAAACCTGCTGGAGTTTGAAGAACTCTATTCTCAATGGAACAACGCAACAACAGAAGAACGTGAAGGTTTCGTTCAGGATATCCGGAACAAGTTTGAAGAAATTGAGAATGAGTATAGCGGAACCTACGCGCATCAGAGGGGTTTATTCATGATGGGGGACTTGTATTTTGCCAACGAGGAATGGGAAGATTCTCTGGATAAATACCTCTCCCTTGCAGGTATGTACAGTAAAAGTTATCTTGCCCCTGTAGCTCTGTACAATGCTGCGGCGGCAGCTGAAGAGCTTGGTAATAACGAAAAAGCCGTGGAGAACTATCAACGCATATCCGCCGAATATGCCGAATCCTCCCTGGCTCCCCGTTCACTTTTTTCTGTCGGACGTTTACAGGAGCAGAAATCTATTGAACAAGCACTGTCAGCATACAACTCACTTATTGAGCTTTACCCTCAGAGCAATTGGACAAAGCTGGCACGAAGCCGTATAATTGAATTGAATATTTCAAAATAAAAAATCCCGCAAAAAAGGGGCAGAGGGATGAAAAAAGAGATAAAACGAAGACGTAAGATACTGGAGACCAAATACTTTGGTATTCTTATCGGTCTCTTCATATTTGGTTTCATCCTTCTGCTTAACGAAAGCACCAGCATTTTCAGCAATATTGAGGAACAGATGCTGGATGTTCATTTTGGGTTTAAAACCATCACCCAGCGGGAAAGCATCCAGGAAGGGGTCCTTCAAGAAGAGTTCGACTCGAAAATTTCCGATGATATTCTGATAGTCGGCATTGATTTTAATTCCCTCAGTCAGTTTGGAAAATGGCCGTTTCCCCGCTACCGTGAGGCTGATCTGTTGAACTCTTTCTCCCGTATACAGAATCAGGAAGAGCGGGAGCGATCGGTATTCCTCGATATATTCTTTATTGAACCGGACGAAAAAGGCTATGACGATGTACTGCTCCTTGAGGCAATAGAGGACAACGACAGGGTTTTTCTTGAGACTGTATTGGATGAGTTTCCTCCATCCTCACGGGAGTATGAAGATTTTTTCAGTCGCCAGGATGTGCTCATAGAAAGGTGGGGGAAAGTAACAAATATTAAAGGTGACTGGCATGAAATTCCGGCCTTCTACGGACTGCAACCGCCACTGATACCCTTCGGGGAGAAGAGCCGGGGCTACGGGCATGCCAATTTTCATACTGATTCAGACAAGGTGTATCGGCGTCAACAGATGGTGGCGAAGATCTCTCGCCTTGTCGAAAGTTATCGGCTTGATGACCTTGCAGCAATCAGTTCGGACCTGCCTGTGGACGGATCCAGTTTTGAACGTCTTGAATGGGTGGATAAAAACGAACGTCCCCATACCATTCCCCCCGGGATTACACCCGAAGGTTTCGCGCAAATTTCAGAAGAGATCAGGGCGAATGCACCGCTTCGCACGGTGGATACAAATAATGACGGTACGATTGATGACTCCTACCATGTTATTCGTAAATATCAGGATACATTTGTTCCGGCAATAACACTCTCACTCGCTCTGGATTATTTTAATAAAAACTGCGATGACCTGGAGGTAGTTCTGGGTAAACATATTCGCATACCCGAACCAATGAAATTCGATGTTGAAAGCTCCAGCTGGGTTCCCTATGAGATTACCATAAAAGATGCGGTGTACGACAATGAAGGGCGTCTTCGAAAGCCGGCGGTAAGCAGAATTCTTGAAGAGATAAAGATCCCCATCGATGAATACGGGAATATGCTGATTAATTACATGGGACCGAAATCCTTTGCCGACCCTCAGGGGAGAAAAACCTTTCCCGTACGATCCTTTGCCGGATACGCGGCAAATCCACCGGGAAAGGACCCTGAAACATGGCCCCGGACCAAAGCTCTGGGGAATAAAATCATCATGGTAGGGGCCTTTGCCAGGGGTATAGCGGATGATGAAAAACCGACTCCCTTTGGACTGATGTACGGAGTGGAGATACACGCCAATGCCCTGAATACCATTCTTATGGATAATTTTCTGCACCATGTCCCGGACTGGGCGAATTATGCCGTTCTTTTTGTAGCTGTCATGCTGATAGCCCTGATCAGTTCACGGATGCCCACTCTCTGGGCTCTTGTGATACTGCTTGCCGGTCTTCTGGCTCTGTTTCTGACAGTGTCGATAGTTTTTGAATCCCAGAACCTGATCATAGATTACAGTCCCGCTGCCGCTGCCGCTGGTCTTACCTTTCTCTCGATAATTGCCTATCGTGTCATGACGGAAGAACGGGACAAACGCATGATCAGGAATATGTTTGGTAAATATGTTTCTCCGGGAGTTGTCGATCACCTTATCGATCATCCCCCAGAGCTTGGAGGCGTGGATAAACAGCTTACGGTATTCTTTTCGGATGTACGCGGATTTACAACCCTTTCAGAAAGCATGACCCCCCAGGAGCTGCTGAATCACCTGAATGTCTATTTTACCGTCATGACTGACATCATACTGGATTATAAAGGTACCCTGGATAAGTATGTCGGAGACGAGATAATGTGTTTCTGGGGAGCACCGCTGCCTCAGGATGAACACGCCCTGCTCGCATGTCAGTGCGCTCTTAAACAGCAGAAGGCATTGGAAGAACTGAACGCTGCCTGGCCACCGGAAAAGCGTATTCACATCGGGATTGGTATAAATTCCGGTATCATGACAGTCGGGAACGTCGGTTCAGAAGGCCGAATGAACTACACCCTCATGGGAGATCCCGTCAATCTGGGAGCCCGCCTTGAAGGAACCAACAAGCAGTACGGAACAACCGTTATTATTAGTGAGTTTACCTACGGCTTCGTAAAGGACAGGGTGATTGTACGCGAGCTGGATAACATCCGTGTCAAGGGAAAAAACAAGCCGGTACTGATCTATGAACTTGTGGACTGTCTTGACGACGGGGCTTCCGAAACTGCAGCCGGTTAGGGCAGGGGAAGTGTCGAAGTTGTCATTGCCGCTCATCAGCTTGCTGCTGATGTTAATGATAGTCTCCTCCTGCGGTATGCCAACCAATGCCTATTTGTATGCGCCAATTCGAAGAACTGAAAGTTTCGATTTAGGGATTATGAAATTCGATAACTCCACGGAAAATGATTCCGATATTTTTTTAGGGTACATGCTTCTCTACAGGTTTTACTTGTCAAGCGAGCTTCCTGCTGACAGAAGCGATACGGATGCATGGAACGACATAGGGGAGGCTTTCTTTTCCACCTCGGTCCTGAATACCTACGACAAGGAAAACGAACGGGGATATTACAGCTCCAGTCTAAACTATTCTCTTTTCAAGGTTCTTGAGGTTCCTTATGGCGACAGGAGCGACGGTTTTACCGTAACCCTTGATTTCAGTTTTAATAAAACAGAGGGTGATTATTTAAGCAGTACCTTCAAGCTGCGAAGATCTTTCCGCAGGGAAGATGAATTTAATCAACTGAAATGGGTGGAAGAAATTGAAACAGAAAGGCCATTGTTTTCACAAAGCGTTCCTGATTATGATCTGACAGATACCGATTTGCCGCAAAATGTCAGTACTTTAAATAACACGGAGCTTGTATGCGCCGTCTGGACCGTGGCTTACGGTTTTGATATTTACGATACCTTTCAAAACGTATACAGTAAACCCGTCTATCTGGGTAATTTTATGTTTACCATAAATTAATTAAAGGCAGGCATCATATGTTCAGCTACTATTTTAATATTGCCCTGGTGTATATTCTTCTTGGATTTATTACAGCGGTGTTTTTTTATTTCATACTGAAAAGGGATATCTTCGGCCGATTCTGGGGTGCATTGATTGTGGCACTCATAGGTTCCTTTGCCGGGGGAGTATTCGGATATATCCTGGATGATCTTATTACGCGCCTGACGAGGGTTAACGGTACGGTAAATATTTTTCCACCCCTGATAACTGCATTTATCTGTATATGGGTATTCTCGAATCTGAGCGAAAAGCAGAAAAAGGATGATTGATATTACTTCCGATAATTTATATTCTGTCTACTTGAGCGGCAGCACCGAAAAGTTGAGAGGATAATCGTGGTTGATAGAAAAGAGACTTTTGATGACCTGTACGAGATTATTTCCCGCTTGAGGGCGCCCGACGGGTGTCCCTGGGACAGAAAGCAGACCATGGACGACATGAAACGCTATCTTCTTGAAGAGAGTTATGAAACCGTTACAGCTGTACAGGATAAGGACACCGAATCAATCAAGGAAGAAATCGGCGATGTCCTGCTTATTCTCTCAATGATGATACGAATCGCTGAGGAGAAAGGCGACTTTTCCCCCGGGGATGTGTTCGACGAAATATGCCGGAAACTTATTCGGCGTCATCCCCATGTGTTTGGTGAAGATGAGATTGAGGATCCTGAAAAGGTCAAGGAAAAGTGGGAAGAGATAAAAACCACTGTTGAAGGCAGAAAGAAAAAGAAGGGCGTGCATGCAGTATCTCCAGGTTTCCCTCCCCTTGAGCGTTCATTGAAAATACAAACACGGGCTGCTAAAGAGGGATTCGACTGGGAGGATCACAATGGACCTTTCGAGAAGATCGAAGAAGAGCTTGAGGAATTAAAAATTGCAATAAGTACAGGCAAAACCGTCGACACTGAAGAAGAGCTGGGAGATGTTCTCTTCTCCGTTGTCAATATAGCGCGTAAATTGAATATAGACCCCATGACTGCCCTTCATAGAACGAACGAGAAGTTCATTTCCAGGTATGCGGAAGTCGAGCGACTCATGAAGGAAAACTCCCTGGAAATGACACAGGAAAACCGGCAAACTATGGACCGCTACTGGGAACGGGCAAAGAGACTGGAGCAGAATCAGGACGATCAGTCTTGAAATAGGTTTTTATTCTTGTAAGTGCAAAACTGTCAAGATTATCCGGATATGTGTTTCGAAGGATTCTGTTGATTCCCTTTATATTCTGTTTCCCGTCGGGATAAAAAAAGCGATACACAAAACAGTCATTCTCTTTACCCACTAAAGATATGTATGGCTGAAAAATATCTTCTATTTCCAGTTTATGTTTTTCTGCAAAGGAACTTCCAGCTTTTAATTCATAGTCTGAACCGTGGTAATAGGACATAAGCGACTTGACCCCCGCCGGGAAATCAAAAAATGATCCGGATACAATTTGCATTCCATCCGGAAGTGAAGTGTTGCAGAGGTTTATGAAGTCACCTGGTTCAAAGGATTCATCAAGGAAGATCAGTGCGACTTCGTGCATGGAAGAAACACCCAGGGATAAGGGGTGCGCAAACTCAAGTTTGGGCTTGGGATTGAAACCCTGCGTGTACTGGACAGGAATCTCCTGTCTGGTAAAGAGTCGTTGAAACACCGTAACAAGGTTTTTATGCGACAGGAACCTGGAGGGCCCTTCTTTGGTAAAACTGAAGATAAATTTTCTGAATGAACGTGTATACTCTGCAGCTGGAGTTTTATTATCATCTTTTTCAATCGGGCCGGGCTGCGCAAGATTGACACCTTGCTCATCATCACAGGCACCGCAGTTATGATGACAAATCTGCTTGCACGGGTCGGTAAGCTCAGCATTTTCCGCCCGCCTGTATTCAGCATCAAGATAGGATTTGCGCACACCGATATCAATGGAATCCCAGGGAAGAACTTCGTCCATTGTCCGCAGCCGGCTGACTTCAGCGATGGGATCCCAGTTCTCTTCCTTCAAAACACTTCGCCACACATCGCGATCAAGGTGTTCTTCCCAGGCATCAAGCCGAGCTCCGGCATGATAGGCTTTTTCTATTATTCCCCCTACCCGTTCATCTCCGCGAGATACAAGCCCCTCGAGGATCGAAGCGAATGGTGAATGATAGCCGAATTTGTAGAGCTTTCTGTTCAAGCCGTTGCGTATTGAGTGGATCTTGTTGAGTGACTGTTCTTCGCTCAGCTGACAGGATCTCTGAAACGGGGTATGCGGCTTGGGAATAAAGGTGTTAACCGTCAGATGTATTCGGACTCCTGTATTTTTCCTGATCGTCTCCAGGTAATCAATTATGGATTGAGGCGTATTTTCGGTATCCTGGGGAAGACCGATCATAAAGTAGAACTTGGCGTTTCTCCATCCGAATTCTTTTGCAGCGTTAAGTATTTCGATTATTCTATCTGCCGGTACTTCCTTGTTTATACTAAATTGCCCGTCATCCTCCGGGGTTTCGATCGCAAAGGTTAAGCCGCTTTTCCTGACTTCCGATATCCGGTTAAGAATGGGAAGCGTAAAGCTGTTGACTCTGAGAGACGGCAGGCTGAAAGACACCTGGCGATCTGAAAAGCGCGCAGTCAGTCGGTCCACAAGAGACTGCAATTGTGAGTAGTCGCCAGTGGAAAGACTCGATAGAGTAATTTCTCTGTAACCATATTTATGAAAAAGATACTCCGCTTCCTTGATAATGAGGTCAATCTCTTTTTCACGGTGAGGCCTGTAGACGATCCCGGCATGACAGAATCTGCAGCCATTCGGACATCCGCGCATTATCTCGACTACACCGTGATCCTGTACAGCGCTCATGCCGGGTAAAGGGAATTCCTGAAAGAAAGAATTGCAGCCGAACCCCTGCCATACCGAGCGCAATGTTTTTTCCGCTTTTCCCGGATACCATATGCTGGGATGCTGGCATAAAAGGTCGAGGAGTTCCTTTCGACCGGCCCCCTTTCGCTTTGCATCCCTCATCTGTTCAATCAACTCGCTCCATACCTGCTCAGCTTCACCGATAAATACTGCATCCAGAAAAGCGGAGAACGGCGTCGGATTTGTCAGTGCGCTTCCTCCGGCAACGACAATAGGATCATCCGGCCCTCTGTCAATGCTGCGGAGCGGAATGCCACCCATATCGAGGACTGAAAGAATCGACGTAGCAGAGAGCTCGTACCCCACGGTAAAGGCAACAATATCGAAATCTCGTACAGGGCTGCCGTTCTCAAGACTGTACAAGGGCAGTTTTTTCCTGTTTAATAATTCCTCAAAATCAGGAGCCGGGGCAAAGACTCGCTCACAGGCAACATCTTCCAGGGAATTTAACATGGTGTACAGAATCCGGATTGAATAGTTTGACATGCCTATTTCGTAGAGGTCCGGAAATGACAGGGCAATTCGGAAACTTGTTTCTTCTGGTTTACGTATTATTGCGTATTCGCCGCCCGCATAACGTGCCGGTTTCTCCACTGACAACAGGCTGTTGCCAAGAGCATCAATAATATTTTTACGCATGATAGATCCTTGTACTAAAAATGATATCGCCGTTGATGAATATTCAACAGAATTCCGATGGAAATGAGGGAATTAAGAATGGATGATCCGCCGTAGGATACAAAAGGCAGAGGGATTCCGGTTATCGGCATGACTCCCATGGTCATACCGATATTGACTACCATATGAAAAAATATCATGCCCACGATACCTGCACCAATGATCTTTCCAAAACGATCCTTGGCGGTCCAGATTATATAAATACCCCGGAGCAAAACAATGGTAAATAGAAAAAGGACCAGAAAACTGCCAATAAAACCCCACTCTTCGGCAATAATTGAAAAGATAAAATCCGTGCTCTGCATTGGAAGGAACCGGTATTGACTTTGAGTTCCCTGCAGGAAGCCTTTCCCGTACAATCCTCCCGAACCGACAGCTGTGATCGATTGAATAATATGCCAACCCGTACCGCGAGGATCCACTTCAGGATCAAGAAAAACGATGAGACGCATTATCTGATAATCCTTCAGTACTTTCTGCATTATTAAAGCGCCAAAAAACGACAAGGATGAAGAGAATGCAAAAAACCCGGTCCAATAGAAATATTTCCTGTGATAAAAGATGTACCCAATAAGCGATATAATTGTCAGCAATGCCGCCACAAGAATCAGGTATGGCCAGAAAGAATCCTCCGTAAGAATACGAATGAACAAGCCTTCATTATGAAGAATCATGCTGTTCCATTCAGGGAGAATACCGATAAAGATTGTCAAAGCACCGCTGAGAACCAGAAAAAAAAGATATCGTAAAGGTATCTGGGCAATAAAGGCAGAAAAAAGATAAATCGGTACATAAACCAGAGCTGTACCCATATCGGGCTGGAGAAGAATGAGTCCCATTGGAAGGGCTACAATCCCAAGACTTATAAAAAGGGTTCTCAGCTTGTTAATCGAGTTACGGTGATGGTCAAAGAAGTGTCCCAGGTAGAGTATCGTAAGGATTTTCATGATTTCAGAGGGCTGTCCAATATGGAATGACCCCAGGCTTATCCATGACCGGGCACCGTTGACGACTTTTCCAAAAAACAGGGTATAAATCAGGGAGATAATTCCGGCCATATAAAAATAGAGAGACCATTCACCGAGGCGTGAATAATTACCAAAACTGAACAGTAGACACAGCAATAGTCCGATGGAAATTGAGATTATCTGCTTTATATGCTCATTTGAGTATACAATACCGCTGGATGAAACACCGGAAGAGTAAATAAAGAGCACACCGATCAGCATCAGAAATATCACTGAGAAAAAAATAAAAATATCAAAACCTAAAAATGATCGAATCTTCATAAGGGATTATCCGTAAAAAGATCAGGGAACATCCATTGCCAGCGTAAGGATTTTACCGCCTGTTTGAAGTCCTCGTCTGCAAAAATCCCCTGAAAAATAATATTTGCAGCTTTAGGCGCCCACCATTCCCAATCATTTACAGCTTCCACATTAATTGCCACGACTACCTGTTCCTCGGCTGGTCCTTCATAGGGCGCATAGGCGACGAACCAGGAACTCCACTGGTCTTCGAATCCGGCTTCTCCGGTTCCGGTTTTTCCGGCAACTTCTACCGCCTGGGTTGTTAAAACTACCTTTGCAGTTCCATCTACGATTACACCCCGAAGATATTGCTTGACCTCTTTGAAAACCTCAGGATTTATTGTCGACTTCTGAAGTATTACAGGTTCTCGTTCCTCTACGATCGCCCCTGATACAGGGTCTCGTACTTCTTTCAGGATATGCGGGCGATATATTGTCCCCTCGTTGACAACCATGGCCATCATGTTGGCCATCTGAACAGGGGTAACAAGAAGGTCGCCCTGCCCTATCGAAATATTGGCCGTATCTCCGCCTACCCATTTTACGTTGAATGTTTGTTCCTTCCATTGCGGATTTGGTACTTTACCTGCGGTTTCGCTCGGAAGATCAATGCCTGTCGTTTGACCAAAACCGAACTGCTGTGAAAAGTTGACTATGCGGTCAACGCCAAGGTATCTGACTCCCAAAGTCCAGAAATAGACATTGCAGGATTCAGCAAGAGCGCCTTCGAGATCAAGGAGCCCATGACCTGTCTTTTTATGACAATTGAAAACACGATTTCCAATGCGCAGATACCCGGGACAATCGATTTTCTGTTCCGGCGGAAAAACCTTTTCTTCCAGTATGGCAGTCGTCATGACTGTTTTGAACGCAGAAGCGGGAGCATACGAGGCCTGAATGGCTCTGTTCAGGAAGGGAAAACGGGGATCAAGGCTCGTTTTTCTGTACTCGGAAAGATCCCAATCCGTTCCAAACATGTTTGGATTAAACCATGGATACGATACCATGGCGAGTATTTCTCCTGTGGAGGGCTTCAGGACGACAGCTGAGCCTACTCTTGGTCCAAGGGCATTCTCAACAAGTTTCTGTATCCTGCGGTCGATCGTCAGAACCAGATTATTGCCGGAGACAGGGGCTTGTACATCCACACCCGGCTGAAAAACTCTTCTGCCTC
>Ga0334895_1003685_pt1 | contig 11505 bp, 10 predicted proteins | sample GraSluR3_MG_7_FD_207229 | JGI IMG/M metagenome (GOLD analysis project Ga0334895, IMG submission 207229) | Sludge microbial communities from methane-producing bioreactor in Wageningen University, Netherlands - Granular Sludge_31_05-R3 | ecosystem: Engineered > Bioreactor > Anaerobic >... | reverse complement strand
TCATGATAATATCGCCGGGATCATCTTCCGAGAAAGCCCGTATATACGCGGAAAAACTGCGGGACCTGCTGGAAAATCAGAATTATTCCATAAAGATACAGGCAACCGGAAGCTTCGGCATCGCCGGATATCAGTCGGGGGATTCAGTTTCGAGTCTGATAGAACGGGCGGACAGAGCCCTGTATCGTGCTAAAACCGGCGGAAGAAACCGGGTGGAAATTGAGCCTCCTGATCAGGCGGGAAAATCAGTATAGTCCAGCAGGGGTTTCCAGCGGACCTCTTCATGGCCGAGATTCCTGGCAAAGGAATCGACCAGGGACGAAACCAGGTGATTCACTTCGCCGGCTGTCATTCCTTCCAGGGACAAAACACCCCCCGCAGACCTGTCGTGCCCTCCGGCATTATCCTTTACCAGAGGCAGCTTTTTAATCAGGGTGCCGGCGTTCATCCGTTCGCTGGAGGTTCGTATGGAGATTATCAGACTCTGCTTGAATATTCCGGTACAGAGAACGGAGCTGATGCGCTCGTGCTTGAGAAAAAAATCCGCCATCTCGGCGACAATCTCGGGATGATAGATCTTCGTCAGATGGGTGCATATGGTGTTGCGGTAAATCAGGGCGTTGTTCAATGCCCTCCCAAGCTGCAGAAAATAGTAGTGCGGCAGGTTGGGATTCACTATCTCCCCGTATTTCCGGATGCTCGCCTGGGTATAGACGGTCAGGTATGCCTGAATATCCGCGGCGGCAGCCTCCCGGTGCATGCTCTGGGTTTCCGAATCGATGGCATAGGCCAGGGCTGTGGCAATATCCGCGGGTATCTCGATTTTCGCCGCTTTTAACAGCTCTACCAGAATGGTCGCCGTGGCCCCTATCTCCGGGTTAATCAGGGCCAGGTCGGCCAGGGTGTCCTTGCGCGGCGGATGGTGGTCGATCACGATGGTGCATCTGTCCCTGGCACTCAACACGTTGTTTCCAGCTCCGGGCTGTGAATCGATGAGCGCCATGGAGTCATAACGGGAACGCTTGATCCGGTTATACTGCTTGAGGTGTATTCCCAGCTTTTTTACCATAGCGCGGTTTTCCGCCCTGGCAATAATACCGGAGTAGGCGATACTGGAACTGAGCTTGAATTTCTCCTTCAGCAGAAGCTGCAGGGCCGCCCCGGAGGCTATGGCATCGGGATCAGGATGAGTGTGCAGCAGAATAAGGAGCTCCTCCCTGTTCGCCAGAATATCCCCCAGGCGCTTGAGAACGGACTCTGCATTCCAGCTGTTTTTTCCGTTCGACATCAGGACTTTCCGGGACCCATAATGAAAAACCTATGGCATGGAAACATCACTTTCAGTATACTATAACAGTCCCGGTAATGAAACCGTATAGGAACAGAAAGAAATGCGACTATCCCTGAAAAACAGACTGCTTGTTCTACTCAGCATCACCATGCTCACGGCATTCGTTCTGATAAGCGTTTTGAACTATTCCACCGCGCGAAGGGCAATAACCTACGAGATAACCAGTTCGTCTCTTCCTCTTCTCAGGGAGAATATCTATTCGGAGATTCGGGAGGACTTTATTCCTTCCATGAATATAGCCTCCATGATGGCCACCGATTCATTCCTCAAGAACTGGGCTCTGAAGGGAGAAGAAGATCAGACTCAGGTCGTACAATACCTCAGGGAAATCAGGGACAAGTACGGCTATGAATCGACCTTCTTCGTATCCGCCTTGAGCGGCAGATACTACCACTACGACGGCATTCTCAAGACCATCAGTCCCGATGACCCCCACGACATCTGGTTCTATGATTTCATTCAGTCCGGAAAGGAGTTTGAACTGGATGTTGACAGTGATGAAGCAGCAAAAAACCGGCTGACCATTTTCTTCAACTACAGGGTGCAGGATTATGACGGAAGGCTCCTGGGCGTAACAGGTGTCGGCATCGTCATGGACGATTTCGCGGGATACCTGCGGAACCGGCAGGAAAAATACAACCGGCGCATATTTCTCACGGACCATCAGGGACTAATACAGGCCCACTCCGATCCTGACAAAGTGGAACGGGAGTCCATAACCCGGAAACCCGGCATTTCAACAATCGCCCAGGATATTCTTCTGGCCGAAGACAGCCCTCTGAACGCAAGCTACGACAGTGACCATGGCCGCGTATTGGTTACTTCCCGCTATATTCCCGCCATAGACTGGTTTTTGCTGGTGGAACAGGATGAAAACGATGCCCTGGGCAGCACCCGGGCAGCTCTGATCCGGACCATACTGATCGGGATAGTCGCTTCTCTTCTGATTATTCTGTTCAGCACCCTCACTATAAACCGTTATCATGCCCGTTTAAAGGAACTGGCAACCACAGACAGCCTGACCGGCTGCTCAAACCGACGAGAACTGGAAAAACAGCTTGAACGCCTCCAGTACCGGAAGGCCCGCTACGGTTCCGATGTAGCCCTGATCATCATAGATGTCGACAACTTCAAGCGCCTTAACGATACACGGGGTCACCAGGTGGGGGATCAGGTACTCAAGGTCCTGACGGGAACCATCCAGGAGAGCATTCGCCCGGATGACACCCTGGCACGCTGGGGGGGAGACGAGTTTGTAATCCTCATTGAAGACAACCTTACTGCGGCCCGGACCGTTGCCGAACGGCTCAGGTATTTCTTTTTCAAGAACTGGACGGAGCAGAGACCCGAAGGTCCGGCCATATCCCTCAGCATGGGTATTGCTGAATTGGGGAGCACCGAAGATACGGCCAGCCTGATACAGAAAGCCGACAGCGCCCTGTACCGGGCAAAGCGCTCCGGAAAGGACAGGATCGAAGTATCCTGAGCCCGGACAACCTTCCAGCACAGGGCTCTTTATGATATTTTTACAGGACCAGTATGATACATCGAGCAACGGAAACCATCCTCATAGATCAGGACTGTATTGGCGGGAACTCTCATATCGAAAAACTTTCTCGAGGGTATCGGATAGCCGTTTACTCCGGGACAGGTCCTCACATCCGGGAAATACCACCGGACGCAGTTTTTCTTATCAGCGACAAGAATACTCTCCTTTCTGAGGGTGAATCCCGGGGGATTTTTACCCTTCAGATTATGAACTCCAGTAATCTTACCCAGATGAGCGAGATTCCTCCCGAACGGCTGGTATTCCACAGCCTGGATGCCGCTGCCGACTGGATACTGCTGCACCCGAATGCGCGGGAAGACCTGGAGAAGGCCATAGATAAGGGAGCACTCTCCTTGCGGCAGGGAAAACTGACCGCCTTCCCCACCGAGACAGTATACGGACTTGGGGCAGATGCACTGAACCGGGAGGCCGTAAAGCTGATCTTCAAAGCCAAGCAGCGTCCGTTCTACGACCCGCTGATCGTCCACATAAGCGAGCTGCAGCAGATCGACACGCTGGTTCTGGAGTTTCCCGAAAGGGCCCGCAGGCTGGCAGAAGCCTTCTGGCCAGGCCCCCTGACCCTTGTGTTGAAAAAAGACCCCCGGGTCCCGGATATCGTAAGCGCCGAACACCCGACGGTGGCGATACGTATGCCCTCGAATCCCTGGGCACGGGAGCTTATTCACAGAGCCGGCACCCCGGTGGCAGCCCCCAGCGCCAACCTTTTCGGACGAACGAGCCCCACCACCGCAGCCCACGTAGCGGAACAGCTGTCAGGCAGCTACGAGGTTCTGATAGACGCCGGCGCGTGCCGGGTGGGGCTTGAATCCACCGTCCTCTCCCTGGCGGGGGATCGGCCCCTCCTGCTGCGAAGCGGGGGGGTAAACAGGCTGCAGATAGAGGAGATTATCGGACCTGTAGGAGTTCCGGCAAAGACAGAAGCCAGGGATGCCGAGAGCCCGGGCATGCTGCCCAGCCATTACGCGCCCCTGACTCCCCTGCTGATGGTTCAGGATGTGCGGGATTACGCGGAGGATAAAAATATCGGCTGCATTCTCTACGAGAAACCCGTCATGGATTTTGCGGGCCCCACTGTACAGGTGAGCGGAAGCCGCAACGCGGATGAGATAGCAGTAAATATCTATGCCGCCCTTCGCAGTCTCGACGGGAAGGGTTTGAGCCTGATTGTATGCGAATGGTGTCCCGACGACGGAATCGGGACGGCTGTAAATGACCGGCTTCAGAAGGCCTCTGCGAAACCTTAAGGATAGCCCAGGGCATCCCTTATCTTCCGCCAGGAGGCGAGTTTCCGTTCAAAGGGCACGGCGTGAGTGGGACTTGTGGAGGGAAGCCGCAGTAACTCAATACCATCGGGAAGGGAAAATCTTCCCTTAAAAAGGGTATAGGCCCGTGTCCCGTTGCAGAAAACCTGGGTAATTCCGGGACAGGCGGTAAAAAGGGAGGCGAAGTCGTTCAGCTCCTCCTCCCGGATATTCTGATCCAGGCTTCCCTTTCGATAGCAGGTCCCGACAACATCCCACAGGGCTATGGAATGGCGCAGAAGCATCTCTTTCCGGGCAGCATATTCCGCCGGCAGGGCTTCCTCCAGCAGGGCGGCCATGAGGGGCCAGAAGGCGTTTCGGGGATGAGCATAGTATTGCCCCCGGCGCAGGGATTCCTCCCCCGGCATAGAGCCGAGAATCAGCACCCGGGGATTCCGGGGACAAACAGGCGGAAAGGAGTTCAGTCGTTCCGGCATCCCCGTCAGCATACAGAAAAAGTGGGAATACGTCATTGCTCAGGACGTCCGGGAGGTATATAACGTAAATCAGGAGGCAGGGGAGAATGTTTTCCAAAAAAAAGGTCGGGTTGACTTTGAGCGGCGGAGCCGCCCGCGGCTTTGCCCATATCGGTGTATTGAAGGTACTGCAGGAAAACTCGATACCCATTGATTATGTAAGCGGAACGAGTGTGGGCTCAATACTAGGAGCCCTGATCTGCGGCGGCTACAGCTGGGAAGAAATCCTTAAGATCGCCAGAAAACTGAAATGGTCGGAGCTGGTCCGCCCCAGCCTCTCGGGTATGGGTCTTGTCAAGTCCGATCGCCTGGAGAACTTCATTAACGACCTGCTGGGGTCTGTGGAATTCAGCGATCTCGAAATCCCCTTACAGGTAGTGGCCGTGGACCTCAACAAGGCCGAGGAGCTTATCTTCGACTCAGGTTCCGTAGCCCGGGCAGTCCGGGCAAGTTCATCAGTACCGGGGATCTTCGAGCCGGTAATTGAAGATGACCGGGTCCTGGTAGACGGCGGGGTCATAAACAACCTTCCCTGTTCCCTGGTCCGGAAGATGGGAGCGAATAAGGTCATTGCCGTGGACCTGAATGCAAATCCCTCCAACGATCAGCCGCCGGAGAACCTGCTGGACATTACCTACCGGAGTTTCGCGATAATGCTGAACAACAGCAGCATGGAAGGACGAAGCAACGCCGACATAGTCATTCAGCCGGAACTGCATGACTACAACTACCACGATCTTTCGAAAGCCGACGAGATGGTGCAGAAAGGAGAGGAGGCCGCCAAGGCTCTTCTTAAACGCCTGAAGCGGCTCCGCTGATCCCCTCCCCCGAACCATCGGGCTATTTACTCTCCTTCTCTGTCAGGTAGCGCTCAGCTTCCAGGGCAGCCATGCAGCCCGACCCCGCCGCAGTGACCGCCTGGCGGTACACCTTGTCCTTTACGTCTCCACAGGCGAAGACCCCGGGAATCTCGGTTACCGTGGAGTCCGGCTTTGCTACGAGGTAGCCGGTCTCGTCGGTCTTCAGCTGACCCTGCAGAAAGGCCGTATTGGGGGTATGACCGATGGCGTAGAAGAGCCCCTTCGCCGGGATCTCGTAGACCTCACCGCTCTTGTTGTTCCTGACCTTCACACCGCCCAGAAAACGCATACCGAATTTGTTCGGTTCACCCTGCAGAGCTTCGAGGGCATTGGTGTTCCAATGAATCTCGATTTTCGGATTATTGAAGACCCGGTCCTGCATGGCCTTGCTCGCCCTGAAGACATCCCGGCGAACGAGCATGTGAACGGAAGAACCGAATTTTGAGAGGTAGCTTGCCTCCTCACAGGCTGTATCTCCACCACCTATAACCACAAGGGGCTGGTCCCGGTACATGGGGAGGGCTCCGTCGCAGACAGCACAGGCGGAAATCCCCTTCTGCCACAGTTCCTCTTCGCCTTCGATATCAAGCCGCTTCGCGGTTGCCCCGGTAGCGATAATAATCGTCTCCGCAAGGTACTCCTCGGCGCTGTCACCGGTACCGACGATAACCTTCTTGGGATCGGATTTCAGGTCCACGGATTCCACGGTTTTAGTCTCAATACGGGTCCCCAGCCGCTGGGACTGCTCCCTCATTTTGTCCATGAGAACAGGACCGCTTACTCCATCCGGAAAGCCTGGATAATTCTCCACCTCGGTTGTGGTAGTCAACTGTCCACCAGCAGCCACCCCGGCAGCCATGAATCCTTCAAACATCAAAGGGTTCAAATCCGCCCGGGCGGCATAAATTGCCGCGGTATGTCCGGCGGGTCCCGACCCGATTATAATTGTCTTTTCAACCTTTTCAGATGCCATAATTTGTGTTCCTCCTGAATGCTCCCAGGGACAAACCCGGTTTCTATATATATAAATATCTTAATATTTATCTAAAATGTCAATGCCTCGGCAATCTTCCCTGCACTCCAGAGAACGAAATCACGGTCCCACTCCTCATATTGAGTCGCCTCGTCGGACACTGCCAGGCGAAAGCGTTGTCGTCGGTATTCAAGTCGTCCTTCCAGGCTTCCGATGGGTTCAGATTCCTCACCCACAAGCTGACCGTCCAGGCTTATCTGATATCGCTTGGAAAGAAAGCCCGGACTCCTGTCTTCCCATTGCCGGAAGCTTGTACGCAACACAAGCGAGACAGCCCTCCCGGAATTTTTCCCGGGAGACAGCTTCTTCCCTGCCGCGTCGGCGATACGGCGGGTATATTCATCGCTGTCAGCGGCGGTAATAACAATCACCGTCCCAGGAAGAATCTTTTCGAAAAGTTCCAGCTCAAGCCCCGGATCGTCCCGTCCCGCAGGAATCCCGTTGCAGGAAGCAAGAATAAACAGAAGAAGAACGGAACAGGGCAGCACCGTTTTTCCCGCTCGACGAATGAAGTTTAACAGCATATGCAAAAGATACAGTAACTGAGGTTCCGGAGCAACTAGGTAAATCCGCTCACCTTGAGGACCGTCAGAATCACAGTAAGGCTCAGAAAACAGAGGGAGGTACTGACAAGGATGACGCTCCCGGCGGTGTCCCGATCCGCCCCCATGGCATCGGCCATGGGATAGCTCGCCACCGCCGTCGGTGCGCCGGAGAAAACCGCGAGGATAACCAGGGCTTCTCCGCCAAGACCAAGAATGATTCCAATGAATACCGCAAACAGCGGTAAAAGAAAAAGCTTCAGAAAGGAACTGATTGCCGCAAGCGGATAATGGCCCCCTGAGCGATATTCCCCCATGGAACCGCCGATTCCCACCAGAGCAAGAGGAAGGGCGAGTCGCTGCAGGTACGTCAGCGCGTCGGTCAGAACCGCCGGAAGAGAAATCCTTGCTGCGGAAACGATAACACCAAGAATAATCGAGGTAATCAGGGGATTCCGAAAGCTTTTTCCAAGCACGGCTAAGGATCTCTTCAGGGGATGGGCATGTACCTCGACATCATTCCCCAGCAAGGAGAGAACCACCACGCTGGCAAAATTATGGAGAGGTAAAAAGAAAGCAATGAGAAGAGCGCCGGCCGGGACCCATTCGGCCCCCAGTATCTGGTCCAGTACGGCCAAACCGATAATGGCAAAGTTGCCCCGAAGGGCTCCCTGAACAAAAGAAGCCTTCTGAGAGTCTGAGAGACGCAGCGCACCGCCCACCAGATACCCGGCCATTGTGGTCAGCAGCATTGCAACGGTAAAGGAGAGGATCTCCCGCCAGGGAAGACCGCTCGAAAAATCGGCCCCGGCGGTGTTCAGAAAAACCAGCGCCGGCATGGCCACATAGAAAACAAGCCTGTTGGCGCTGCCGATAAAGGAGTCGTCCACCCACCGAAGCGCAAAGGCCACATAACCGAGAAGCAGAACCAGAAATATGGGCGAAATCTTCAGCAGTATCAGCGTCAGTACAGCCATAGGATCCCCTCATCTAGGCGTTTAACGACGCCAGAACGAGGGCACAAGCAGCACCAGGACCGTATAGACCTCTAGCCTCCCCACAAGCATGGCAATACTCAAAACCCATTTTATATACGGTTCATAAAAAGCGTAGTTCATCGTCGGCCCAACCCTGGCGAAACCGGGGCCAATATTCCCCACTGTAACCAGGGCACTGGAAAATGATGTTACCAGATCGTATCCCCCGGTCGAAACAACCGCAGTGGTAATCAGCAGACATAAAAAATAAAGGGTAAAAAAGCCCATAACCGTATAGATGAAATCCTTGCGCACCGGTTCACCATTGATCCTGACAACATGCACCCCTTTATGGCGAAAGAGGTACTTCATCTCGTTCACAGCCTGCTTGAAGAGGGTAACGATTCGTATTACCTTGATGCCCCCGCCGGTGGATCCGGAGCATCCTCCGACAAACATGAGAAAGAAAAGAATGTATTTGGAAAATGCGGGCCAAAGATCAAAGTCGGCGGTTGCATAACCCGTTGTCGTCAGAACCGTGGCGGACTGGAATCCCGCATAGCGCAGACTTTCGGCAAAGCCCTGATACACGACATTGTTCAGGGAGAATGCCAGGACCAGGGTGGTCCCCCCAAAGATTGTCAGGTAGGCCAGAAACTCGGTATTCCTTACCAGGTCACGGAATCGTCCCTGAAGGGCACGAAAGTAGAGACCGAAGTTCAGGCCCGCGGCCACCATGAAAACGGTAATGACGATATCAATGTAGGCAGAGTTGTAGTGTCCGACACTGGCCGCTTTCGGGGAGAATCCCCCGGTTGCCAGGGTGCCGAATGTATGGGTCAGGGCATCGAAGAGGTTCATTCCTCCGAACATCAGGAGGGCCGTTTCCAGCACCGTGAGCCCAAGGTAGATCAGCCAGAGAATCTTGGCGGTCTCGGCAACCTTGGGGCTGATTTTTTCCAGGGTCGGCCCCGGGGATTCAGCCCGCATAAGCTGGGCGCCGCCGACGCCGAGAATCGGCAGAATCGCTACTGTCAGTACGACGATTCCCATACCCCCAAGCCAGTGGGTCAGGGAGCGCCAGAAGAGCAGTGCCGGAGACATAGCCTCGATATCCGTGAGGATCGATGCCCCGGTGGTGGTGAATCCGGAAATCGTCTCGAAAAAAGCGTCGGTATAGCTGGGTATTTCACCGGAAATAAAAAACGGCAGCGCACCAATGGCAGAGGCAGTCAGCCAGCTCAAGGTCACCAGCAGGAAGCCCTCTTTTGCCCGGAGGTAACGCCGTCTGAAGGGCCGGGTTGCAAAATAGACAATCACACAGACCAGGGTCGTAGGGATAATCGTAAAAAGAAAGGAGAACACCACTTCCATGTTCTGCCCGTAGACTGCAATACCCAGGGGAATAATCATGAAAAACGAGACAATTGCGATCAGGGCCGAAAGGATATTAAAGATCAGACTGTACTGAATCATTTTCCGGTAATCGCTCCCTCGATCTTTTTCATATCGTCGGTGCGGGCGATAACGAACACCCTATCGTTCATCTGGAGCATAAAATCACCGTTCGGAAGAATCTGCTCATCCTGCCGGACCACCAGCATAATCAGGCTCTGTTTCGGCAGGCGGATATCCTTGATCGTCTTACCCGCAATGGGCGAACCCTTTTCGATGGAAAATTCGATTATCTCAAAAAGACTGTCCGAAATACTATGTACAGTACGAACGTTTCCACGGCGAATAATCTTGAGAATACTGTTTACCAGGGCGTTGTTCAGACTTACAACAACATCGATTCCAAGCTCACTGGCCATGTTTACATAGCCCCGGCGCTGTACCAGGGCGATGGTACGGGAGATACCCAGCTTCTTGGCATACATTGCAGTGATAATATTGAGTTCCTGGTTACCGGTGGCGGTGAGCAGAAGATCGTAGCCCTCTATATCTCCCTCTTCAAGGATGCCCTCGCTGGAGATGTCCGCATTGGTTACATGGGCGTCCGGATAGCGCTCATTCAAGAGTTTGCATTTGTCGTAGTCCTGCTCAATAAAGTGGATTACCCGGCTTCTTTTTTTGGGAACAAAGCGGCTGAGTATCTTTCGTAACATACCGCTCCCTTCGTCAGTCGGCTGATACAGCTGGTCTGCAATGTAGCGGCTGACCTTACCGCCCCCCACAATGGCTATCCTATGGATCGGCGCCTTGTAGCGGCCATTTATTTCAAGGATCCTGTCCAGCTCCGCTTCGCTCCCCAGCAGATGGAGCTGGTCTCCGGCAAATACGACAGTATCCCCTGAGGGAATCATGTACTCGTCGTTACGGTTCAGAAGGGCGATAAGAAAGTTACTGTCCGTTTCCGCCCGCATCAGGCGCACAGGTTTTCCCACAAAAGGAGAGTCCTCGGGGATAACGACATCACAGAGCTGAAGGTCTCCCTGATCAAAGAGGAGTATATTGCTCTTTGCTCCCCGCTCTATCGACCGGAGAATTACCCTGGCGGTTTCGATTTCCGGATTTACCACATGGTTTATGCCGAAAAGCGGGTTCTCCAGCATCCTGGAGGCTGAATAGTCAAGATTGCGCACCCTGGCGATGGTTACGGGCCTGGAAAACTCAGCTGCCACCAGGCCACAGGAAATCAAATTAATTTCGTCACTATCTGTGACTGCGACAAAAAAATCAGCCTCCTCGATGCCTGCTTCGCGCAGAACCGCGGGACTGTTTCCCTCGTCATTAATTACGTGACAATCAACAGCGTTGGCCAGCTGCTTGGCCACCGCAAGGGATTTCTCAATCACCGTTACCTGCTTGTCTTCACTGACAAGCTGGCGGGCAAGGTTATACCCGACCCGACCGCCGCCCAGAATAATTATGTTCATCGCAGGATACGGTATGACATCCTCCCGGACCTGTCAACTAATTAGCCTGACCAATTTTAAGGTTTTGGTAGTGTCCATAACCGTGGGGATGAGCTGAAGCAAACTCCTTGTTCCGCTGGTATTTACTGGTAGAACCGTTATGAAAAAGGAGTTGCAGTCATGTTTCGTCCCCCCTTCTGTCCTAATAGTGAGTGCGGAAACCATTATTCTCACCTCCCGCCTACCGGCTGGTATGTAAAAAACGGCAACTACCAGTCCCGTCTCTTCGGCAGAATCCAGCGCTTCCGTTGCCGCCGCTGCGGTACAGGTTTCTCAGACCAGACCTTCAGCCTCGATATCTTTGTCAAGAAAAAAGTCCCCTACCGGATGATCTTTTCTCACCTCGTTACCTCCTCCGGCATTCGGGATACCGCCCGACTCTTGAAGGTCTCACCGACGACGATAACCAACCGAATCACCCGCCTTGCCCGGCAGGCCGTCGCTGTCCACTCTTCCCTCTCATCAGAGGTCCGTTTG
>Ga0334895_1003683_pt1 | contig 11512 bp, 8 predicted proteins | sample GraSluR3_MG_7_FD_207229 | JGI IMG/M metagenome (GOLD analysis project Ga0334895, IMG submission 207229) | Sludge microbial communities from methane-producing bioreactor in Wageningen University, Netherlands - Granular Sludge_31_05-R3 | ecosystem: Engineered > Bioreactor > Anaerobic > Unclassified... | reverse complement strand
AAGAAATTGAAAAGCCAAAGAAAAAGGCTAGAAGAAAAACACCGACAAGGAAGAAGAAGTAATGGCTGAACCTGTTATATTGAGATATGCTGGATGGGAAAATGATGTAAGAGTTATTTTGGGCGTAGGCGAAGAAGATATAACAGATGCCCAGCTTGCTTCAAGAACGCTATTGGGCGATGCAGAGCTATATGTAAGGAGTGTTGTAACTAACTGGCAGGACTTAGAAGGCGATGATAAAACCCTGTTAGAGTTAGCCACTCTTTACATTATAGCTCATTATGTAAAAGAAACAAGCTCTTTCAGTATGCCTTCAACAATTAAGGATGGCGAAAATTATATTAGTTGGGGGCATAGAACAAAGTCTGAAAGCTCGGCTGACAAGAATTTATATTTTGATAAGGCATGGGAAAAGCTGGAAAAGTTAGTTGGTGTGGTAAATAATGGTATAGCAGGAATTTCATCCCCCGATGTTGACGTTATAACAGGTGAATAATGATTGGCGTAGGCGCATTTAAAAAACATACAAGTATGCTTAGAACGATGAGTGAAGCATATGTAGAGAATAGAGGAGTATGGATAAGGTGTGCTTACAACAAAGCAAGGAATGATTATATTAAAACAAGAGATAGCGTTACAGATAGCATTGTTTTCCATTTTGAAGAGGATGAAAACGTGTTGATGGGAGATATTTTGAATTTCAATGATACATATTATGCTTTAGCCAATCTTGTCCCAGATACTTTCTTTCATCTTAAAATGAGAAAAAGGGCAGCTGGGCTTGAATTGCCTTTTACTTGCAATATATATTCAGTCCAAACAACTATTGACGCTTACCAAAAGGTTCTAACGGCTTCATATAAATATAATAATGTAAGGTTTGCATTACAGAAGGATACCATGGATTCAGAAAGAAGTTATGCATTACCATTTGATAATAAAATAGCTATTCTATCATATATATATGATATTGCAATAGGGGATGGCATTGAATCCCAATTTGGGAATTTTTATGTAAAAGATATTGATTACAAATTGCCTGGGACAAATGCTTTAATGATAAGCAAAGATTCAAGAGATTTTGAGTTAAGCGAGTAGATATATGGCAGGGATGAGTGCTTTTTTTAATATTGACTACGCAGAAGAAGGTGGCGAAAGCGCTTTCTTCAATTTCAAAGAATCAAATGCGACTGCTATTGCCAATTCCTTTAGCGAGAATATATATAATTTTATAAAAAATACTGTGGCTGACGCATTAGACAAAGCTAATCCAAGTATAATGAGAGCAATAAGTGAAGCGATGCAAGATGTAGCTGACCAAATGAGAAACCAAGGGGATTATAGTGGATATACTGGAATGCAGTCTTATGATATTAATATACAAGAAGGGGCATTCAAAGAAGCAAAGACTTGGTCAATATTCCCCCTAACAGAGCGTTGGTTAAAGAGCAAGGAAAGACATGGAGGGGAAGCTGCTCACCTTTCGGATACAGGGGATTTGTTTGATTATAGTGTATATGAATACATTAAAGTGCATGAAGGAATCCAGGATGACAAAGGGTATAGCGTTGATGTTGACATAGACATTCCAGAAGGGACTTTAGAAGGGTATAAACTAATTACCTATGGAAAGAAACACGAAACCAGGGACTTCTTCCCTTTAGATGAATCTCGTCAAGAAGATTATGGTGTTATGGGGATAGCCAATACTTTGTTGCATATGTTTATTTTTAATGAAGTAAATATGAAATTGAGTATAATATATAAAGACAAATATGAATATGAAGGTTAAGCATGCAAGCAAGAAGCAGTGATTATAATTTATATAAAAGCATAAGTATTTGGCTTATGCGAAATATAGTTAGTGATGAATGGACAAGCTATGTAGGGAAAGAATTTTATCCAGTTAGCTTAGATGAGATACCAGTATCATTGACAGAATTGACAACACATGATTATGCCGTTGCTTGGCGGATGGGGGCTGATTATTCAGAATTAAATAAAACATATTTTTCAGTCCATGTATTGATAATGTCAAAGAAGGACAATGCAAATGAATATTTATTAAAAGCGTGTGAATATATAAAAGACTTATTCAAACCTCAGTCTGGAATAAGTATTAGGAATTACCTGGTAGATGGTAGTCCGCAGGTAAACACAGCGGTTATTCTGAATATAACAAATAAGTATGGGATAAAAGAGTTGAAACAAGGGTTCAAGTTTAGAGAGTATGAAATTAGATTAACTATGCCAATATAATTTAATAAGGAGGATAGAAATGGCACGAAGCACAGCAAATCAACCGATGACAAACAATGTCAATGACCTTGTCATTGGATTGATGAAAGTTGAAATTGGGGATGCTATTGATACTGATGCTGTCAGTGGAGCTACGCTGACAGACATTGGCGCAGTTCAAGCTGCTTCCCTTGTCATGGAAATGACATACAAAGAGCATGTTGCAGGGTATCCTGAAGAGCAAGACTTCAAAATACTTGAAACAAAAAACGTTGGGTTTAAAATAAGTCCTGAAGAAATTGGTGGAACTACTATTAGAACCTTTATGTCAAGCGTTCTAACAAGTATTAAAACAGGAAACCTTGGGACTTATGCAGTTGCTGGGTATATTCAGAAAGCCAAGGGGGATGTAGTAACCCTTTTCAGCAACCATTGCGAACTAAAGCCTGAGGTAACAGTGTCTACTGATAATGACTGGGGAGCTGTTGAATTTAACTTTGAGTGGGCTTACGATTCAAGTTATACCTACAATCTGCCGCTGTATAAGGAAACAATGACGGCATCTGCCAGAGATAGGGATTACATGCCTATCACTACGGATGCAACGGATTTGGTTATTGGTAGGCCACAGATAAGAGTTGGGAATATTACAACATCAGCTACTGGCGTAACCGCAGCTACAAGCGACCTAACGGCATCTGCCAACAGCATTGGGGCTATCCAGGGAGCTACATTAAGCATTGCCCCTACATTCAAAGAGCATACAGCAGGCTATCCAGAGGTAAAAGACCTTACACTGCTTGAAAAATCAGTTGTAGAGATAGAAGTACAGGTGGAAGAATTTAAAACAAGTTCTGCTGGCGTATCTGCTGGGGCTGCTGAAACATTATTTGACATTCTGCTTGATACGGTTGTGAACAACCAAGATTATTATTGCTCGGTTCATGCAATATGGGAACTGGCTGATGGTGGGACTCTTGAGTTCTGGCTTCCAAACTGTAAGGTTGAAAGTTCTGCTGAAATTACAACACAGCAAGATTGGTCAGCGTTCCCTGTAAAATTTTCAGCACTGAAGCAGACTCATCTTGGCTCAAGCGCACCAGACTTGATATACCTGTTAGCAGCATAGGTTGGCTATGAGGGTATTCCCTTGTGAATTTCCTTATGGCAAGGCTTTGTTTTACTTTGGGACACAGCAATGTGTCCCTTGTAAAACACTAAAGCCAATTCTCTATGACCTAGAGGAAGAGTATGGAGACGACATACCTTTTTATGAATGTGATGTTTCTTATAACTCTCTGTATAGAGACATGTTTGCAGTAATGAGTGTCCCAACGGTAATCCTATTGCAATTCAGAAAGACAGATAGGGTAGAGTTGGGTAGATTAGTTGGGTGTTACCCCAGAGAAAGATATATTAATTTATTGAATAAGTAGGGAGACGTTTTATGGCAAAGACAAAAATTGTAAAAGATGGAAACAGAATTGAGCAGATAAACAATTCTAAGTATAGGGTCTTTATCAATGATAAGACTTATAATGTATATTTCAGCCTTGGGCTAAAAAGGGAATTATTCAAGATAATATCTGAAGCATATATTAAGACACTTGATGTATTCAATGATTCAAGTAAAGAAGAAAAACTTGATTTAATGAATGAAGCTAAAAAGATTGCTGGATTAGAAGGGAAAGAGAAGGAAAAGGCAGTTGAAGAGATGACTACAAAATTGGTAGGGGAATCAGCTCATAATACTATAAAAAGAGATTTATCTTTGCTTCAGGATTATGAAGAGATAAGTTATAAGATAATTAGCATTATGCTTACACAAAGGGATTCAGAAGGCAATCCTGTGGATGAGATTACGGTGAATAATATTTTATATAGTCCAGATTTTGAGAATAGTGATGATGTTTTATCTGAATTATATGAATTGGCATTAGAAAAATATGAAGACACCGCAAAAAAAAATTCTCAAATGATGACAAAGACGTTAAACCCCTTGACGGGAAACAAAAAAACGTCATCAGCATAGACGAAATGATAACTCTAATGTCAAATTTTGTCCCTTCAGTAGAAAGGCAAGTTATATGGGGATATACAGATGAAGAGATTGGGGATAGATGGAAGTTATGGGAAAAGTGGGATTCTTTGTTTAGATTGTTTGGCGAGGGTGGAGGGAAGAGTTCTTTCCAAACAAAAACAACAATCCCACAACCAAATGTATCTGGAAAGGCTTTGGAAAAACTATTAGAAAAGATGTAAGAGGTCATTATGGCTAAAGGCAATATACATATACGGACAGAGTTTGATGCCCCTAGCAACTTGGAAAACATTACAACAGCTGTAAAAGCAATATCTGACGCGGTCGCTGAAGCAGATAAAAATATAAAAGGGTTAGGGGAATCTTTAACAGGTAAGATAACATTAGGGATAGACAAAGACTCTGTTCAAAATGAAATAGTCAGTGCATTGTCAGGGATAGATATAAAATCAAGTCTTTTATCCAAGCTGCAAGGAACATTCTCAGACCCTACAATTACAAAGGCATTAGAGGAAAATCTTAAAACCATTAATATAGATAATGTGGCCGCTGGGATTAAGGCTGCTCTTAACCAAATAGCCCAAGGGACTGAAGCTGCCAATGCTAAAGTATTTGATATGGCAACAGCGTTTGAAGCCGTAATCCAATCCATCAACAAGGTTCAAGGTGTAGCAAAGGATTTACAATTAGATACTGTGGGGCTTGATAATGTCATATCTTTTATAAAACATTTAGAACAAGCAATTAATACATTAAACAATTTTTCATCTGCAACAACAGAAAACCTAGGCAATGTATCTGCTGAATTTGAAAAAACATTTGCCCATATAGCTGAATTTACGACAAGGTTTAATGATGCATTGGCATCTAATAACATAGACCAGGCGACTGAAGTATATCAGAGATTTTCTATAACTTTCTTGAGCATGATGGAAGGCATCACTGGTATGATGGGTAGGGTTGCTGAATCAACAGCAGGATTCCAAGCCAACATAAAACCGATAGAAGCTGTAATGAATAGGCTTGCAGAAGCCATGATGGATTTTATAAAAAAGTTTACAGAGTTGATGGGCAAGAACAGGCTGCCAGAGCTATCTAATTTTATGGCGCAGTTTGCTAAGGTTATGGATTCAACTGCTAATCTAATAACAGTGTCATCACAGAGTATGGGGACAGCTTTCCAGAGCATTGGCGTTAAAGGTGAACGACTTAGAGAGATATTGACTTATGTGGCAACTGCTTTGAACCAGTTTTCTGAAAAACTAACGGCAGATGGATTAAAGAGTGGAGAAGTTTTAGGAAAACTCGCTGGATTTATCAATGCATTCAAAGGGGAAATGGAAAACTTTGATGACATATTGGTTAAGACCACGGATGCATTAGATGGCTTTGCTCAAATATTGCCAAACCTATCTGGAGATGCTTCATTATTGCAAGGGATTGCTGAGGTAATAAAATCTGTTGCTGTATCAATGGAAAAATTGTCTAAAATAAGTTTTGACGACATACAAGGGGTAGAATCATTAAAGCAAATACTTAATGATATTGCTACGGAGGTTGTTAAATTTGGTGAAGCTATTGTTGCAACGTTTGGCGAACAAAGCACTGTTGCAATAAAAAATCTTGCTTCTCTATTTGGTAATGTTGGAACCATGGTAGAGAAGATTGCTTCTAATTTAGTAAAAGCATCACAAGTTATTAATCAAACCAACACAGCAACGGGCGAGCAAACCAGCAGAATGAAGTCAATTTTTGATGATTTGGGGGATGCTATAACGTCTTTTGTAACCAAAACAAAAGGGAAATTGAATCTTTTACCTGAAACATTGAATGCTGTGGCTAAATATCTCAACGCTTTAACTAATTCAAGCGGGGATTTGAAAGCACAAATAGACATGCTGGTATCAAGTCTATCTCGTGTGGCTGAAGTATTGCCAGCGATACAGGGCGATTCAAATATGATAGCTGCTCTATCAAAATACATAGAATCGGTGGCATCAGCATCAAGGGCTATGGTAGAATTTTCAAAGCAAGCCGATGTTAGCGTTGTCGGCATGGATGAAAACATAAGCAAAGCTAACGAGACTCTTCAGGCGTTTTTAGATACACTGAAAAAAGGGTCTACCGATGTCAATGTAAAACAATTTGATGCTATAACGAAAGCATTCAACTCATTATCTAAAGTATTACTCACGCTTTCATCGGATATGTCTTTAGCATTAGACAATGTTTCAGGGAAAACCAGCAATTTGCAACAAGTCCTTGACGGAGTGCGAAGTGCCTTAAATAGTTTTGCCGCTGGGTTGTCTGACAACGCCTTGAAGGCATCGTCTTCTCTGAAGGGGCTTGCTACTTTAATTAATAGTATAGGCAGGATAACAGAAGGATTTGTAGCAAAATCAAACACATTGGCAGATTCATTGGGGAATGTGGCAAGCGTTCTGCCAGGGGCATTTGCTGATGCATCAGGCTTGAATGCTATATCAAAATATATATTGGGGATAGAAAAATTAGCAGATAGCGTTAAAAAAATAGGGACATTGAGTGTTGAAGATATTAAAAACTTCAAGACTAATTTGGCTTCAATAATTGGGGTTGCCAACCAAACAGGCAATGCTATTAAGAATATAGGGCATAGTGCCGAAACATCAGGGAAAAGGCTACAAGGTTTTGGAAACATCATGCGTTATATTTTCATGGGGGGTGGTATATATTACTTTGTAAGGGTAATAAGGCAATTTATATCGACAACGTTAAAAGAGTTTAATGATTTAAATACGGCTTTAGTGAGCTTCCAAGCCATCACAGGGGCTGCTAACTCAGTAATGACAGACCTTAGAACTAATATCAATAAGGTTGCAAGAGATTTTGGGTTTGCTCAATCTGAAATAGCTGGGGCTTCGGTTACGCTTGCTAAAGCTGGGTTGGAAGCAGAAGATATTGCTGGGAGTATATATGCAATATCTACATTAGCAAGAGCAGCGTTGGAAGATGTCAGCTTTGCGACTAAAATAGCTACTACGGTTATGCTGGCTTTCAATAAAAACGCAAGTGATATGGCGAGTATATCAAACACGCTGACAGCTGCTATCCTTAATAGTAAGTTGGAATTGAAAGACCTTGAGACTCAGTTAAACTATACCGCTGCGACGGCTGGTGCTGCTGGGATTGAATTTGAAGATTTAGCAACAGCATTGGCTCAGATGGCAAACACAGGTATTAAAGCATCACAGATAGGAACGTCATTGAGAGGCATCATAGGGTTGTTGCTTGCTCCGACAGGCAAATTCCAGTCTATGTTAAATTCACTTGGGGTTACAATGGAAGACATAAACCCCAAAACACATTCCCTTGTTGAAATAATAAGAACATTAGCTGACGCAGGATTGGATGTTACTAAAATATACGCTTCAATGGACAAACGTATGGCACAGGGTATGACAGCTCTTGTATCAAACGTTGAACAACTAGAATCAATGGAAGTAAAATTGCAAAATGCATCATCGGCATTTGAAATAGCTGATACGCAGATGGGGTCTTTTAGCGCATCGGCCAGAAGGTTTGCAGCCGTAATCCAGGCAAATTTGGCTGATTCCATACTAGGGTTTCTTGAAAAAATGGGAAGATTTTTGACAGTTATATCAGAAGCCGAAAACAAGACAAAAATAATAACTAAATTGTTAAAGGCTCTGGGTGTGGTAATTGCAACATTGGTTACGGTTCATTTGTTAAATTGGATAACAAGCCTTAAAATTGCGACTGCCGTCACGCATACTTTCGCTTTTGCAATTAGAGGATGGACTCTTGCTGAGAAAGCAGCAGTTATTGTTTTGGAAATATGGACTTGGCTATTACAGAAAAAGATAGCTCTAACAATAAAAGCCTATACCGTAGATAAAATTGCTTTAGTGATAAGGAAATTGAATTTAGCAGCAATAAAGCAAACATCTCTTGCGCAAATATTTCTTAATAGCACAATAATTAGGGCTATATCAAACATAATTGTTTTAACTGGAGTGACAAGTCTTAGTTCAGCAGCGACCGCTGCTCTAACGGTAAAAGTAGTAGCGTTAGGCATTGCCCTTGCGGCAACGTTTAGTATATATTATCTTATATCTGCTTTAGTTGGGTGGATTGTTAAAGCCAATTCTTCAACATTAGATTATGTAGATACAATGAAAAGTCTAAGAGAAATAAATGTTGCAACAAATAAAACAATACAAAAGCAGTCAGATTTATTAAAAGATGCAACACAGTCTTGGGTTAAATTTAGAGAAGAACAATTAAAATATAAAGCTGATGTAAAAGATTTATTTGAAAAAGGCGGGTATGGAACAATCGCCAAACAAATAAGAACAGGAATTAAGGATGAACCAGAAAAGCAAGCGGGGAACATAGAGGTTCTCGTTTCCAAGTTAATAGAGTTAGAGACGGTTCTTGGAAAGGACGTTCTTAAAAAGTTTTTTACAGGTGATTTGTTTGGGTCGGTTGATACAGCGTATGTGGATAAACTACAAAACAAAGCAGACCTTATAAAAGGCTATGAGACGAACATGAAAGACTTAATTGAAATATATTACGAATTTGATAAAATGGATAAAGAAACTAAAGAATTAATTCATACAACATTTAAAGAGATTTCATATGATACGGATAAATTAAAGAGACTATTAGACGAACTTATAGATAAGTATGAAATATTTATCATGGTTCAGTTAGCAAGTGGGAAACGAGTAGACGATATGCTCGCATCCCAAATACTCACATTAACGTCTATGATGGAAGCAAGAGAGAAGTTGAGCAAAGCCGAATCTGAAATATCAAACATTCAACTTAGTAATGCATTGACTGTTGAAAAAATAAACAGGAAAATAGTGACACAGGAAGATAAAATAGTTCAACTAGAAATACAGAGAGCGCAATCTTTGTATAGCCTTCATGCAGCGCTTGAAAGAGGGCGTATAGGACAAGAAACTTATGCGGCAGCAATAGCGCTTATAAACAAATATTATGATGAAAGCGTTGGAAAGGTAAAAGAAAGCATTGATTCATTAAACGAATTGAATGTTGCAATAGAAAACAATAGTGGTTCTCTTGTAGGAACAAGAAAAATATATGGAGATTTAGAAAAAGCCCAAGACGGTTTCATATCCAAACAATCTGAATATATTAGGCAGACGACAGGGTTGTTTAATGTATTAAATACAGATATTGAAGCGTTAGGCAGGAATAGTAGTGATGTGTTTACATCCCTTGCGACAGATATGGCTTCTTTTGCAGTAGAAGCCAGAGCTGCTGGATGGGATATGGATAAGATTGCCAAGGATATTGATAAATCATATAGGTCGCATGTTGCTCAAACATTTGAAGAAATAAGAGATAAGATAAAAGAGAATGGTGTTCTTACGGCATCAATGGCAAGGGAATTTGAAAACCTTATAGGCTGGATGGGGCAATCACCAGGGGAAGTGCTGAATGAATTTAGAACAATAAATTTTTTAATGGGCGACATTCATAAATCACTAGTAGGCATCATGGAAGGGACTACCGACATGATTCCAGACATATCAACACATATAGCCAAATACAGCACGATTAATCTTTTGCAAGAAAGGCTTGTAGATATAAAGAGGGTCATAGCACAACTCCAACTTAGCTCTAATGTATTAATAAGGGAACAATTAAATGCTTACATAGAAGAATATAGGCTAACGGAATCAAACATAAAGGCATTAGAAAAGATAGCGTCTATAAGGGAATTAGCTAAAAAAACAATAGATGAAAGTGTTGAGAAACAAAAAGAATATAATATAGAGCTTGAAGAGAATGAAGCCAAACTCGAAGAGATAAAAAACTTACATAAGCAACTTGATGATTCAATTAAAGATAACAATGATAGATTTAGGGAAATGCTTAAAGATGTTGATTTAGTCAGTAAATCAACATGGGGGCTTGTTACCATGCTATCATCTTTCAATAAAAGAGGGAAAACCCCCGTAGCTGAAGATTTTGAGAAACTGGAAGCTATTATTAAAGAAATTGAAAGAAGATTGCAACAGGAGGGGTTGGGGGCTAGTGAAGTCCAAGATTTGAATGACGCATTGGCAAGAGCTAATACGGAAAGGGATAAGCTCATAAAATCGTTAGCCAAAGAAGAAGAGTATACATCAAGAAAACTTGAACAAGAGAAAGAACTTTTGCTTTGGGAAGAAGAAAAGCTACAAAGAGAAAGAGAAAGCATTCAGGCTGAACTGGAATATCAAAAACTAAGGGAAGAGCATAGTAAATCAGTCATTGAACTCGAAGAAAAGCTCACTGGAATAATTCAAGGTAGGTTTACATTAGCAGAATTAGAAAACAAGCACGGTCAAGACAGGCTTAAATATTTACAAGAATATTTGAACAGGCTTCAATCATTAAAAGAGCTTGAAGAGCTTGAAATAAAAATAGAGATGGAAGGCGGGGATGAGGATTTATTAAAGCAAATCAGGGAATTAAAGGGTTTATTCAGAGGGATGAACTCAGAGGATATTCCTAAAATAGTAACAGAATTAGCAAAAGCGAAACAAGAAGCAAAAGATAATGAGAAGTCTTTCAACGATGTTGTCGCATCCATTGATAAACTTTACCAAGCATTATTAAAAATAATTACAGTTTTAGATACAAAGTTAGGGGATGCGAGATTATTCCCAAACTTAGATGAAGAAAAGTTAAATTTAGAGATGGCAGAGCAAACTGTTGATAGAACTGGGGAATCAATAGCAGAGGCTTCTGACCAAGCGAGAGTGTTTGATGAAGCAATAAGAAGTGCGGGGGCATCTACCAAAGACCTTAGTTCTGACGCTAGAGCTATTGGCGGTGCATTTAACAATGCTAATTCTGCTGCTGGACAATTAAAGGTTTCTGTTGATGGGATTAAAAATGGCATGAGTGATGTAAAAAGCTCAGTAGATAATCTCAGCAATTCAGCATCTCAAGCAAATAATGGCTTTATATCTATAGGTGGGACAATAGTGGAATTGAGTAAAGCAACATCACCAGTAAAAGAAAGTTTTATAAAAATAGGGGAAGCATCTGAACTTACATTGGAATCAATGGAAGAGACTACCGATGTGTTGGCAACAAAGGGGATTGATGCTGTCACTGAATTTAAAGACATATCACTAGGTATTTGGGATACTTGGGTTCACATATTAGATTTAATAAACATGTTTAATGCTATGACTGGTGGTG
>Ga0334895_1003678_pt1 | contig 11518 bp, 9 predicted proteins | sample GraSluR3_MG_7_FD_207229 | JGI IMG/M metagenome (GOLD analysis project Ga0334895, IMG submission 207229) | Sludge microbial communities from methane-producing bioreactor in Wageningen University, Netherlands - Granular Sludge_31_05-R3 | ecosystem: Engineered > Bioreactor > Anaerobic > Unclassified... | reverse complement strand
TTCCACTGCACTGGGGCTTCATGGGCGTGGCCAAAAACGGTTATCTGGCCAATACCCTTACCCCCTTTGTTGGTGATGCGAACACCTATACTCCTGAATTCAAGGCATTTCTCGTTAAAATCGAGAGGGCGTAGGGAGGTTTTGCCATGGCACTGCAATCGCTTGATTTGAGCGCCCGCTCCGCCACGACCACGCCTGTGCCCAAGGCGCGCAGGACGGCTGAGCTGGCCAAACTGATCGACACCTCGAAATGTATCGGCTGCAAGGCCTGCCAGGTGGCCTGCATGGAGTGGAACGACCTGCGCGACAGTGTGGGTAACTGTGTGGGCGTGTACGACAACCCGGCCGACCTGAGCGCCCAATCCTGGACCGTGATGCGCTATGCTGAGGTGGAGCCCATACCTGGAAAACTGGAATGGCTTATCCGCAAGGATGGCTGCATGCACTGCAACGATCCGGGCTGCCTTAAATCGTGCCCGGCTCCAGGCGCAATCGTGAAGTACAGTAACGGCATCGTCGATTTCCAGCAGGAGCACTGCACCGGTTGCGGCTACTGTATTATTGGCTGTCCCTTCAATATTCCGCGCCTGTCGGAAAAGGACGGCAAGGCCTACAAGTGCAGCCTCTGTTCCGACCGCATTGCGGTTGGCGCGGAACCTGCCTGTGCCAAGGTCTGCCCGACCGGGGCTATTGTCTTTGGCACCAAGGAGGACATGCGCAAGCATGCGCACGGACGCCTTGCCGACCTGAGGGAGCGCGGCTTTGACAAGGCCGGTTTGTATGATCCGCCCGGCGTGGGCGGCACCCATGTCATGTATGTGCTCCACCACGCAGACCAGCCCAGCCTGTACAGCGGTCTGGCCAAAGATCCGGCCTTGAGTCCGCTGGTCGGCTTTTGGAAGGGTGTAGCCAAGACGGTGATGAATACCGCCTTGGCGGCAACGGTTCTGGCCGCCTTTTTCCACTATGTGGGCCAGGGGCCGAATCAGGAGCAGGAAGAGGAGGAGATCGCATGAACAAGACACAGGTCATTCGCCGGTATACGGCCAGTGAACGCGTCAACCACTGGCTGGTGGCTTTTACCTTTATTCTTACCGCGCTTTCAGGTCTGTCCTTTTTCCACCCGGGTCTGTACTGGCTGTCCAGCCTCTTTGGCGGCGGCACCTGGGCGCGCATTCTCCACCCGTACTTTGCGGTGGTGATGGCCCTGGCCTTTCTGGTGTGGTTTTTCCGCATCCGCAGGGACATGCGCATTACCGCCCAAGACCGCAAATGGGCGCTTACAGTGCCGGATATCCTGCACAACCGCATGAACAAGGTACCTGCCACGGGCAAGTACAATTTTGGCCAGAAGATGCTGGCCCGCACCCAGCTGATACTCATCCTGCTGCTCCTGATTACCGGAGTGGTCATCTGGCAGCCCCTTTTTGCCGATAGCTTCAGCGTAGACCTACGGCGCTCATCCACAGCCTGGCCGCCTTTTTTGCGGTGCTCAGCCTGATTGTGCACATCTATGCCGCCATCTGGACCAAAGGCGCCATCAGCGGCATGCTCCTGGGCCGGGTCTCCACGGCCTGGGCGCGCTACCATAACCGGCTCTGGTATGAGGAAAAAGTGTCGCATGGTGATGCTGCGCTCAATGCTGATCTAAACGGCAGGGTAGCGAGCTGAGATGGCGCAATCTCGCATCCTGCAGCCGGGTGAGCTGGAAGAGGCCAGAGGAGGCATCGAGGAATGCCTCCTACCTCGGCTAGACCTCTTTGCCCGGCGCGAACAACGATGCCGCTGGCTTGCCCGGCAGGGCAATGTACTGGCGGCCTATCTCGACTTTGTTGCGCGCATTTCTGCCTTGCAGCAGGAAGAACTGCAGAGCTTTTTACAAGATGGTCGGGATGCGGCAAGCAGTACTGTCTGGCCGCTTGTTTGGGAAAGCAGGGCCCAGGTACAGGCCTGGGCCCTGGTACGCCGTTTGGGTGCAAAGCTGGCCGCAATGGTGGCGCCGGAACAGCAAAAACTGTTCCGCTTGCTGCCGCAGGAGGAGCCGACCTGGTTCAGCGAGCAGGTCAATGCTCTTTTAGCCGGCAGTGCGCCGACCGTATCTTTAGCCACCGCTCCCCTGACTGCCGTGGCCCTGCAGGTGGCATGGAGCGGACGCGTGCTTGGCTTGGCGCAAAAGCCGCCCGCCCGGCACGAGGAGAGCAGGGTCTGCCCCGTATGCGGCGGTCAGCCCGTGGCCGGGCTGATCATGGCCGCAGGTGTTAATAAAGGCCTGCAAGGTCTGCGCTATCTGCACTGTGGTCTGTGCGGGTCGAGCTGGCACATGGTGCGCTCCAAGTGCAGCCATTGCGGCGAGAGTCGTGATATCAGTTATGTGAGCCTGCAGGGAGAGATGGAGCACGTGCGCGCCGAAGCCTGCGGCGATTGCCGCAGCTATCTCAAGGTGATGTATCAGCAGGAAGAGCCGGGCCTGGAGCCTTTGGCCGATGATCTGGCCACCCTGGCCCTTGACCTGCGCATGGCCGAGGAGGGCTACTTGAGAAGCGGCACGAATCCTCTTTTTTTTCCAGGACCGGCATCTTCTTCTGCATAAGCTGAGAGCACATTCGTGGGTGCATGGGGATAGGAGCTTGCTGATAAGAATTGGCATGTTCTTGCTCCCAGCGGGCCAGGCGGTTCATTACGAGAACCGGCACAGAGGGTGCGTTTTGTTGCTGAACATCATTTATTTCATAGGGATTACGATCTGTCCCACTCCCTGTGCATTAAACAGGAGGTATTGATTAAATATTTGTTTTTTGATTATTTCTGAATATTTTTTCCGCAGGTTTCCTGGGATTGTTTCGGCACGGCAACATGGCATTTATTATTTGTGGTCAGTTTTTTCTTACAGCGGAAAGAAAAGCATTGATACCTCAATTAAATGTTTGTTATCTTTTTGTTTGGCCCAATTTATGCGATAAATTACGTGTGCTCTTGTTTTGGTGGTCTGTCACTGTTTGATTTGTTGCATCCATACCGCGTATAAAGCGCAATGGAAATTACAGGGCCTTACGTAGATGTAATTGGCGGGCAGAAACATACAGGTCTTTTCCGACAGAGTGGGTATAAATGGGTATGAAATCCATGTATGCCTATCAGCGCAACACGTGCACTTTTTTTAGTGGGGGATTGATATGCAGGAAGCTGTCATTGTCAGTGCAGTCAGGACACCTCTGGGCAGTTTTAACGGCTCGTTGGGAAGTATTGGAGCTACCAAGCTCGGAGCGCTTGTGATTGAAGAAGCTGTGCAGCGGGCCGGGATCAAGAAGGAACTGGTCGATGAGGTGATCATGGGCATGGTGCTGCCCTGCGGGTATGGGCAGAATCCGGCCAAACAGGCCGCGGTTTTGGCCGACATGCCCGAAGAAGTAGAGGCCCTGACGGTGAACAAGGTGTGCGGCTCCGGGCTTAAGTCGGTGATGCTCGCTGCCCAGGCGATTCAGTGCGGGGATGCCGAGGTGGTTGTTGCCGGCGGCATGGAGAACATGAGCATGGCGCCTTACTTCTTGAAGAAAGCCCGCTTTGGCTTCCGCATGGGGGAAGAAAAAATCCATGATCATATGGTGCATGACGGGCTTTGGGACCAGGTCAATGATTTTCACATGGGGATTTCCAACGAGCTGTGCTCCGAGCGCTACCAGGTGAGCCGGGAAGACCAGGACCGCTATGCCGCCGAATCATACCGCCGTACCTTGGCCGCACAGGCTGCCGGCAAGTTTGACCAGGAAATTGTGCCTGTAATGGTGCCGCAGCGCAGAAAGGATCCGTTGCAGTTTGCCAAAGACGAGTGTCCGCAGGAAACCACCTATGAGCAGCTTGCCAAAATGCGGCCGGCCTTCAAGAAAGACGGCATTACCACTGCTGGCAATGCGTCGATCATCAGTGACGGCGCTGCTGCTGTGGTGGTCATGAGCAGGAAAAAGGCCGAAGAACTCGGTTGCACCATCATGGCGACCATTGGTGCCCAGGCCTCCTACGGCATTGATATGAAGTATGTTCTGGTTGCCCCCATTTGGGCGGTACCCAAATGCCTGAAAAAAGAGGGTATCAGCAAAGACGACATCGATCTGTACGAGATTAACGAGGCCTTTAGCGGCTCGACCGTGGCTGCCCTGAAAACCCTTGAGCTGGATCCTGCCAAGGTCAATGTCAACGGTGGCAGTGTCGCCTTGGGGCATCCGATTGGGGCAAGTGGCTGTCGCTTGCTGGTGACCCTTTTGTATGAGATGGTCCGCCAAGACAAGAAAAAGGGACTTGTCTCCCTGTGTCTTGGGGGTGGAGAAGCCGTGGCAATGATCGTCAAACGTTAAGACGCCGGAGGAGATGCTTGGAGGGGATTTTGCCCCAAGCTCTTCTCCCTTTTTCCCAGGCCTGTGTTATTCAGCCAAGAGGCTGAATACCTGGGGTAAGCCATAATAGACAGGGGGAATATTTATGGGCAACGGCAAAAAAATTACCATGCAAGAGGCGGTTGAGCTTGTCAAGAATGGCTCCAGCCTCACTTTTTCCGGGTTTACCATCTGGCGTAGGCCCATTGCTTTTGTCTTTGAATTGATCCGGCAGAAAAAATCCGGACTCCATCTCATAGAGGTCAATGGCGGCTCACACACCGAGTTGCTGGTGGGCGCGGGTTGTGTGGATGTGTGGGAATCCTGCTGGGTTGGCCATGAACTCTACGGCAAATACGGTGCCAACCTTTCCCGCAAGGTGGGGACTAAAGAAATTATTGTGGAAGACTACAGCCATGCCGAGATGATGTTCCGTTTCAGTGCTGCTGCATCGGGCGCTCCGTATGCAGCCACCCAGGCATCACTGGGTACGGATATCCACAACCCTGAATATGACATGCTGGGTCGGGCGGGCAAGCGCGACGGCAAACGTATTGCCAAGCACAAATACATCTTTACCGAAGATCCCTTCTACGATGCAGGGCAAATCGTTCTTATTCCCGCGGTAAAAATCGATGTGGCGGTGTTGTGTGTGCAGCAGGTTGGTGAAGAGGGAACAGTGCGCATTGCCGGTCAGTATTATTCGGACCCCGAGGCATGCCGGGCCGCGGATATCACGATCGTGGTTGCTGAGGAGATCGTACCCGAGTCGTATTTGCGTCGGCACGCCGACCAAAATACCATCCCCAGTTTTGAGGTCGATTATATTGTCGAATGCCCCTATGGTGCGCATCCCACCGGCATGTTTGGCAGGTACGACGTGGACGGTGCCTTTCTTAAGGATTTCTATTCTAAAACCCGTACCCAGGAAGGTTTTGATGCCTTTGCCAAGGAATGGATTTTTGGCCAGGATCACATCAGCTATCTGGAAAAGTTGGGCTGGTCCAGGATGTTGAAACTGCGGGCGAACACTGCACTCAACTACAGTCCTCGACGGTAAGGGAGGTCGATATGAGTAAGTATGCTACTCCTGAAGAATATAACTTGGCGGATCTGCTCTGTTGCGCTGCATCCCGCGAAGTAAGGGACAATGAAATCGTTTTCGCAGGTACTGGGCTCCCTATGGTGGCGATTATGTTGGGACAGAAAACCCATGCACCGAACCTCAAGCTTATTTTCGAGGCAGGCACATTGGACGGTCGACCACCGGAACTGCCGACCTCGGTTGGTGATGCCCGCTGTGAAACCGGGGCATCCAGATCATCTGGTCTTAACGATGCATTCTCCATTGCCCAGCGGGGCCTGGTTGACTTGGGGTATCTCGGTGGAGCGGAGATCGACCTGTACGGCAATGTCAACACCACCTGCATCGGCAATTATCTTGAACCGGAATTGCGCCTGACCGGCAGTGGCGGCAATCCGGACATCAATTCCTGGTCCAAACGAACCGTTTTTATCATGGTCCATGAAAAAAGACGTTTTGTCGAACAGGTCAGCTATATCACCAGCCCGGGCTGGCGGGTAAAAAAATGGCCTGGCGGTGAATGGGTGCACAGGCGCGAACTGTACGGAGCTGCCTACCAGGGTGGTCCCTCGGCAGTGATCAGTACCGCTGGGGTCTTCCGCTTCGACGAGGAAGAGGGGTACATGTATCTTGATACCTACCATCCAGGTAAGACCGTGGAAGAGGTCAAAGCACTGTGCCAGTTCGACCTTGATGTGTCTCGGGTGCAGGGAGAAACCCTTCCTCCCACCCGCGAGGAACTACACATCATCCATGAGGTGCTTGATCCGGACGAAATTTTTATCCCCAAGAACAAGCCCACGTCTTGAGTGCTGTGGCAGCATATCAGCATGTTCGCGTGTAACTAGGTTTGTGACATTCACAAAGAGGATCGTATGGAATATACAAACGTGATGGTTGAGGTCAGAGGGGCTGTTGGTATTGTTACAGTTAACCGGCCCAAAGCTTTAAATGCGCTCAATGCTGAGACCATTGAGGAACTCCAGCGGGCCTTTACCGCCATGGGAGCTGATGAGGCACTCAAAGTGCTCATTCTGACTGGTGCAGGGGAAAAGGCCTTTGTTGCTGGAGCCGATATTGCGGCCATGCGGGATTTGAACCCCCTTGCCGCGCGGGTCTTTGCCTACAAGGGACAGCAGATGCTTGCCACCATTGAGGCAGTAGCCAAGCCGGTCATTGCCGCAATCGGCGGTTTTGCCTTGGGGGGAGGTTGTGAGTTGGCCATGGCCTGCGATATCCGCATTGCCAGTGAAAACGCCAAATTCGGTCAGCCAGAGGTCAACCTTGGGGTTTTGCCGGGCTTTGCCGGAACGCAGCGGCTGCCGCGGCTGGTTGGTAAGGGGATTGCCAAGGAACTGTTGTTTACCGGTGACATCATTGACGCCCACAGGGCGCATGCCATTGGCCTGGTGAACAAGGTGGTGGAGGCTGGGAAGCATCTGGATAGCGCCGTGGAGATGGCGGAAAAAATTGCTGGTAAAGGCCCGCTTGCAGTTCGTCTCTGCAAGGAGGCGGTGAACAGGGGTCTGGAAATGGACATGGACAGGGGCTGCGCCTATGAGGCGGAACTCTTTGCCATTGCCTTTGCAACCCTTGACCAGGCAGAGGGGATGAGCGCCTTTCTAGAAAAACGAAAACCTGTGTTTCAAAACAAATAATATCGTGGCAGTATGGTGCTGCCTTCATGTCTGAACATGGAGGCAGCCTGCTTCCATCATGAATTCTGAATACACAAGTATTCAATAGGAGCTAAAGGGGGCGTGCAGGCACAGTGTAGGGGTGCCGATCGTTGAACATTGTGGCTGGTTTTTGTCTGGCCGCAAGAGGTGTGTGGCTACTCCTGTAGCATATAAAATACCCCCATATGCAAAGAGCACTGTCATCAGTCTAGGGGCAACGTTGTGAGTATGACTGCCAAGTGATTGATATTCTGGAAGTTGGAGGCGGCAACGCCAATTGATAACTATGCAGAGTGAGGATGAGGTATGAGCTTCGAACTGAGTAAAGAACAGTTGATGATCCAGAAAATGGCTCGGGATTTTGCCCGGAAAGAGTTGGCTCCACTTGCTGCTGAAAGGGATGAAAAGCATCTGTATCCCGCGGATAGCCTGAAAAAGATGGGAGAGCTCGGCCTGTTGGGAATGCTGGTTTCCGAAAAGTACGGCGGGGAAGACATGGGCACAGTGTCTTATGCCCTGGCGCTCAGCGAGATTGCGGCAGCCTGTGCTTCAACCGCTGTTATCATGTCGGTTCACAACTCCATCTGCTGCGGCAGCATCGAGCGTTTTGGTACAGAAGAGCAGAAGCAGGAGTTTCTTGTGCCCATGACCGAAGGTAAAATCATCGGAGCCTTTGCCCTGACAGAACCAGAGGCTGGTTCTGATGCCCAGGCCATCGAATGCAGTGCTGTCAAGGAAGGGGATCACTACCTGATCAATGGCACCAAACGCTTCATTACCTCGGGCAAAAATGGCGGGGTCACTATCCTTTTGGCCCGTACCAAGGAAACGGGATCTGATGCCATTACCGCCTTTCTCATCACCCCTGATATGCCTGGTTTCAAGGTGGACAAGGTGGAAGACAAGATGGGCCAATGTGCTTCAGACACCGTGGATCTGGTCTTCACTGATTGCAAGGTTCCGGCTTCACGGGTTCTTGGCGAAGAGGGCAAAGGCTTTACCGTGGCCATGTCTGGCCTTGATGCAGGACGAATTGGTATTGCCTCCCTGTCCTTAGGTGTTGCCCAGGCGGCCATGGATGAGGCCCTGAAGTATGCTAAGCAGCGCAAGCAGTTTGGGCAGGAAATAGCCAGGTTTCAGGGTTTGCAATGGATGCTTGCCGACATGGCCATGGATATCGAGGCTGCCCGTCTGTTGGTTTTGAATGCCGCGGCCATGAAAGATCGGGGTGAAAATTGCACCATGGCAGCATCCATGGCCAAGTGCTTTGCCTCGGAAATGGCCAATAGGGTAACCGCCCAGGCCGTGCAAATCCACGGCGGCTACGGGTACATCAAAGAGTATCCGGTGGAGCGCTTTTATCGAGATGCTCGCATCCTCACCATCTACGAAGGCACCAACCAGATACAGCGCCATGTTATTGCCCGGGAGCTGCTGAAAAAGGGCAGATAAATCTGTCAGCCTGAAAACCACAAAAAAGCGGATGGCTATGCCAGTCGGTTGCCCACCTGTTTACAACCATCCTGGAGGAGGATAGGTGGGCATATACCGTAGAAACCGCATTTGTTGCAAAGGAGGACATGATGGATATTGTTGGGCCCGCGCAATTCGTTGTTCTGGGCATTAAAACGCAAATTTTTTCCATACTCATTCCTGTTGTTGCCCTTGTTCTGTTTGCCTATATCATCAGCAAACGATTGATTCCCCTGCGCAGGGCAGCCCAGGATGAACGGTTCAACAGGTTCGGTGAGCGGCTGGCCCAGATATGGTCGCTTTGGCTCCTGCAGGTCAAGCAACCCCGCTATATGCTGGCTGGCGTGCTGCACATGGCCATTTTTTTTGGCTTTTTAGTGCTCATGCTCCGCTCCATTGCCTTGGTTTTCATTGGCTTTCAGGGCGACTTCCAGTGGCCCTTTCTCGATGGCTCCCTGGGGGTTGGCTATACGATCGCCAAGGATTATGCGGCGACCGTGGTGTTTGTTGCCTGTGTGGTCGCTGGCATCCGCCGGGGTATTGTCAAGCCTCCCCGCTATGCTGTTCCTGAACAGTATGGTAAGGACCATACCGGCGAAGCCGTTTTCGTGCTGGCACTCATCTCTGTCTTGATGATTTCGGAAAGCCTGTTTGATGCCAGCAAACTGGTCGCAGGCGGAGAGGTTGGGCATTTTGCCGCGCCTTTGAGCCTGGCCTGGTTTTTTACGGGCATGCTCAGGGGAAGTTCTACGGAGCTGTTGCAGGGCACCCACATTGTTTCATACTATGTGCATGACCTGACGTTTTTTTATTTCCTCTGCTTTCTGCCCTTTGGTAAACACTTCCATGTGCTGACCTCTTTCTTCAACGTGCTGTTCCTGCGGCTCGACCGGGGCACGGTCAAGCCTGTGCGCTACGGACTGGCCAAGGAAGAATTGGATGACCTGGAATCCTTTGGGGTCAAGAAGCTTGAGGATTTCACCTGGAAACACATGCTGGATTTTTACAGCTGTGCTGATTGCGGCCGCTGTTCTGACCAGTGCCCTGCCAATGCTGTCAAGCGTCCCCTGTCGCCACGCTTCATCACGATCAAGGCAAGGGATCTGTTGTTCAAGACCTTTCCTGTTTGGGGGCAGCCCCAAGAGGCCCCGGCTTTGATCGGCGGTATCTATACGGAAGACGAAATTTGGTCGTGCACGACCTGTGGTGCCTGTGAAGAAGAATGCCCCCTGGCGATCGAGTACATTGATAAGATAGTTGATCTGCGTCGCGGTTTGATTGATGAGGGCATGGTACCTCAATCCCTGCAGAAGCCGCTCAACGCCTTGGAGAAACGGGGCAACCCCTATGGCAAAACGGCAAAACAGCGTGGTAAATGGATTGAGGAGGAAGAGTTTGCCCAGACTGTGCCAGTGAAACTGCTGCAGGGCGGCGAAACTGCGGATACCCTCTTTTTTGTCGACAGTGTTGGCTCCTACGATGACCGGATCATAGAAATCAACCGGAAAGCCGCACAGCTTCTCCACCACATGGACAAGGATTTCGGTATCCTTGGCGAGCAGGAAAAGGACGCTGGCAACGAGATACGGCGTTTTGGCGAGGAGATGCTTTTTCAGGAAATAAAGGAGCATAACACCGAAGCGATTCTGGAAGTGGCTCCCCAGGAAATTGTCACCACTGATCCGCACACCTTCAACACCCTGCGCAAGGATTACGAAGGCTTGCCGCCTGTCCGCCATATCAGCCAGGTATTGGTGGAAGGGCTGGCACAGGGGAAATTCAGCCTCCGTCCGTTGGAGGAAAAAGATTTGGTGTACACCTACCACGATCCCTGCTATCTGGGCCGCCACAACCTACTCTACGATGAGCCAAGGCAGCTTTTGGATGCCTTGCCAGGTATGAAACGGGTGGAAATGGAAAAGCACAGAGACCGTTCCTTCTGCTGTAGCGGCGGTGGATTGGCCCTTTTCTACGAACCCGAAGAGGAAACCCGCATGGGGGTTGTTCGGGTCCAAATGGCCCGGGAGGCAGGTGCCGATGTATTGGTGACAGCCTGTCCCTTCTGTTTGATCAACATGGAGGATGCGGTCAAGATTGCTGGCCTGGAAAACGAGTTAAAAGTTATTGATTTGACCGAGCTTTTTGCAGAGCAGGTGGAGTTTGTTCCGACTGTAGCTGCAGCGGTATAAGGGACGCTTTTCTTGCCTGTGCGTGGCTGGATGGCAAAATTTTTGCTGCGGAAAAAGCAGCGTACCCTGTCTATGGAGAGTAAAGGAGGAAAAACTGGATGAATATTCTTGTTTGCGTCAAACGGGTTCCCGATTCTTCTGAAAATGAAATCCGGCTGAATCGGGAGGGAAACGACATTGACACCGATGATTTGGTCTACGCGGTCAATGAGTGGGACAACTACGCCGTTGAAGAGGCTATCCAACTGGTTGACAAGGTTGGTGGCTCGGTCACGGTGGTGAGCATTGGTACAGAGGAGAACGAGGAGATTCTCCGTCGGGAAATGGCCATGGGTGCAGAAACAGGTGTGCTGCTGAGCGACCCGCTCTTTGAGGAGGCCGACGGCCGCAAGCTGGCAGCCATCCTCAGCGCGTATATCAGCAAGAACAACTTTGATCTTGTTCTGTGTGGGGCCCAGGCAGACGAGGGTGGAGCCCAGGTGGGTGGCATGCTCGCTGCCATGCAGGACAAGCCCTATGCCGCTTTGGTCAACATGATTGAGGTGCTGGACGGCAACAAGCTGAAAATCGGCCGGGAGATTGAAGGAGGCAGCCAGGAAATCAGCGAAATCGAGTTGCCCTGTGTGCTCTCCATCCAAACCGGTATCAACGAGCCCCGTTATGTCAGCATTCGGGGAATCCGCAAGGTGGCCTCGGTGGAAATTCCCACTCTTAGCGCGGCAGATA
>Ga0334895_1003662_pt1 | contig 11554 bp, 5 predicted proteins | sample GraSluR3_MG_7_FD_207229 | JGI IMG/M metagenome (GOLD analysis project Ga0334895, IMG submission 207229) | Sludge microbial communities from methane-producing bioreactor in Wageningen University, Netherlands - Granular Sludge_31_05-R3 | ecosystem: Engineered > Bioreactor > Anaerobic > Unclassified... | reverse complement strand
ATTTCAAATCCTTTATCCCTCTTCCAGTCAACAAATTGGTTTACTGTAGGTTCTAACAGAGGACTGTGATGATATATGACGATGATGCTTCTTGCCTGGTACTCCAGATCAGGGTTGCGGAACTGGTCGTAATTGAGGAAAGCAGCTCGATAGATATTTTCGAAACTCCTGGATATTCTATCAGACCTTCTGTTCAGTTCATTCTCACCTGGCTGGAGTCGATTGTAACTCACTCGTACCTTCACATTATGATGTATTGTTAACTCACGCTTACCGGGATTATAGGAAAAGGGGAAAATGGCTATCGAGACTGCCCGGAAATCTCTCATTATTATCGGTGATCCTATATCGACTAGTTTTGCCGGATAGGAAATATCTTTCTTATAGAATTCACGATCATAGAGAAAACCGGTCTCTTCGGAAATTACCAGATCTGGACCTTGAGAAGGGAACAAAAGGATATCAGATTCCTGACTGGTTTTGTCAATTCCGAGTACCTCGATAGAGACATCTCCATAATCGGGTATCATCAGCATTGCTGTTAAGATCGGTAGCTCCGGTAATCCCTCAGTGAAGATATAACCCGCTTCAGGATGATAAAGCCGTTGATAGGTAATACCATCGTGCTCTTGCGTAGTGAATTCATAATCTGTGAGATCGAATTCGATCTCTGTAAATTCGCTTCCGGTTGCTGTTACTCTGAACATCTCGTGTGATGCATCAAGAGCAGTCCCGGTTAATGCCAGCAGCAAAAATAATGATAATTTGCAGGCCAATAATAATTTTTGATCTCTTTTCATATCAAATTCCTCATAATCGAATTAGTATATTACTCTTGATTATAAAGCAATATCAGTTCCATAAGTTATTGTAAGGATGATAATTATAGGTCTTGCCCGAAGAGGTAGCTTCTCTCAATCCTGAACGGTTTTTGCCCGACTTAAAAGTCTCTGCCTGAGCGGATAATGGTGAATTGTCAATGGCTGACAGAGGGATAACAATGGGTGAAGGGAGGATCAGTCAAGTGTCAGGTATCGATTTCTACATATCTGATATCGATTCTGTAGTTATTCTGCTTAACGACAGGGATGTTAGAGACGATTTGTCTGTATCTTTCCAGTTGTTCAGAGTCTTTGATAGAGCCTGTTTTATAGTCTATAAGGAGTATCTCTTTATTCTCTTTATCAATCTGCATTCTATCTATTCTGTATTCTCTTTTTTTATGATCAAAAACCGTCAACTCATTGAATACTTTATCCCATCTTCGGCTGAATACATGACCTTCAGAGGCGATAAACTTTCCTATTTTTGTGATAATAGTTGCTATTCTATCCAATGGTATGAGATTTCCATACCGGGAGACTGTTTTTTTTCGGGCATATTCCAGTTCTTCTTTACTAGCGTATTTTATGAAAGAAAGGTAGTAGTGGGCCAGGTCACCATATAGAATTTGTTGATTGGTCAGGTAAACAGTCTTGTGGTTCAGTTTTTCAACCTCTTTGTACTTCGCTTTTTCAAGGAGTTTGCTACGTTGTAGAGAGACCAGTCTATCATATTCAACCTGATCCACTTCAGGTAATTTCGTTGTTGTTTCAAGCGAGGGAAGAGAACCGATCTCACTTTTTAAGAGGGCTTTATCGAGTTCCTCGCTATCCTGTAAGGTCTGTTGATCGATATTGAGGTAATGGAGGAGAGTTTCGAGATAAAGTTTTTTGATCAGTTGCACACTCATTTTCTCTTCATCGGAAGTGGTGCTGGCAGCTGCCAGAACACCCTCCTTTCTCTCATATACCGAAAAAATCGAGAGGGATGACCTCGCGCGAGTCAGGGCCACGTATATGTTATTGAGTTCTTCCAGTGCTACTCTGTCATTCTTCTGCTGTTTCAGCGAATAATCGAACATTTCAAGAATTGACGAGTAGTTGTATGAAATTCTGAACTCTTCCAGATTGGTGTAACTGTTGTTAAAACGGTAAAGATAGTCCAGGTCTCCGGAGAAATTACCCCTTGACCCGCTGGTATCATAATAGAAAAAGACATGATCGAATTCCAGCCCTTTAGCCTTATGGATCGTCATTAGTTGCAATGAGTCTATATTCTCTATGCATGCCTGGCGGAATTGTTCATTTTTCTCATTATCTGCCAGAAAAGTGAGCAGTCCGTTGACATTTTTAGGATATTCAGAGCTGATCTGTATGAAAAAACTGGCTACAGTTTCGAGGAAGAGATGAAGGTTCTTGATATTATGATCCTCCGGGAAGAGACCGGTCACATTAAATTCTCGTATGAGGGACATAATAAATCCGATGAGGTCTGCAGGAGAATACTCATCTAATACACGGAGAGTTTTTTTTATGCTCGTATGATGGTTGAACTCTTCACGCAGTAGTTGGATAATGCTCTTTTCCTCGGTCGTTGCTCTGTTGTGGAGCAGGGCTATTTCTTTCAGTTCTCTGGCTGGCAGGAGACAGTAATCAGAGCGGAGAAAGCGGAGAAGGTGAAGTATATTCTGCTCCGCAATAAAACGGAGAATATGAATCATCGGTTTTATTACCTGATGCTGTAGAAAAGAAAAGGAGGATTCAAGATAGTAGTCAATCCCGTATTCTTCCAGAGCAGAGGCAATGTCTTGCAGATGATTATTGTTACGTGCGAGTATGACACTTCTGGCCGGATTTATATTTCTCTTCTCATAAAGAGGTAAAACGTCTGTTTCCACGAAAGCCCGGCAGGGGTTAGAGGTATCAATATTATCACTATCCGTCTGACTTTTGCTTTTATTCATAAAAGAGATACTGAGATAACCATCATCTTCTTTTGAATGAGATGATATATCTTTGTCATAATTCCAGTGCTGTCCATATTCTTTCAGCCTGGTTGCCAGGTTCCTGAATATCAGGTTGATGAATCCGGTCATAAATCTTGTACTTCGGTAAGTCATATCGAGTGATGTAGAATCTTTACTCTGAATAATAGCAGGCATATTCAGAAGCAATTCTCTCTCTCCACTACGCCAGCCGTATATCGACTGTTTTTCGTCACCAACTATTATAACCCCACCATACTCTCTGCTACCGGAACCGCTTATGATCTCACTGATGATAGGGTAGAGCAGTTTATGCTGAATGATACCGGTGTCCTGAAACTCGTCAATTAGAATGAATCTTGTTCTCGTTGAAAGATACTCGTAAAAACGATTGGATACTGATCCATCGAGAGGGTCGATCAAAGAGAGTTCGGGTTCGTACATATACTTGAAAGTATAATAGGCAATATCGGCGTGGGTAAAGATCTTATCACGCATCTTCAGCCTGTCATATTCGGTTAGTATATGCTCAGCCAGTTTCAGGATCTCTTTCTCCTCAGGCAGCAGATATTTCTGAAAAATGTAAAGGCAGAAGAACTGCCTGATAATTTCAATTTCGCTGTTGATCCGCTCCTTGAATTCGCTATCACTTTTCCTGATCTTTTGATTATTCCAGAAACGGAGGTCTTTACAAAGAGTTTTCCACTTTTCGAACAAGACTCTTTCATCTTTCAGTAATTCGATCAATTCACTGATAAAATCGACTATACTGTCAGCGTTTACTAGTCTCTTGTAGGGCTCGCGGAATAAACTTTTTATCAAAGTAGGATCTTCTGAACTCTCATTATATCCAGCAACGAGGTAATTCTTGATTTCTTCGGCTAACATTTCAAATCTCTCCCGAAAAGCAGTGAGATTTTTAGCTGCCAATTGCTCCCTTTAAGCCTCATCGTCTGTCACTTTTAGCTCACGTATTAGTTGTAAAAGCCAGCGATTTTCAATTATGGAAAGGATAAGTTTATCGAAATGCTCCAGCGAATTATTTTTTGCAGTTCGAAAGATCCTAATGAAAGACTCGGAATCTTTACTGTCACTAAAAATGTGATTATAGAGTAGAGGGAGATATCTGCTATTCACTTCATTATCAATGCTGAATGATGTTATTCCGATGTATGGTGCGATGACGGTTTTGAAGATTGAGTTGATAAAAGAATCTATCGTACTGATCTGGAGTTTGTGTTTATTAACCAGCATCTGCTCATATACCTTACGAAGATATACCAGCTCGGTTTCGCCTAACTTCAATCCGAACAGTTTCTCCAGGTTATCCTCCAGTACTCTCCCTTTATCATTGTCGCTGAGCAGATTCTCAAGATGTTCAATAATTGCGGTCCTGATTTCGTATGTTGCTTTTCGGGTAAAGGTGATGACGAGTATCTCATCGAATCCGATTTCGTAATCACGGTACTGTAACAATAGATTGATGTATTCCAGTGATAATCTATATGTCTTCCCCGTTCCTGCACTTGCCGTAATGATTTTTTTGACTGGAGCTCTCATTTTGTCTCCTCTTTATGGTTCCAGATTCCTTTCGTATCAATATGTTTTCTCAGCAGGTCTGTTCTGATAATTTCGGGATACAAGATGTATTCAGGCCTGGCTGTTAAGCCGAACCATCCCTGTAATCTGATTTTATCAAGAAGAATTTCGGTGTCATTGATGAATTCTTCAATCAACTTCTCTTTGCTTTTTTTCTGGAAAAGTTTCGACATCTCGATCAATTCACGCTTTTTTAATGAATATATGTAAGATCTGGTCTGTTTATCCTGAATAATGCTCCATCCTCTCTCTCTCTTATATATACTGCCCGGTGTTGTCAGATAACAAAAGACCAGTTCATAGATAACCAGCTGCCGGAGTAGTGACCTTTTATTGTTCAAAGACCCGGTCTTATAATCAAATATATGGATGTAAGGTTTTCTCTGGAAATCATCGGTGTACCTTATAATTAAATCGGCCCGGCCGTGCAGATAAACTTCCCATTCGCTGTTACTGTAAAGGGGTAGGATCTTGTCCGTGGTTCTCACTTCATGTTCTATCTCCAGTCTTCCCTGACGTCCCTCTATTATCCTGCCGAGCATTGCGAAAAAAGCCACAACACCCTCCTCGACTACAGGTAGAAAGATTTCTTTGAAGTATCGGTAGTTATATGTATGCGGAATTCTGTAATAGAAGTAGTCAGTATTCAGGAAATTATCTCTGTTCTTTTCCATTATACCTCCCGCTGCTGCAGGAAGGTTATCGAAGTATTCGGAGAGGTCATCCCCTTCCGGTAACGGCAATATCTGCCAGATCCTCTCGACTATATGATGGGCAATAGAACCTACGAGAATCGGGGAGAAGGGGGCTAACTGGTACTCTTCTTCTACTCCGGCTATATACTTTAGATAATAGGTGAAAGGTGAATCGTTCAATTTTGAGAACGAGGAATGACTGAGAATCAAGTTATTGTCTTTCAGATCCTGTTCTTTGTCGAATGGGATTGTGTAGAACTCCGGATTACTCAAGATATCACGGTTGATTCTGTATCCTTTATCAGGATCACTCACTGTTGTATAGTAGGCATTGTAACCCTGATCGGGCAGAGGTTTCGCCTCTTCTGCGATACGGATAGTTTTCTCATTCTGAAAGATTAGTTTCAACTCCTCGATAAAAGAACTGACCTCTATATTCTGATTCCTGTTTTGCTGGGCGAAGATATAAACATTACGAGAATTCAGAATCAAGCGGAAAAAGTAATATTTTTCCCAATATCTGATATCTTCGTAGGTTTTCAAACCGAGTTTTCTTCGTTGAGATTCTGTAAAGAGAAAAGGTGTCGATTGTGCTGCAGGTAAAACCCCTTCCGATGCGTTGAGGATTGCTACTTGTTCGAAACAGAGATTTCTGCTGTCGAGCAAAGAGCTGATCTCTTTACGGTTATGTAATGATCCCTTCTGATCCTCTTCGCGGTAATACCAGGTGACTCTACGAGGTCGGAGATATAGAATCAGCAGTTTCAGAATACTGCTGCAGAGTGTGAACCTGTTCTGATCTCTCTCTTCACTCCAGAATGTACTGTTGTCTATCAATTCAAGATTGTCCAGCCTGTTGAAATCTGAAAGAGTAGTATATAGAATCTCGGCAGTATTACTGTATTCGAGTTCATCTGATGATATTGTTTTCTGCAGATTCCATCCGTCCTCACTATCGATCAGATGAATGAGAGCCATGATTGAATCTACTCCGGCCAGCCTTTCAAGTAGAGTTCTAATCAAGCTAAGAGCACCAGTAAGGAGATCCCACTCTGCTTGCTTAAGAAATCTCTCCTGTCGGTAATACTGATCCATATCTTGCTGCAGGTCAATATAACTGAGATTCTGGCGGATCAGCTTCTCGATAACCTGTATCAATAACTCCTGCCGATTCTTCTCAGGTAAAATATAGGAGATGAATGCCTGTTCCGAGAGCTCTTTTAATAAAACATCGAGTGGAATTAGTTCCCTTTTCCTGTTCGGCTCATAGAGAATATTCTCCAGCAGTTCTGTCAGGCAGACTATGAATATTGCCGGCTGACTGTTGAGCAGTGGTGTAGTGGAAATTCCACCAAATTGGGCTGGAGAAAAAAAACGAGAATACGAGCACTGATAAAGCCGATTGTCGAATGCTTTGTCCAAATTTCCTCTCTCTAACATAGTTTCCATATACTTTCCATACATGGTGAAATCATTCGGTGCTCTGTAAATCTCTATGCTCTCAGTAAGACGATCTTGTAGATCCGCTATGGGGAAAGATGGACACTCTAATAACCTGTTCTTCTTTGTGTCGATAAAGCTATCGTTCAGTTGATAACAGACCGTAACTTCAAACCCTGCTCTGGACATAGAATTCAATAACCGGTTCTCTAATTGAGTATAATAATGCTGATTGACAAAAACGAATTTATTGTAGCTCTTGTAATACTCGAATGTCAAATTAGAAATAGTAAATAGAAAAATCTTATCTGTCCAATCTCTTTCCTGGAGCAGCTTTTCATAATTTGATCTTATATCTAACATTAAATTATAAAGATCTGCCTGCCAGTCAAGAATCTCGTCACCTGACTTCAGCAGAGTGCCAAGACAAAGCGCAGGATTAATCTCCTCTTCAGTTAACTCCTCCCAGAAGGTAAAAAAGTCGCTGGCAAAACTTATAAATTGAAAATAGTTGCTGATCTTCAGCCTCTTTTTCTGCTCTTCGGTCAGAGAGTGGTATAATGCAAGATTTCTACGTTCCTCCCGCAGAAGAAGAGAGGGCCTTACAAAAAGATTTTCCTTCAACTCTTCCAGGGTTTGAAACTCGGTGGTAGAAAACTGCCAGCCCTTCTGAAACAGAAACATACCACTTTTCTTCGAGTTCTCGGTGGGAAAGATATATACGGTCCCGTCGGAAGGAAAATCTTCCAGGACCTTCATTATAAGATTATCAGCAAAACCATAGAATCGATAATCGATCATTGAATACTCCACGTTCTCTATTCCATTTGTGTTACTAATATTATTAGAAAGAACAAAGAGACAAGGAAAAAGTGGAGTGAGTAGTCTCGATCTATATTCCTCACGTTGCTGACTGAATACCCCGAAGGTTTACTCTCTAACCTTTAGGTAGCCCAGGAGTCTGATGTATCCGACTCCTGTACTTCTCAATGATTTATTTTACTAATCAATCGTTTATATGTTATTTATAATCATTATACACTAAACATCTCACTATAAATAGCGAGGGTAATAATTGTTTACTTGACAGCAATAGTTTAACGGATAAACTAGTTTTATATTAAGAAGCATCTATGTTATGATAACGAACGTGACTCTCGCTAAAACAGAATTCTGCTCAGGATGTTGAAGAAGAGGAAGTGTTATATGATTAACAATAACAGAAGGGCCGGAATACCCCCCCCCACATGTAACTTATTTATATGCAAGGAGTTAGCCTATGCCCAATCCTCTGATAAACTTTTTATCTATTCTCCCACTAGCCTGTCGAGTCACAACAAATTCATTCCCTCTCTGTCTCTCTGCATTGTTAGACAGAGGGACAATAAACGGGTAAATGTATTTCTATGAATACCAAAGTAAAGGCGTGTGAATTGATGAAATAACCAATCAAAGTAATATGGAGGAATTTATGAACTCTATGCATAGATATTTTATCATGCTGATAATCTTTTTATCAGCAATGGTTGCTGTTATCAGTCCCCTTTCTGCCCAGTTCGCCGGCGGAGACGGGACAGCGCAAGAGCCCTGGCAGATAGCAACACCAGAGCATCTAGATAATGTAAGGTTTTACCCGGAGGATCATTTTATACAGATAGCTGATATAGATTTGCTTAACTGGGGAAATTGGGAGTCAATTGGAACCTTTGCTTCTTTCGCCGGTTCATTCGACGGTAATAGTTTTTTAATCAACAATCTTACCGTAAATACAGATTATAACTGTGGATTATTTGCCCATACAACGGGAGCTACACTAAAGAATATTACCCTGGAGGATGTATATATCACAGGTATAATGTATGTAGGTGGACTTGTTAGCACTACCTGTAACAGTTACATAGAAAACTGTTCTGTCGAAGGCTACATTGCTGGCGGTATTCTTGTAGGTGGTCTTGTTGGCATGAACAGCGAAAAAAGTATAATATTCAATTGCCATTCGAATATCGAAGTATTAGGAACAGGAAGTTATCCGAATTCTCATGGTGGTCTTGTGGGTATAAATGTAGAATATGGCGAAGTTAATAATAGTTCATCTAAAGGAAATGTCATTGGTGGATCAAGTGTGGGAGGGTTAATTGGCAAAAATCAGGGTCCTCTAGTCTCCGGATCTGTTTGCAGTTATGTAAATAGTAGTTATTCATCTGTAAATGTTGCAGGCAATAATAATGTTGGCGGTCTTGTGGGAAGTAATCATGATCAAGGTATAATCAATAATTGTTATGCAACCGGAACGGTAGAAAGCTATTATGCGAAAGCAGGGGGGTTAGTCGGTCTAAACAATCTCAATAGTGAAATCATTAACTCCTATTCCAGCGCTTCTGTAACAGGTAGCCAGAATGTTGGTGGTCTTGTCGGTTTGGAATCTTATGGAGGAGTAACGATAAACAGCTACTGGGATATCGATATATTTGCTTACGATAACGGTATTGGAATAGGTAAAACTACATTCGAAATGATGCAATATGATACCTATACTACCTGGGATTTTATTGAGACCTGGAAGTTGGTTGATTTGAATCCTTATATCCGTAAGCACTACCCCTCTCTCCAGTGGCAGGAAAGTCATAAACATAATCGAATCTCAAATGCTCATGCCCATGTGTTCAAGGAACGAAATTGGCATTGGCGGTCTTTCCCGAGACTCGAAGAGCAAGATGATCATGAATATACAATACAATTACTCTCTCAACTGGAAGGTATTGTTACTGAAGTTGAAGCACAGGATAGTCTGGGGATAACCATTTCCATGAGATGGAATGGAATAGAGTGGGTTGGATTTCCTATTGCGTTCAATAGTGTTAAAGGATATAAGCTATTCTTTATATCCGATGCTTCCGAACATCTATTATACTGTACAGGTCAAAGTGTAGATTATGATACCTGGATCACCCTGGAACCACCGGGAAATAACGACCGCGAAAACTGGATAGGTTATTTTCATCCCTTTACTCAATCGGTATTTGATGCCTTTGGTGAATCAGTTATGGACCAGTTAAGGACTATTAAGACAGATGAGTGGAGCATGCACTATCTGGATGGATTGGATGAGTGGGTAATAATGCCCAATGAACCATGCTATACGCCGGGTATGGTATCTTATGGCAAGATGTATTCTGTCATTACAAGAGTCAATGAACCTGTAACTTTCAGGTGGAATATTCCCAACGAATATATCCCGGATCCTCGCGAATCAGTACCTAAAACAGAGTATTTCAGTTTCGAAGAAGCTTCAGACTATGAGTCCTTTTTTATCGAGAACATCGATAACGATGACGATGTTATGGAAGTAGCAGTGTATGCGGGAGACGAATGTGTTGGTGCTTCCGTCTTTACAGGCAATTATCCTTTAGAGATATTGGCATATACTAATATATCGCATCAGGGTGAGGCGATCAGCTTTGCCATCTACCGTGAAGGGCAGCGGGGAATGGGAGAAAAGATCCGCGTCCCCGAGGTCAAAGACCTGGAAAGCGGTGAGTTTTCACCCCGCATCCTCGAACCGGGCAGACAGAAGTTCTCTATCGTCAGATTGGGTGCCGGTGATTATGAGATAGAGAATATTATCGAACCGGAGATTACCCTTGCGCAGAACTATCCCAATCCGGTCGGTTTCATCTCCGGCAGCCGTTCTAACCTTACCGAGATACCGTTCTATGTTGCCGAAGAGAGAGAGGTGACCCTGGCCGTCTATAATATTCGCGGCCAGCGGGTAAAGACCCTCTTTAAGGGCACTGCAACAGCCGGTAAACATTCCATCGTCTGGAACGGATTGAATGAGCAGAATCGTCCTGTCGGTTCAGGTATCTATCTATATCGCCTGGAGAGTGGAGATCAGATTCTGACCAGAAAGATGCTCTTGATCAGGTAGCAGAGAGCGAAGAGCATAGAGCGAAGGGCGAAGAGCGAAGGGCATAGGGCAAAGAGCTTAGAGCATAGAGCTAAGGGCTTAGGGCTAAGAGCATAGGGCAAAGAGCTAAGAGCTAAGAGCAGATTCAAGATAAACTTATTATGAAACTAGATGGGAGCTTACATGAAACGAGTAATGATAATTACAATAACAATTTGTATTTTACTGGCATTTTCTGACCTGATATCCGAAACCTGGGAGATCAAACAGGACGGTACGGGAGATTTTACGACGATATCGGAAGGTATCACAGCAGCCCAGGATGGCGATACCCTCTTAGTCTATCCGGGGGTATATTACGAAAGGATAAATTATTCCGGCAAGAACATCACTATCACCAGCCTCTATGACGGTGATCAGTACGATGAGAGCTATATAGCCAATACTGTCATTGATGGTAACCGGGAAGGAACAGTCGTTAACTTCCGTACTAACGAAACAAGAGATGCTGTTCTTAACGGTTTTACTGTCAGAAATGGATTTGGCAGCTTTCATCCCGGGATACCAAGAAACAGAAGCGGAGGTGGGATATATATACGTCACGCTTCGCCAACCATCAGTAATTGCCATATAAAACACAATCGAGCCGACAGGGGTGGCGGCATTTTTCTTATAACCAGTGGCAATCCATTGCTGCAAGGTAATATCATCAGTCATAACCATGCGACACAACATGGCGGTATATGCTCATATGGCTTAAATGCTGTTTTCGAATTCTGCTCAGACTCATTAAACAGCATATATCTAAACTATGGCGGCAGAGGTACGGATATATACTTGGGTGAAATAAACCAACCAACCGTCGTTATCGATACCCTGACTGTCCGGTATCCCGATCGGTATTTCGTTGGTTATCGCCATGTAGTGCCACAAGAATTAGAATTAGTGGTTAATCACGGAAAGATAGTACCTGTTCCTGCTGATCTTTATGTCAGCCCTGATGGCTGTGATACAAACAGCGGTCTATCCCCCGAAGATCCTTTGCAAACCATAGCCATGGCAATGATCAAGATTCTTCCCGACAGTTTGCAGCAGAGGACGGTGCAT
>Ga0334895_1003655_pt1 | contig 11578 bp, 11 predicted proteins | sample GraSluR3_MG_7_FD_207229 | JGI IMG/M metagenome (GOLD analysis project Ga0334895, IMG submission 207229) | Sludge microbial communities from methane-producing bioreactor in Wageningen University, Netherlands - Granular Sludge_31_05-R3 | ecosystem: Engineered > Bioreactor > Anaerobic >... | reverse complement strand
CGCCACATCAGCATTGATTTGGGTATCCTCAATGAACAGCTGAACAGGTCGACCTGCAATAACATAATCTACCTCTTCGAGAGCAAGCCTGACACCCAAAACATTATGCTCTGCTAATCCTGCAAAAGCACCTGTGACAGGGGCAAGTACACCTATACGAATTGGTTCAACATCACTTGCAACTTCAACTTCTCTGATGACCTCAACTTCTTTTACGACCTCAACTTCTTGAACAACTTCAACTGTTTCAATCACAGTTTCAACAATTGTCTCTGGCTCAGGTGTCGCCTGGCACCCTGACAATATCATTGTTACAACTAATAATAGTGTAACGAAAAACATTGAATATTTACGCATGATCTTTTCTCCTAAGATTTTTGATTGATATTCTTTTAAACTAACACCAAAACGCTTTCAATTTTCTTTCAGGCTCTCCTCTCTCCAGTTTATCTGGCATGGTCAAAATCGTTTATCTACTTGATGTGAAAACCGCATTAACTAACGTAATGTATTCCATGGTGCTTGATCTCCAACTTCGATTAGTTCATACCCTTCCTCACCGATAGCTGGCCCCAAGATTGCCAGAACCTTGACTGGCTCATCAGAAACATTGAAGGATGCATGCACGGTGTTGGATGGGATAAATGTGGAATCACCTGTTGTGAGAATTTGCTTTTCTGTCTCTAACCACTGTTCTATTTCACCATTAAGGACATAAACATGCTCTTCCTGGTTAGGATGAATGTGAAAGTTATGACCGAATCCGGGTTGTAAATCAACGACAATGACAATTAAGGATTTTGTCCCAGTGAATGAGGGTAAACTTAACCACGTTCTTTTTCCCCAATCAAGTGTTTCTACCTCAAGATCTCGTGCGTGAATAAATTTTCCTTGCATTGCGTTTTTCTCCTTAGTTTGACCGTTTACTTTTGTTAGCAACGCTATATATGCAAAAAATCTGTTTAGATCGCCTAATTATGTGGTTTTATGAACGTATATTACCATATATGTTGGTTTTTTACAAGTATAAATTGTTAACGTTTTTGTTTGTGACTCGGATTTTCAAAAATCAGTCATTATGTTGGCTTTTAAGATAACTATGATTTACTGGAGCTTTGTTCAACGACCTTACAAAGCAGAGCAGATCACATAGTTTATTGTTTGGCCATTATGTCAAAGAAAGGATTTAATCAATTAAATAAGGGATAGATTGTGGACCTTCTGGTAAAACGCAAATCCGCACATTTGGTCCAGTTATTTTAATTTTTTCTGAAACCAATTGTTCGATCGACCGGCAAGGTTTGAACATTGCTTCCGTAATCTGCGCATCAGATAAGTTGGGGCTATAAACAAATACTTCTGCCATTAATTGGATTTGCGCTTGAATTTGGACTTGCCATTGATCTTGCTGTTCAAAACCCTTTTTCTCGATGGATTGTAATAAATTCCGGGGATTTTTTGCCGCTTGTAATAGCTGTCGATAACAACCATGTTCTGGAATACCATCACTGCATTCTGCAGCAAGAATAATGATGCCCCCTTTCCGCACCACTCTCGAAGCAGCACTTATTCCTTTTATCGACTGGTAAAGATTCATATCTAGGGGATACCCTGAATTTGTTGTGATCACTATGTCAAACGGTCTTGTCACAGGAACCATGGAAAATTCTCTTACAAAGTCGCATCCTGCAGCGTACGCTTTTTTCAGGTCTCCACAAAAAACCCCGGTTATCTTCTTATTTTTATTTAAAGTAACATTAACCAAAAATAATGGCTTTGATTTATCTGAAACTTCGTTAATCTCTTGCCAAATGGGATTCCCTTCAGTCATTCCCCAGGTAGCCCTAGGATGTGAAATCATATCAAAACCATGATTACCAAGCACTGTTATTAAACCTGCCATGCCTGGCATAAGTGCCTTGCAGCCGCCAGAAAACCCAGCAAAGAAATGCGGTTCGATAAAACCAGTTAATATTATTAAATCGCACTCCATCAGATCTTTGTTTAACCAGATATCATGACCAAAGCTGCTTTTTCCCAAGTAGACTTGTGATAATTTTTCAAATGCATTATTCTGGATAATCCGGTAATGGTCTACCAAATCATCGCCTAACATGCACCGTAATTCAGGTTCTGTATTGCTGCGATGTGTGCCCAAGGCATTGTACAGAATGATATTTTCAGGAGAAATTTGGTCTAATTCTTTAATAATTTGAGTAATAATGATTTCATTCGGTGTCGGTCTGGTGATATCACTGAAGACAATCCCAATCCGGTCGTGATGTCCAACAATTTCTGATAAGGCTGGCACACCAATCGGATCCCGTAAAGCGTTCTGCAGTATCTGCACAGGGTCGGCGATTTCATTAATATAGCGTGGTTCAATGACCGTCACATCCCAATTTCTATTTAGATTAATAGATAAACCATTCTTTCCATAAGCAAGCTTTATTTCCAATTAAAAACCTCCGAAAACAATCCTGGTCGAAAATCAAATGACAAATGTCAATATTGCTTTGAATGAATTCGTGTATCACTTTTAGTGATAATAATGAAATTCATTATACAGTTAATCACGCACTGCAATTTTATAGTTGAACCAAACTCCATAATTCACGGATATGCTCCCAACAAAATATCTGGAATAGATTATTTGTTGATACTTTAATCTACCATCAACTATAATGGAAGCGAAAATGATGCGATCAATTCTCAAAGAAAGGAAACGCAAATGAAAATCATCATCGGATGTGACGAAATCGCAATTAATATGAAAGAAGCCATCAAATCTTATTTATTATCGCAAGATGATGTAATCATTGAAGACTTATATGATGCAGGAGTTTACTCTTCTGAACCGGTTGATTATCCGGATATCGCTGAAAAAGTTGCTGTTGAGATTGCTCAGCATAATTATGATCGTGGAATTTTAGTGTGTGGCACTGGCATTGGGATGTCCATCGCTGCTAACAAAATTCCTGGCGTAAGGTCAGCTGTAATCTATGATCCCTATTCAGCAGAAAGAGCCATGAAAAGCAACAATGCCCAGATTGTTTCATTGGGAGCATTGACAATGGGTATTGAAACCGCAAAATACCTGGTCTCTTTATGGCTTAGAGCGGATTTTTCTGGTGGGCGTTCTACACGCAAAGTCGAAAAAATTAATCAAATTGATCAAAGATATCATCAATAAGGTGTTAGAACTGCATTTATATTGGGAGTTATAGCCAGATGAAGAAACTTTGGATAGGAACAGGTTGGAAAATGAACCACCTCTTCTCAGAGGCCAAGGATTATGCGATCAAATTAAAATCTTATGTTTCCCATGAACAGGTTGACTTCAACTTATTTTTATGTGTTCCCTTTACCGTCTTGAATATGGTTTGTGAACATCTAGTTGGTGCCAATATAAGTGTTGGCGCTCAAAATATGCACTGGTTGGATCGCGGTCCTGCTACCGGAGAAATTTCCCCAATGATGATTATGGACGCAGGAGCAACTATGGTAGAAATCGGTCATTCGGAGAGAAGGGAATGGTTTGGTGAGACCGATGAAAGCATAAATCTCAAGTTGAAAGCTGCTCACAAACATTCGATAACACCCATTCTTTGTGTTGGGGAAACATTACAAGATAGAAAATATCTCACTAACTTTGAAAAAATCAATAGGCAGATCAAAATCGCCTTATATGGTCTTTCACCAGATGAGATTCGTCGCTCAATTATTGCTTATGAACCTGTCTGGGCTATCGGAGATAGTGGCGTGCCAGCGGATCCAGAATATGTCAATCAAATGCACGACCACATTAAACAGACTGTAAGCAATTTATTCGGGGTTGAAAATGGAAAAGAAATCACAGTGATATATGGTGGGAGTGTAAATCTTGAAAACGCGCTTACATTCATCACAAAGGAACACGTGGATGGGCTGTTTATCGGCAGATCAGCATGGAATGTCAATGATTTCATCACATTAATCGCGCACATCCAACAACACATCTCAGAAAAAAACCTGAAATAAGGGTTTTCGACGATAAAATTATAAAAGAGAACCCTATTAGTTTTGGTTTAGAAAAACTGCCCATCAAAAGCGTTCGTTGATGGGCAATTTTGTCCATATCTTCATGTTGCCCTAGGCATCATCCAGGGCAGCTAAACCAGGCAGGATCTTCCCTTCTAGCATCTCCAATGAAGCGCCGCCACCGGTCGAGATGTGTGTGATCTTATCATCCAGGCCAGATTTATTGATAGCCGAGATCGAATCTCCACCGCCAATGATGCTGGTGGCTCCGCTTATTGATACCGCCTTCGCGATCGCAAAGGTACCTTGGGCAAACTTCTCAAACTCAAACACACCCATCGGGCCATTCCAAACCACGGTGCCAGCACCCGCGATGATCTCCCCAAAAGCTGCAACCGTGCGCGGGCCGATATCCAAAACCCGCCAACCCGCAGGGACATCCCCCATATCCATGACTTGATCGGATGCATCCGCCGCAAAGGCATCTGCGATGACCACATCCACCGGCAGGACCAATTTTCCGCCAGCTTTATCCAGCAAAGCCTTGGCAGTATCGATCACATCTTCTTCAACCAGTGAATCTGCCATTTCATAACCCTGAGCCTTGAAAAAGGTGTTGGCCATGCCCCCGCCGATCAGAATCCGGTCAGATTTCTCCAATAAGTTCTCAATCACGCCAATCTTGTCGCTGACCTTGGCGCCGCCTAATATGGTCACAAAGGGGCGCTCTGGATCGGCGATCGCGTTGCCCAAGTACTTGATCTCCTTCTCGAGCAGGAAACCAGCTGCAGCAGGCAGATAATCTGTTACACCAGCCGTTGAAGCATGGGCACGGTGCGCTGAACCAAAGGCATCATTCACATATAGATCTGCCAACGCGGCCAGCCCCTTGGCCATCTCAGGGTCATTCTTCTTTTCGCCATCATGGAAGCGGGTGTTCTCCAACACCAGCACCTGGCCAGGCTCGAGCTCAGCTGCGGCGGCTTCTGCTTTTTCACCGATGCAATCCTCTGCAAACATCACCGGGGCATCGATCAGTGTCGCCAGGTGCTCGGCCACCGGTTTCATGCTGAAGGTCAGGTCAACACCCTTTGGGCGCCCCAGGTGCGAGCACAAGATCACCGCCGCACCCTGGTCGAGTAAATACTGGATGGTCGGCAGCGCAGCCTGAATGCGGGAATCATCACCAACTGTACCGTCAGCGATGGGCACATTGAAGTCAACGCGCACCAGCACTTTATTACCTTTCACATCAAGATCGGTCACCATTTTCTTTTTGAACATCATTGAATAATCTCCTTTCATAAAAAATGCGTAATGTGCCATAATCGGGCGCACATTACGCACTTAATCGTCAAAATTAACCTACATGATCGTTAGAGCGATTTTGCGATCATTGCAGCCAGATCAGCTGTGCGGCAGGAGTAACCCCATTCGTTGTCGTACCAGGTGACAACCTTCACAAAGGTGCCATCCATGACAGTGGTCATTTGTCCATCGATGATCGATGAGAACGGATTACCCTTGAGGTCCATCGACACCAATGGCTCCATTGAAAAGTCCAGGATACCCTTCAGTTCGCCTTCCGCGGCCGCTTTAAAGAGACCGTTGAGCTCTTCAACAGTGGTCGGTTTCTCAATTTCAGCCACAAAGTCAACCACAGATACGGTGGGCGTCGGCACTCGCAAAGAATACCCGTCAAATTTACCTTTAAGATCAGGGATCACTAGGGCGAGTGCTTTTGCAGCACCGGTGGTGGTAGGGATAATATTCAAAGCCGCCGCGCGGGCACGGCGAGGGTCTTTATGTGCCAGGTCCAGGATGCGCTGATCGTTGGTATACGAGTGGATGGTCGTCATCAGGCCGCGCTTAATGGTGAAATTATCATGCACAACTTTGGCGGCAGGCGCCAGACAGTTGGTGGTACAGGACGCATTCGAAACTATGTGATGCTTTGCGGGATCATACTTCTCTTCGTTGACGCCTAACACAATCGTTATATCTTCATTTTTGGCAGGTGCAGTGATGATCACTTTCTTTGCACCGCCACCATCAATGTGTGAATTCGCGCCAGGTTTTTCCTGGGTGCCCTTGCCATCGCGGAAAACACCTGTCCCATCGATGACGATGTCCACATCCAGGTCTGCCCAGGGCAGCGCATAGGGATTGCGCTCCGACATGACCTTAATCACATCGCCGTCGATGATCAAATCGCCATCTTTGACCTCAACGGTGCCATCATATACGCCATAGTTCGAGTCATACTTAAACAAATGGGCATTTGTCTCAGCATCAAATAAATCATTGATGGCCACAACTTCTAGCGAATCAGGGTGAAGTTCCTTGATCGCCTTCAATACCTGCCGGCCGATGCGGCCGAAACCATTAATACCAACACGGGTTGTCATTCTTTTTGCCTCCTTTAGAATATGAATTGCCGAATATATTTTACCATCACTTGTATACATGTATAAACAACATGCCAATGATTCCGTAACCCAATTAACCGATCAAAGGTCCAGTTCTTTCAAAAAATAAATCCATCACCGTTTTCGCCAGGCGCTTGGAATCATGCCGCCAGGGATGCTCTAAGTCAATCAGATCTGCACAATAAACGGAGGTGTGCTTGAGCAGATCCATATCCATTTTGACCCAGGCCACATTTGATCCCAGATCTCCCTCAAAATGATTATTACAGATCACCAGGTCGAACATCCCTTCACCGACATGTTTCTCCACCGTTTGGACATGATCCAAGCAATTAAAATTATCCGTCTCCCCGCGTTCTGTGGCAACGTTGCAGATAAAGAATTTTAACGCCTGGCTGACTCGCACAGCCTCAGCCAAATCGCGCACCAGCAGGTTCGGCAGTAGACTGGTAAACAAGCTGCCAGGTCCGATAACAATCAAGTCAGCGCTCAAAACTGCCGAAATCGCGGGTGGGAAGGCTGGCGTGTTGGATGGGTCTAACCACAAACGCTTGATCGATCCCTCCGTCTCACGGATCTGGCTCTCACCCGAAACATGCCGAATATCCCCGTTCTCATCAGCCAGGTCTGCTAATAGGCGTACATCGGTCAGTGTGGACGGCAGTACCTGCCCGAAAACAGCCAAAACCCGACCGGATTCTGCCACCGCAGCTTCAAAACTGCCGGTGATCTCGGTCAGGGCGGTGATGAACAGGTTGCCCAAGGAATGCCCTTCCAGGCCCGCGCCGGAAGCAAACCGATACTGAAAGACTTGAGAGAGCAGGTCCTCGTTATTGCTCAAAGCAGCCAAACAATGGCGGATATCCCCGGGTGGCAGGATGCCGACGTTCTTGCGCAGCTCCCCCGATGAGCCGCCGTCATCGGCCACTGTCACAATGGCGGTGATATTGTGCGTGTAGGCTTTCAGCCCTCGTAGCAGCGACGCCAGGCCGTGCCCACCCCCCAGGACAACGATGCGCGGGCCGCGATCGCGCCGGCGGAAGGAATCCAAGGCTTCGATCAGGGGTTTGCCAGGGGGGAGAAACGGTTGCAGCAGCGAACGGTTGGACCCCCAAATGCCGATCAAGACCAAAATCAAACCTGCGCCGCCAAAGATGATCACCCGGATTGGGCGATCTAAAAAGCGCAGCGACAACCAGGCCAGGGCCGGCAGCCACCAGGTTTCCGGGGCGTTGCGATAGATATCCAGGATGATCAACGCCAAGCCAAGCCCCAATAAAGCCGTCCCCAGAAATACGAGGATTAACCAGCGCTTATACCCCAAGCCTGGTCGGAACCATTGTGATTCCCGCCGTAAGTACTGCCAGAAGCGGGAAAAGATGTTTTGTTTTCGTTCTTGCATGTCAGAGAAATAATAGCAGGATTCAAGGCGGTCGTCAATGAAAATGTGACCAAAATTTCAAATTTGGGATATACGGATGAGTCACTCAGGAATATGATCGAGTGTGCTTAAAAATAAATAATAGGTGCTGTTAATCCTTTTGATTTAGCTTCAGATGAACGAAACACAGCGCACCTACTAACCCACCGAATGGATCGCTTGGATCATTCAGACTTCATTTATTGAGTGGGTGAATTATTTACCTTGCGGAGAAAAACTGATTAACAACAAAATGTGATAAAATAATGAAGATCAATTCATCCTACAAACTTAAACCTTCATGCTAGTCTACCACATCATTATTCATTGATTGGATTGATTCCAGTACTTAATCATGCGATTCATTTAAGAATGGAGGAAGCATGAATTTCTCAATCTTATATGTCCTAATATCACTCGCTGCTCTTGTCGTTATTGCGTTCATGATCTTATCCGTGCGCTTACACAAGGGTGAGTACAAGCTTTCGCCATTAGCCGGTCTTGCTTTTGCCTTCGTGATAGCTAGTGTGATGTTTAGCGAGCGCAGACTGATTGGTTATGGTTTGATCGGTGTTGGCGTGATTTTGGCTGTGGTTGATATCATTATTAAAATGAGAAAAGATTAGTCTTATAAACACCCAATTCTAGACGACTTATTAGTAGGAACTTAGGCTGACGTTCAAACTCTCATTTTACTGACCTGCGATACTCATCTGAACGTTACACTGCGAAGATCATTCCTTTTCGATCCTATTTAAAGAGCGCATCAATTGATTTATTAATAGACAGATAATAAAAACACAAAATGGAACATGGGTACTTAAACATGAAATGGGAAAACCAGCTTAATGGAGATACCTTATCCTGGCTTCTAGAAGAAAATAATCCTGGTGTGCGTTACCTCGCCTTACGCGATTTGGTCGTACTGGACGAGTCTGACCCGCAACTACTTACAGCGCAAAATGCCGCACATCAACACGGACCCATTTCGACGATCCTAGATGCCATGCAAGCACCGGGGTATTGGATCCAACCTGGCCCGGGATACAATCCAAAGTATTTCAGCACCGTTTGGTCAATCATCATGCTGGGGCAATTGGGTGCATCTCTCAAGCTGGATCAGCGCATTCATCAAGCCTGTCACTATCTGTTAATCCATGCTCTGACGGAATTCGGTCAATTCAGCAGTTCAGGGACACCCGGCGGTACCGTCGATTGCCTGCAAGGCAACTTATGTGGGGCCTTACTTGACTTGGGCTTAGAAGACCCTCGTCTTGAAACCGCCTACGAATGGATGGCGCGCACGATCACCGGTGAAGGGATCGCCCCTTTGGGCGATAAAAGCACACCCATCCGCTATTACTCAGGGAATTGCGGACCAAATTTCACCTGCGGCGCTAACAACAAACTACCCTGTGCTTGGGGTGCCGTAAAAGTCATGCTGGCTTTAAGCAAACTCCCTGAAGACAAACGTACTCCTCTGATCAAACGAGCCATTAACCAAGGCGTGGACTTCCTTTTAAGCGTTGATCCCCTGGAAGCGGCCTATCCTAGCGGTTACAGAGCTAAACCCAGCGGAAATTGGTGGAAATTCGGCTTCCCTATCTTCTATGTGACCGACCTGCTCCAAAACGTGGAAGCCCTGGTCCGGCTTGGGTATGGTGCTGACCCGCGCATATCACGTGCCACCCACTTTATCAATGATAAACAAGACCATAACGGGCGCTGGGCGCTTGAATATGACTATTCTGGTAAAACCTGGGTTGATTTTGGTCAAAAAAAGCAGCCCAATAAGTGGGTTACCTATCGGGCTGCCTGGGTGCTTAAAAACGCCGGACAGAATTCAAGCATAGCTCAATGAAGAATTAAAATCATCATCCGACCAACAGTTTTTATTTTATGGCGTCGGCGTCGGGGGGATGTCCCACACCGGTAAGTCGGATGCTGGCCCGGTCAGATTCGCGTACTTGCCCCACACCCAGCAGTGACCTGACCCCGTCGGGTTATTGATCACCCAATAGGTAGATGCGGCATTACGTCCAATCACCTCAGCGGTTTTTCCAATCCTGAAAATGGTGACGATGTCGTAAGGGTGTCCTGGACCGGTGCGGCAGTTGGTGTCCACGCTGACTTGTAAAGCCACGCCTGTCGTGGTCGGCGTCACGCCCGATGGCAGTGTAGGCGTTGGAGGCGCAGCCCAAATCGGCAGATCCACCGTTGATCCGCTGATGACAGCATATTCTCCCCACACCCAGCAATAACCGGAGCCTTCAGGGTTCTCAATCACCCAAAAATCCGCGGTTCCATGCCGGGCAAGCACTCTGGCTGCCTTGCCTGGCCGCAAAACGCTGAGGATCTCATAAGCTTTCCCGGGACCTATTCGGCAGTTGGTGGGTATGCTCACCTGAAGGGTGACATCTGGGAGGGTGGGTGTCGCTGTAAGTCCTGGGATGGGTGTCGGCGTTGGGGGAGCATCCCAAACAGGCAGGTTAGCGGTCGGGCCGGTCACGGCGGCGTAATTACCCCATAACCAGCATACGCCCGATCCACCCGGGTTCTGAACAACCCAGTAAGTGCCGCTTGCATTGCGAGCCACCACCTCCACTCGCTTGCCAACATCCAGGACACTTACTTGATCGTAGATCTTCCCAGGTCCTGTTCTGCAATTTGTGGGCACACTCACCTCAGCCATGGGCACGGACGGCGTTGCGGTTAGCGTGGGTGCGGCTGTTGGCATATCTGTCGGCAGCGTGGTCGCTGTTACTGTGGCTGTGGGCGCCAGGATCGGCGGTATTTCACTGGGTATCTGCGTTTCTTCAGATGGGGGTAGAGCAGCCAATGTTTCAGCCACAATCGTCTCGATGATATGCTGTGCGTCCTGGGTCTGTGCAAGTGAGGTGTGCACAGCTTCAAAGCCTTCCTCCGGACCTCGCTCACCATCCAACAGATCACACCCGCTAACAGCTAAGAGTGGGAGCAAAATAAAAATCAGCAATTTAATTAATCGTTGTTTCATTTCTTCCTCTTTATTGATTGAACAACTCAACTATCTATGTTAACGAACACAACTCAAGGCACATAGGGGGGTAAATCCAATACATGGCAAGAGTCTGTATTTTCACAGGTGACGTGCACAATAAAGGTTGATTGGGGTGGCATGTTTTCTTCGGTCTCACCGCAGCAAGGTCCCAGGACAAATAGACTCCCATCCGGGTTCGCGTAAGTCACCTCAAATTCAAATATTTTTGGATTGCCTGCTTGAATAGGGATGGCGCTGAGGACTTTAAGACAAGTAAAGCCATTAAATTTGCAGCCAGCTTCAAGCAAACCTGCTTTTTCCTCTGGATCGATTACGGGATTATAACTTCGCAGGGTGTCATAGGAGCCGCCATACAGCCCAGCAGCCTGAGCATAAGCACCCTGGTTAAGTAAATCGTAAAAGTTAGTCAGCGTGAGATGTGCGCTTTGTTCAAGGGTCAAAGTCACAGTGAGGGTATCCTCTTCTGGCAAGAATTGATTCTCATGATTAACCCGATCCGAATTTAACCCCTGACAAGCGCTCATGAAATTTACACACAGGAGGATTAAAAACAGCTTTGCTTTCATTCAACGGTTCTCTTAAAATAGCCTACCAATATAGAGAATGATATAAAAGATAGACGCTCTATACCTGACAAATGTTCCAACCCTCCCTATTCAATAATTTATA
>Ga0334895_1003651_pt1 | contig 11595 bp, 9 predicted proteins | sample GraSluR3_MG_7_FD_207229 | JGI IMG/M metagenome (GOLD analysis project Ga0334895, IMG submission 207229) | Sludge microbial communities from methane-producing bioreactor in Wageningen University, Netherlands - Granular Sludge_31_05-R3 | ecosystem: Engineered > Bioreactor > Anaerobic > Unclassified... | reverse complement strand
GTTCCCACAAAGAAAAATCCCGTGATTATCCTGCCGGCTTGAAACCAGATCTCAAATCACGGAATCCCTTTATTTATAAACTTTTTTATCCCTAAAACAACGTATTTACCTTAACCCTTGACATCAATACTACCGTCTCAACGTGCCCTGTCTTGCCAATCGCACTGCTGCCCTCATGAGATCCGATGAAATTACCTGAGGCTGAAGCAGTTGCTGCTAATACATCAAAAGATGCATCCGGTGTGGTCTGATTTCCCTGTGATGAATAGAAATCGTCCATGGGCTTTTTAAGTGCCTTGTTGTGGCCATAAAGGATATTCTGAATGGCTGTTCCAGACGCACCTGTTACAAATAACTCATAGACTGGATTGATGGTGATATGATCCCGTCCATAAGGGTTGTCCAAACTATTTGGGTCAAATCCCTCAGGCATGATAGACGTATCAATCCCTAGCGCATCCAATGCATTCATTTGGCCTAAGTCTTGCGCTGTCGCCTCAACTGCTTTAGTGCCTGTCGGTAATATGCCTGCCGGCACCATCCCCGTCACCATCGTCAATACAAGGATGATCGATAGCGTTTTTTTCATGATCAATTCCCCCTTTTAATTATGATTTCGTGATACAACTAAAAAAGAGTCAAACTTAATTAACCAATTTTCATCAGTTAATATAAGTTTGACTCTTTCACCATTCACAAAAGAACACAAGTGTCTGTTGGAATCCATATTCCCCCCGTTAAGTTTTATGCATAACGGTCTCATCTACAACAATTCATTATACCACATCAGCTTTAAGCTGTATATAAAAAACGTGTCTTCATTTGTATGATTATAAAAAAATATGACCGCTTGGGGAAAAGCGGCCATATTTTCAGGAGTAAATTATTATTGGAGTTTATTGTCTAAACCAAAGACAATGTCAATTATGTTGTGGGGGTTTTTTGGTGTACCTCTTTATGAGGTACTTTCATATTAGCACACTTGATTTTGATTGTCAATGGTATTTGATAATTTTTTTCATTTAGATTTGTCTACATGCCAATAGACCTGTCCTGCTTCCTCGTGCTTAAGCATTAATCCTGCCTTCTCTAGAACTTTTTGTGAAGGGATATTGTCTTTTAGAGTCAATGCCGTGATCCGCTTTATATCAGGTTTTTCTTGTATGAAAGCCCATTTGATCAATTCTGTCAATGCTTCTGTCATATATCCTTTGTTGCGGAACCTCTCTTCTGTCCCAAAACCTACTTCAAGCTCTCCTGTTTCTTGGGAAACACCTTTAAACCCCACTTCTCCAATGATCATCTTTTCTTCTTTTAAGACTAATTGCCAGAACGTGTAAAACAAATAATTCTCTTTGTCTCTTTCTATTTTGTCGATTTTAATCTGGTAGATACTTTTCATCTTATCATCCAATTCGCTTGAATATAACTGGAATCCCAGCTCTTCTGCCAATTGAAGTTTACTTGTCAGTGCACGTCTCAACTCTTCCAACGTTAAAGGAACAAGCCATAATCGTTGAGTCTCTATCAACATTTCATCCACTTCCTTCTATTATTTTTATTTTCTGGTTTACTATCGTCCACTCAAAACCTGTTGTTGGTTTACGTCTTACGTTCATTATACCACGATTAGGCATTTCCTGACAGATGCTCCGTTATTGCTGGTATGGGTACTCGATATAATTGGCCGCTTCTTTTGCTTTTTCATATCCTAAAATCTTTTCAATTAAATAGAACGACAGATCGATCCCTGCCGATACCCCAGCAGCTGTCAAAACTTTTCCATTGTCGGTATAACGGGCTTTATGATCAATCAAAATAGAGGCATCTATCTTCTGCAAGCTGTCAAAACAACTATGATGAGTTGTTGCCTTAGCTTGATACAGCAATCCTAACTTTGCCAAAACAAGGGCTCCTGAGCAAACAGACATGACATACTCAGCGCAAGCAGCTGTCTCTTCTATCCAAGTCATTTGCTTTTTCGCTCTCACAACTTGTCTTGTCCCTTTGCCTCCAGGAACAACCAATAAATCTATTTTAGGTAAATCTTTATTGGAAAAGTCATAATCAGGCATAATCCTCAAACCATTGACCGTTTTAATGATTTGTTTTTTTTCTCCAATTGTGAAAACATTAAAATCTCCCGATCCTTCTCTTTGCCCCACAACCGAAAATGCTTCGAAAGGACCTGCAAAATCCAACACTTCTACCTCATCAAATAAAAAAATCCCAACATTTTTCATTGTACCACCTCCATTTTTTATAGCCGTTTTCATCACGCTTTTTTTATTATTATAGGAGATTTGTCTCTGAAACACAATCTTGCATAATCCCACAATTTGATGCCTGTTCTTCTGTTGAAAAGGTGTCTGTTTAATGGTATAATTTTACGCATGTGTAAATTAAGGAGTAACCAATGAAAATAGGATTTGATCACCAATTATATTTAAAAAAACAATCGGAACATATTAAGAAACGCATCTCAGCATTTGACAACAAACTGTACCTTGAATTTGGCGGAAAGCTCTTTGATGACTACCATGCTGCCCGAGTACTGCCTGGCTTCCAACCAGACAGCAAACTGGAAATGCTTTCACAGCTTAAAGACCAAACAGAAATCATCATAGTCATCAGCTCGGATTCCATTGAAAACAATAAAATCAGAGGTGATTTAGGCATTACCTACGATGATGATGTTCTTAGGTTAATCGATGCTTTTCGAAGCAAGGGATTTTTAGTCAGCGGTGTAGTCATCACCCAATATTCTGGAGAAAATGGCGCTTCACAGTTCCGGTCTAAACTTCAAGATTTAGGTATTCAGTCTTACCTTCATTATGAAATTGAAGGGTATCCCAGCAATGTCAATCATATTGTCAGTGATGAAGGATATGGCAAAAATGACTATATCCAAACAACTCGACCATTAGTTGTTATCACTGCTCCTGGGCCAGGAAGCGGGAAAATGGCTACTTGCCTCTCTCAGCTCTACCATGAGAATAAACGGGGGATCCAAGCAGGCTATGCCAAATTTGAAACTTTCCCAATATGGAATCTACCCCTACGTCATCCTGTCAACATCGCCTATGAAGCAGCTACTGCGGATCTAAACGATGTCAATATGATCGATCCCTTTCACTTGGAAGCTTATGAAGAAGCAACGGTAAACTATAATCGCGATATCGAAATATATCCTGTATTAAATACCATGTTCGAAATGATTCTTGGGAAAAACCCATATAAGTCGCCTACTGATATGGGTGTGAATATGGCCGGCTATTGCATCACCGATGACTCGGTTTGCCGCGAAACCTCCAAACAAGAAATCATCAGAAGGTATTACCAAGGTCTTTGTGACCTGAAGCAAGGCATTGGCTCTAGAAAGACTTTATTCAAACTTGAATTGCTTATGAAACAAGGAGGCATTACCGATGACGATAGAAAGGTTATTCAACCAGCATTAGACAGAGAAGTTGAAACCGGCTATCCTGCCGTTGCCATCGAACTGTCAAATGGGCGGATTGTAACTGGGAAAACATCTGATCTACTTGGATCTTCTGCCGCTGTTTTATTGAACGCAATCAAAGAATTGGGGGGGATTGACCATGATCTGCATCTTGTATCTCCAGATGCCATCGACCCTATTCAAACTCTAAAGACTTCCTATCTAGGGAGCAACAACCCTAGACTTCATACTGATGAGATTTTGATTGCCTTATCTGTCAGCGCGGCTCACTGTCCCACTGCTAAGTTAGCCTTGGAACAACTTCCCAAGCTCAAGAGCTGTCAACTTCATTCGACGGTTATTCTTCCAACTGTGGATGAGAAGATATTTAAGAAACTAGGCCTTCATATAACCTGTGAACCCAAATATCAATTCAATAAAGTCTACCACCCATAAAAAGCCTACAAACCCTCTTTCGAAAAGAGGGTTTGCTTATTGCATTTGCTTATCATTTGTGCGACCATATGAATAACAAAGCATAGGAGGATCATCATGAAGAATCCCAAAACAGCTACCGTAAAAACCCCAATGGGTCAATATAAAGGCCTCGATTTGGGTGGGGTTCATGCTTTCAAAGGTATCCGCTACGCATATCCTATTTCAAAGAATCAAAGGTTTGCTGCTCCTCGCGTGATCGAAGAATCTTCTAAGTTGATTAATGCCACTCGTTTTTCTAAAGTTGCACCACAACCTGGCATTCGCATCTACAAATGTGGCGAGGATTGTTTATCACTGAATATCTGGAAGAAAGCTAACTCCAAAGGCAGTCGACCAGTATTTTTCTTTGTCCATGGTGGCACTTATATTCGCGGATCTGGTTCAGATGCCTTATATGACGGTCGTTTTCTTGCAGAGACATACGATATAGTGGTTGTGACAATAAATTATCGCCTCGGCATTCTTGGTTTTCTTGATTTTTCATCTTATGATAGTCATTGGGTACCTAATCCAGGAATTCATGACATCATTGCCGCATTAAAATGGACTTATTCAAATATAGCCTACTTTGGTGGCCATGCAAACAATATTACCATTGCAGGCGAATCTGCAGGAGGAACGTTGGTTTCTATGCTGCCTGTTATCGAGTCTACTCATCCGTATTTTTCTAAACTCATTCTATTTAGTGGGTTGCCTACTTCCATACTTTCCAAAACAGAAAGTCAAGCTCGAACAAAATCTTTTTTAGAGACATTGAATCTCTCGGCTCCTGACCAGATTAGCGCCCTATCACTTAAACACCTCATTGCTTCGTCTAGCACATTCATGAAAAAATCTAATCTAGGCTCCGGTAGCTTTCAACCATCTGTTGATCATGTCTTGATTTCTGAACCTCCTATTTCATTATTGGCAAAAGGGCATGGGAAGCCTATTCCAATGTTGATTGGTTCAACTCAAGATGAATTATCTGTCATCGAACACCCTTTATTAAAGCATCACTGGGACTTTTCTCCCGCCCTCCAAGAGGGACTCTCTTTAGAAAACGAGGCCTTTATCCGCAAGATTCAAAGTCTATATAACGACTATTACGGCGCAAAGTTAGGTCGCATACAATTTTTCTCGGATATCTTATTTAAATCTGCAGGGTTGTTTTACGGACAAGCCGCTTCAAGTAAATCTCCTGTTTGGTTTTACCGTTTAGATTACAGGCCTTCCCGAATGGATATGACTCGTTTAGGCGCTTTTCATTCCAGTCAATTGCCTCTTATCTTCGGCAATCTAAAAAAAGGATTGGGGAAAGCCATGTTCGGGCTATCCAGAAAACTTGACGAACCAAAAAGCATTGCTGGATCCATGCAAGAAGATATTGTCCGTTTCATGGAAAATGGCGTTTTGCCTTGGCAGCAAGCCACTCCGTCTCTTCAAGAATCCAAAATCTACAATGATAAAATTCAATATCAACCAATGATTCCCAACAAATTGTATGCCTTGCTTAAGCAAACGGATTATTACAAGAGGACCCAGGATCACACCTACGCCGAAAAGCGTCATCAACTTGCCAAAAAAAAGTGAATGGCCTATAATGTATGGTATCTTCCCTTCGTTTCAACATTTTCAAGCAAATGATTGCTATAACATTATAAATAGAAAGCAGGTGTTTTTTTGAATCTATTCTTCGATAAGCTACGCGAGGTTTTTATTTCGATTCTACCTATCTTCACCATCGTTTTGTTATTAAATTTCACCTTTGTTCCTATTGACACTTTATTAATCTGGCATTTTTTGACAGGGTCTTTCTTTGTTCTGTTTGGATTGACGTTTTTTCTGATTGGTGTTGATCTTGGGATCACACCTTTGGGATCTATTTTGAGTTTTATGATTGCAAAGAAAAATAAGTTGTGGATCGTCATTGTTTCGGCATTCATTTTAGGCATCGTCATTTCCATTGCCGAACCAAGTCTAATGATATTGGGAAACCAAGTTGATAGGGTTACAGGAGGCGCTATCCCAAGCATGTTGCTTATTTTAGTCGTTTCCTTAGGAATCGGTTTGTTTATGATATTCGGGTTTTTGAGACTTGTTTACAATCTTCCACTTCAATACATATTGCTTGGGTCCTACGTTGTGATTTTTTTATTGGGTTTGACAACATCCTCAGAATTCCTAGCCATCGCATTTGACAGTTCTGGTTCTACAACAGGTGTATTAGCCGTTCCTTTTATATTGTCGCTTTCACTAGGAATTGCCTCCCTTAAAAAAGATTCAAGGGCATCGGAAAAAGACAGTTTTGGATTGGTTGCCATCGTATCTGCTGGCGCGATCATATCGGTTATGATCCTTAATCTATTTGTGGATATCCAAGGGTTTACAGATGTTTTTATCGATCAATCTGTTTCTTCTGCGTCAACCTTTACTATTTTTTTGAACATGCTCCCTAGTTCTGTAAGAGAAAGTCTTATGGCCTTTCTTCCTCTAATCGCAATCCTTATTCTAATCAGCAAATCTAGCGAATTGTCAAAAGAGGAAAGAAGACGAATCTATTTTGGGTTTATTTACTCGCTTATTGGCCTCAGCTTGTTTTTATTGGGAGTCAATGCAGGATTTATGCAAATAGGGGGTGTCATAGGTGGCTATCTAGTCACCTTGGAACACCGATTCATTTTTGTGCTAATCAGCTTTATTCTAGGTGTGGCCACCATTCTTGCCGAACCTGCTGTTTATGTGTTGACACACCAAATAGAAGAAGTTACCACTGGCTATGTCAAGAAAGTCACCGTATTGGTGGCTCTGTCTATAGGTGTCGGCTTGGCTGTTTCTTTATCTGCTTTAAGGGTTTTCGTAAGCGAGATTCAATTATGGCATTATTTGCTACCAGGATACTCCCTTGCCCTTTTACTAACATTTGTGACCCCTAAACTATTTGTTGGTATCGCCTTTGATGCGGGAGGTGTGGCCACCGGCCCCATGACTGCTACTTTTGTTTTAGCGTTTATCAACGGCGCCGCGAACAATGAACCCTCAGCCAGCATCTTAGTAGATGGATTTGGAATGATCGCCATGGTTGCTTTAATGCCAATTATCACTTTGCAACTTTTAGGTGTTCTCTTTAAAATAAAAACCATAAAAAAAGGAGTTCAAGTTGATGAATAATTTAGATTTCTGCCAATCTTATCAACTAAATTTTGTTATCGTCAATCACGGGTTGGGATCAAAAGTTGTTTCCATCGCCAAAAACAACGATATACCAGGTGGAACCATCTTATTAGGAAAAGGAACGGCTAAAAGCTCTTTCTTGAAATTTTTGGAGTTAGCAGATATGCGAAAAGAAGTTGTATTGATCCTTTCAAAAACAACGCACGGCAAAACATTTCTAGAGGCTGTCACTAAAAAACTAAAACTCAACAAACCATATAGCGGCATTGCTTTCTCCATCCCTCTTCTCAATGTGATGGGAACCCAGTATTGCCCTGAAAACAATACCCTCGAAACTAAAAAGGAGAATGAGAACATGATTTATGATTCCATATTTGTTATCGTAGACCGCGGCAATGCTTGCCATGTTGTGGAAGCAGCCAATGAGTCGGGCGCTAGAGGCGCTACTATCATCAATGCACGAGGCTCCGGCATACATGAAACCAGCAAATTGTTTTCTTTTGACATCGAACCTGAAAAAGAAATTGTGCTTATCTTAGTAAAAAAAACAATCACTCAATCTGTATGTAATGCCATCAAGGAAAAGGTTGCTCTTGATGAGCCTGGAAAAGGGATCCTGTTTGTACAAAGTGTAGATCAAGTCTATGGGGTTCTTTAAGGCCTTATTTGTTGTATCAACAAGCTAGCGTTTGGACTCTAAGTGATCCATGCACCTGTAGACGGCTTCCCTCACAGATTTTTCTCTCGGGTCATTTATGCCGTAATAGCCCATTTTTCTTGTGAAGTAGGCATACCCTAGTTCTTTGTCCGGATCCGCAAAAGCAAAAGAACCTGTAGCGCCTAAGAACCCAAAGGCATTGCTATTCTCAGAAAACTTAAAAATTGGATCGGGTTTCATAAAGCCTAGTCCGTATCTGGTTTCCATGTTGATTACTTTGTCACGAAAGCCCTTTTTTGGTTTTTCTGGAAGTGCATTTAAGTGTCTGATGGTTTCTTCTTTCAGATTTAATTGTTTCCCACCATTGGCCAAAACACTGTACAGATATGCCACAGACCTGGCTGTTCCAATCCCATTGCCTGAAGGTTGTTCCACTCGCCATGTTTCTCTGCTGTTGGGGTTGTATCCTTTAACAAGCATTACTGATTTCATGAAGGGAGAAGACATGTTCAGCATGGCTTTTCTCATTCCATTTGGCAATTTGTTGGCGTTAAGCAGGAGAAAAAAAGGGTTGATCATCTTGATTTGTGCGATTCTATCTTCAGATATCTCTTCAGGCAAACCTATGTGGAACTCCAAATTTAGTGCGTTGGCGATTTCTTCTCTAAAATACACGCCTAAGCTACGATGCTTTCTGTCAACCCGCCTTACCAGTTCGCCCATGAAAAAACCAATCGTCCCAGCCTGATACCCTTGATACTCTCCTGGTCTCCACATTGGCTTTACTTCGGCGATTATCTCCGCTACTTTGTCCAAATCATTCAACTCTGTCACATCTATTCTGTTATCCAGTAATACCAATCCTCCTTGATGCGTCAGCAGTTGGCGAACGGTTAGGGTCTCTTTACCATTTTTTGAAAACTCAGGCCAATAGGTCGCCACTTTTTCCTCATAATCCAACAAACCTTCTGAGTGAAGTTTTGCTAAAACTGTAGCCGCCACACCCTTTGTTGCAGAAAAAACAGGCACCATCGTATCTTCTTTCCAAGTGTCCTCGTTTTTTCGGTAGCCCCCCCACAAATCAACGACTTTTTGTCCCTTATGAAAAACAACACACGCTGCACCTATTTCTTTTCTCTGCAAGAAATTATTTTCAAACTCTGCCTTCACATTTTCAAATCCAGACATTACGCTTCCACTTACCATTCAACCCACACCTCTTTAGTCTATTTGTTTAATAAGTGTATCGAATCACTTAAATCAATCCATCCGCCCCAAGTATGATTGTCTCTCCACCTCTTGTGCCATTCCACACAAAGCGAATAATAAATTGCGCTTGACAGAAATTGTTCATTGAATTAGGCTAATAGCATCACCTTTTATGACATGAGGTATTTATGAGAATCATTATTTCTCCTGCAAAAAAAATGAAAGAAAACACCCATATCCTGCCTGTCAAACAATTGCCCTTGTTTATAGAAGAAACTAAACAGCTGCTTGATTACATGAAAAGCTTGGATTATGAGACTTTAAAATCAATTTGGAAATGCAGCGACAAGCTGGCTTCTTTGAATTATAAGCGCATTCAAAGCATGAATCTACATGAAGGGTTAACTCCTGCTCTCATTTCTTATGAAGGTCTTCAATACCAATACATGGGCTCTACTGTATTTGACTCAAAAGCATACGCGTACCTTGAAGAGCACCTCCGAATTCTGTCCGGCTTCTATGGTGTTCTCAGACCCTTTGATGGAGTCGTCCCTTATCGTCTGGAAATGCAATCCAAATTAAAAGGGAATCATCTTGACTCCCTGTATGATTTTTGGAGCTCTAAACTAGCCAATCAACTGATGTCTGAGAGCCAAACAATTGTCAATTTGGCTTCTAAAGAATACAGTGACGCTATTTCTAAGCATTTGAGTAAAAAGGTTCATTTCCTTACCTGTGTGTTTGGGGAAATCATCCAAAACAAAGTCGTTGAAAAAGGCACTTTAGCAAAAATGGCTCGAGGAGAAATGGTGCGGTATCTGTCAGAAAAACAAATCCAGGATGTTGAGGCGATTAAAAGCTTCGATAGGCTAGACTATGTGTTTTCACATGATCTTTCGAACTCAACCACTTACGTTTTTCTAAAATACAAATGAAATGTCTTTTCTCAAACGTTGAAATCAACCTTCACAAATAAAAACCTCATTCTTTCCTCTTCTTTTCGCATTGTAAAGCGCTTTGTCCGTTCTGAAAATCCAATCTTCACAAGGCTCATCTTCTTTTAACATTGCTACTCCAATACTAACCGTCACTGTGGGCATGGTCGATGCAAATCTACTTAAGTCCATCTCTTCGAACTGCTTGCGAATTCGTTCAGCAATTCTTTTAGCTTGCTCCCCATCTGTCTTCGGAAAAACAACCGCAAACTCTTCTCCTCCGATTCTACATGGATGATCTTGATCTCTTGTGTTTGACTTAATGACTTCAGCAAGTGATTTCAATACTTGATCTCCAGCAGGATGCCCATATGTGTCGTTAAATACCTTGAAGTTATCAACATCCAAATAAATTAAAGAAACGGATGTTTTTTCTTTTCTCGCTTGCTTACATATTTTTTTGTGTATGCCGTCAAAATATCTCCGATTAAAAAGCCCCGTCATACTATCTGTTAACATCATTCGCGACATTTCAATTTCTCTTTTTTGATACGATTCTTGTTCTTTTCTCATGTAACTGATACGATGTGCCAATGCAAAAGATAACAACAAACCTTCCAAACTTACCGATATTGTCATCGCATAAACAGTTGCATAACTGTGGCTTAACACGCCAAAACCCTGAAGAACGTATACAATAACCGAAGTAAACAAGACCACGGTTGCCAGCAAATAGTAGCGCGCAGTCAAATTTCCTCTTCTAACCGATTCTATCGCCAGAACAACTAAGAAAAAAGGCATAACCGCACCTGGAAAGTAGGCCAAATAATTCGCATAAAACTTCCCTTCCAATAAAACAAGAGCAATGCCTACAAGGCAAATCCCACAGACTGCTAAAATGAATGGCTTTACTTTAGGAAAACAACGAGAAACATTGAGAAAAGAGGATGCAAAGAATAACGCAAACACAATGGAAGCAAACGTGGCAATAATCACATAGTTTTCCAGTGCTTCCCCCCAATGAAAGCTAATAATTTTCAAAAATCCAGTAACTCCCAATTGGTATATTAACATAAAGAGCATATACCCAACATATAAAACATATAGCGAATCTTTCAAGGCAAAAAACAAGACTAAGTTGTACAGTATCATCGCTATCATGATGCCAAAAGCCACAGAAAGTACCAATACAATCATCTGTTGATGCGCAAAAAACTGATTTTTTTCTTCAATTGTGATAGAAAAATTCTTTGAATAATCACTTTTTACATTGATATACAGGGGGCTTTCTTCGTCTAAATTTCCCGGGAGTTCGAAAACCGGGAAAAAATGTCCTGTCTCATTTTGGAAGCCTTCATAAAAAAAACCTCCTCGATAATGATGATAGGTCATTTCTCCATTTTCATTTACTGGCAAAAATAGATTGATCCGCTCAATCCCTGAGTTGTTTAAATAAATGAAATAATCTTTCCAATTTACCAAATGATTTTCTATACCCAAATCATTTATACTAAAAGCAATCCAGTGGGATTCCTGGCTCAAACCAAGCTGGAACACCTCATTAATGTGTTCCTTAAATAAACCTTCTCGTTCATACGTCAATAAGTCTGCAAAACCGATATCATCCTTAGGATCACTCAAATATCTGGCATGACTGCCAACGTTGATTTTTCTCAAGTTATCGCTATCACCTACCTCCC
>Ga0334895_1003646_pt1 | contig 11602 bp, 6 predicted proteins | sample GraSluR3_MG_7_FD_207229 | JGI IMG/M metagenome (GOLD analysis project Ga0334895, IMG submission 207229) | Sludge microbial communities from methane-producing bioreactor in Wageningen University, Netherlands - Granular Sludge_31_05-R3 | ecosystem: Engineered > Bioreactor > Anaerobic > Unclassified... | reverse complement strand
TAAGCTTCAGTATGCTAGCCGGATGTACGCCAGCTGAGGAACCAGCTGAGGAACCAGCAGAAGAGCCAGCAGTAGAAGAACCAGCAGAAGAGCCAGCTGAGGAACCAGCAGAAGAGCCAGCAGAAGCTGGGAAAATTGCCAAACTTGGACTTGGACAAAACATTTCAACTGCTAAGTCAAAGGCAAAAGCTGACGATGCAAATGCACAGGCACAGGCAGATGTAACTATCGCTGCAGTTGGATTTGATGCAGATGGCAAGGTTGTAAGTGTTACAGTTGACGTTGCTCAAACAAGAGTGGCTTTTGACGAAAACATGGCAGTTACATCAGACAAGGAAGAGCTTGTTAAGAGCAAGAAGGAACTTGGTCCTGACTATGGAATGGTAAAGGCTTCAGGTATCGGCAAAGAGTGGTTCGAGCAGATGGAAGCTTTTGAAGAGTGGATGATAGGACAGACAGTCGAAGAGATCAAGGCCCTTCCAGTAAAGGTTGTGGATGATGCTCACCAAAACGTACCAGATGTGGAAGATCTTACATCATCAGTTACAATAACAGTAGAAAGCTATTTGGCAGCAGTTGAAGAGGCATGGAACAATGCTGTTGATGCAACAGGAGCAGAGACTGTTGGATTGGGTATTGAAACTCATATAAACAAGTCAAAGGATGCTACTGCAGATGCAGGAGCACAGGCACAGGTTGACACATACATGGCTGCAACTGCCTTTGATGCTGAAGGTAATGTAGTTGCTACAATTATCGATAATGCACAGGTTAGAGTAGCATATGAGCTTGACGGAAGTCTTGCAACTGATACTTCAGTAGCAGGCAAGACCAAGCATGAGCTTAAGGAAGACTACGGAATGGTAAGAGCATCAGCTATTGGAAAAGAATGGTACGAGCAAATGGAAGCTTTCCAAGAGTGGATGGTAGGTCAGACGGTTGAAGAAATCAAGGCAATGCCAGTTAAGGTTGTTGATGATGCTCACCAAAACGTACCAGATGTGGAAGATCTTACATCAAGTGTAACAATAACCGTAGAAGGTTATATTGCAGTTGTTGAAGAAGCTTACGAAATGGCTAGATAATTAAAACTGAAACAATGGAGTCTGGGAAACCAGGCTCTGTTTTTTTATCCAATGTTGTGATAAAAGGATTTTCAAGGGTATGTTAGATGTGGAAGGCAATTTATCACAATAACAAGGGAGGATGTGCAATGAGATTTTGTTGGACCACATTGACTGTCAACGATATTGACAAATCAATTGAGTTTTATTCTGAAATTGTAGGGCTTAAGATTGATAGGAGGTTCAATGCAGGGCCGGATACGGAAATCTGTTTTTTAGGGGATGGGGAAACCAAGCTTGAGTTGATATGTGACGCAGATATCAGACCAGACTGCCTGGGGGAAGGCATGTCGATGGGCTTTGAGGTTGAGTCGTTGGATAAGCTAAAAGACCTTTTGGACAAAAAAGGTATTGAGGTCCATAGTGGTCCATTCCAGCCAAACCCTCATATTAGGTTTTTATTTGTGAAGGATCCCGATGGGTTCAAGGTACAGTTTGTTGAAAACATATAATTACTGGTTTTAAAAACAATAAATCGACCAGCTTTTTCTAAAAGCTGGTCGATTCTTACGAGTTACTGAAATTCATCTTCCTTTGGAAGGGAGGTGAAGTTTTGAGTGATTCGGGAGTATATGTCAACGGCATTTACCAAATCCTCTATTTTGATGTGTTCGTTTTCAGTGTGTGCAAGGGAAAGATCCCCAGGTCCAAAGACCACTGTTGGAATATTTGCATATGTCTTTAGCAAGGCCGCATCAGACCAACCAATACCTCTGGTGATGGTGGGCTCATAGCCCATTACATCCTTGATTCCCTCTCTAACTGAGGTAACAATGGATTCGTTGAAGGATGTAATCAGGGGAGGGTGGTATAGTTCAAGAACACTTTCAGGTGTGACCTCTATTTTTGCATTGAACTTTGGATCCTCTTCCTTCAGCTTGTCAATGATATCCTGGTACTCTGCCAATACTGTGTCCTTGTCTTCTCCCGGTATATATCTTCTGTCAATCCTAAGGATACATTTATCGGCAACAGTACTCTGCTCGGTTCCTCCAGTAATTGTTCCAAAGTTCATCACCGAGCCACCCATGTACTCGTCGTATTTTTCCCTCAGGACAGGATAAAGGTCTTCCTTGACCCTGCTGATAAAGGTCATTGCATGTTCAATCGCATTGACTCCAAATTCAGGTCTCCCACTGTGTGAGGCCTTTCCGTAGAAGGTTACATCAAACCACTCCAAACCCCTGTGGCCTATGGCATACTCGTAGTCTGAGGGCTCACCCACAATTGCACCATCAGCTGTGATATCTGATTTTACTATATATTCAGTTCCTTCACTTTTACCCTCTTCGCCGATGACTGCAGTGAAGATGACATCACCTCTTGGAACATAGCCACTTCTTTTCATTGCAACCATGGATACCATAAAGGATGCAAGGGCACCCTTCATGTCCACAGATCCCCTTCCATAGATTTTCCCATCAGAAAGGGCTGCCGCAAAGGGATCAATGGTCATATTGTAAGGCAAGACCGTATCCGTGTGTCCATTGAACATTAGTGATTTCCCATCCCCCTTGCCTTTAATTGTAGCTACTACATTGGGTCTTCCGTCCACAACAGGGTGAAGCTCCGAATGAATCCCATTATCAAGAAGATAATTGTGTATAAACTCTGCAATGTTTCTTTCAAATCCAGGAGTATCCTTATGGCTGGGTATCCTGACCAGGTCTTGTGTAAGGCTTATCAACTCAGCCTCAGTAAAATATTTTCTTGGGTCGAAGTTCATTTCTGTCAAAATATCACTTCCTTTCATAAATACCTTTATAATTGAAAAGTTTGACGGCTTTTTTTAAATGGTAGGGTATTGAACCAAAATGCCTCTTAAGCTTAAGGTCAAGCTTTTTAAGGTAGTCCTCCATGATGCTTATCTCATCCAGGCTGGGAATATAATCACCATACTTGGACTTTACAAAAAACTGGGTTGCCTGCTTAAAACCAAATTTACCAAAGTCGTGAAACTTGTGGGAAATCCTATTGGAATATTCAAAATGAGTTTCTCCTGGACTGCTCCCATATCCCAACCTTTCAACATGCTTGGTCATCTCATGATAAAGGTATAGGACCTTGCTCCTGTTGTCAAGGCCTTGGTAGGACTGCTTATCTTTCCTAACATGGTATATTCCCCTTAAGAATCTACCCATCACCACTAACGTTATCACAAGCAGAGTAAATAATGCAAATGATGAGGGTGTCCATGAGGGATTCTCCTTGTCTGCACCCTGTGTACCAGGTGAATCCCCAGTTACATCATCTGAATCTTCCCCTCTTCCATCAGCAGACTCAGGATCTCTACTTCTGCCATCAACTTGGTCAGATTCAACATCTTCAACAAGCTGGGGATTATAATCCAAGAGCCTGGCAGGAGGGTTGTAGGCAGGTGTTGCTTCCAGTGTAATCCACCCAACCGGCTCTATATAGGCCTCTACCCATGCGTGGGCGTTGCTGTTTCTGACCTCTTGTATACCCTCATCGGTTTCCGGACCAATAGTAAAACCTTCCACATACCTGGTTGGAATACCTTCAATTCTCAATAGAACAGCCAGGGAAGTCGCAAAATAAGTGCAATAGCCCTCCTTCTCCTGGAAGAGGAAATAGTCAACAAAGTCAGTGTTTTCAGGGACATGGGGTACATCCAGATTATATTCATATGACTCCCTTAGGTAGCTTTCCATTGCAAGCGCCTTATCAATACCTGAATCCAGCCCATCTGTAATTGCATTTGCAAGTTGGATAGTCCTGTCTGAAATTGTGTCGGGAAGGTTTAAATAAGGGTTGGGATTCATTAGGTCATCTAGGCTTTTATCCCTTCCCCTTTCAACCTGGATTCCATAGGCACGTGGGATGTAGGCCCTGACGAAATAGGTTTGGCCTGCATAGACTCCGTCTGAATAAGAAAGTGAGAAGTCACCATTTACAAGCAATCCCAAACTGTCTTCGAAAGTGAATGAGTAGGGTTGGAGTGGACTAAATACAGTTGTTGAGGATAATCTAATATTTGTGATTGAGAAACCAGCCTCCCTATAGTAAAGTGCTTTTTCCTCATCTGACAGACCTGAAAAATCAGACCCCTCCTGTACCAGTTCAAAAAAACCAGGGTCTTCCATCCAACCTGTCCCAGTATATGTGTGCCTGACATTGCCACGAAGGTAATTTACCCTGTCGCCACGGATACTCATAACTAGAGTATCGTCAATCTCAACCGGGCCACCCAGAAGGGAGGAGTCATCCTGAAATCCTGTTGTAGAAAAGTCAAAAGCTAGGGCATCACCAGAAACCCTTCTGGCACCTTCTCCTGAACGCAGTTCCTGTACGATGGGGAATGCCGAGTTTACCTTGTCATTCAGCCATGCCCATCTTATATAGTCTGATGTTCCAGGTAAGGTGGATGAAAGGAGTGCGATTAACATACTGTAGATTATGACTACATGCATCCAGGACGGATACATACTTGAAAATATGCCTTCACCTTTGATGGTTTTGACGGAATCTAATTTAACCAGGGATTCATAACCCACTACCAGTAGGTATGAGAAAATAAAAAAAACCATAAGGATAAATGCAGTGTCGTAGAAACTATACCAGTAAATGAAGAATATGGGCATGTAAAGCAGGGGTAGAAGAAGTCTTTTTCTCCCCCTGAAAACCACCAATGATGTGTAGATGGAAATAACTGAGACAAGTATCATCCACAGTGGAAGCCGATTGTCCGGACTGATGTTTTCAACGCCGGAAAGATTGTTGATTACATTATTTATCAGGTCGAAGGTCAAGTCTCTTATAGCAGGATAGAATCCCGACCAGACACTGTCCAGTATAATTGAACCAACAAGTGATACTGTCAACAGGACGAACATATACAGTGGCTTAATTACGAGGTATCTTACAATTGCAGCAATTAGAAACACTATTGCAAGTTCAAGCCAGATACCTTTGTTTAGGCTCATACCAACAGAAAACATCCTGGCAAGGGAAAAAACCATGGTTAAATAGGACAGATTAATTGTAAATCTATTGAGCTTCGAATCATTGCCAATCATGGGACACCTCCAAGACATCACTGATGCTTTGATTGTAGTCAAGCCGGTACACAGGGATATTATCCTCGCGAAGCTTGCCAACCAGGTATCCATCCACAGACCCAGACCTATTGTGTTTATCAGAAACCACCACTACAATGGGATTCATGCCTCTATATGCAAGATCCATAACCGTTGAACCATTTTCAGGATCCAATGAAGGAGTAACCAGGATGGTACTGGATCCTTTTTGTATCTTGAGGGACTGATCAAGTACCAATTGGCCAAGGGGGAGACTGCCGGTTGCCGAATATCTGGCCAGGTTTTCGAGATATGGTTTGAGGTCATTATAGTCTCTTCCTTCCAATCGGTAATGCTTCCTGTCATTTTCATAATTCACCGCAATAGTTATGTTACGAGACAGACAATAGTTGACTATGCTTACAACCGTCTCAACCGCCTTGTCTTCCATCCTCCGGTCAATATCTCCTTTATAATTTGAGGATAAGCTATCCATTAATATTTCAACATATGTGTCGCTACGGGCTTCAAATTCCTTTATAATAGGGACCTCGCTTCTTGAACTTGCCTTCCAGTGAATGGACCTGGTGGAATCTCCCTCTCGGTACTCCCTTAGTGCAGATACACGACTCTTGTCCCTGTAGGCACTTTGGGACACAAGCAGTTCTCCTGATTGAATCCCTGCAGGAATCTCAAAGGAGCTTATTTTTGTGATTTCAGGCAGTATTAGGATTGATATATCCGATTTAAAATGCTTCTTGAGGCTATACAAGCTAAAAACATCATTTATAGCCAGATGAAAACCACCTACTTCATAGGAGCCCCTTCTTCTGAGGGTGGTCATTTCAGTCTTGGCGAAAGTATCCCGACTTTTCAAAGAGAAGGTCAGATTTTCAGCTTTTTTGCCACCAACTGCATATGAAAGATCCGGTGTGAAGACCAGAAATGGGAAAAGAAGATAGGAATTGTTTTTTACCAGGTATCTAATGCCAATAATGTCTCCTGCATAGAATTCACCTGAGGGGACACCAACAGAGCCTGATAGGAGTAGGAGTCCCAGGCCGCTGTGTATTAGGGGCAATATCAGATAGAGTAGGAGGGCATGAAAAATCAGGTAGGGGATTTTTCCTCCTACCAAGAGAACGAATACAAGTGATGACATTAAGAGTATAAGGGCTGTTATGAAATTTCTATTCATGGCTTAACACCGGAACTGTCACCCGCTTTAAAACTCCCTTCAGTATTGATTCTATACTTTTTCTTTCGATTCTAGCCTGGGATGATAATATCATACGGTGGCCAAGAACAGGAATCGCCACTTCCTTTACATCATCGGGAATGACATAGTCCCTGCCCTTGATAAATGCACAAGCCTTTGAAGCCTTCAACAGATCTATGGATGCCCGTGGACTTGCTCCCAGTCTCAGGTCTTCATAAGACCTGCTCACCTCTGAAATCCTTACGATATAGGATAGGATATCATCATGGACCTTAAGAGAGGCTACACTTTCCTGCATATCCAATATTTCCTCTCCAGTAACCACTGGACTTACATCCACGAGATTCCTGATTCCTTGATAGTTATGAAGGATTTCAATTTCGTCCTCCTTGGAGGGATAACCAAGGGAAATCCGCATAAGAAACCTATCAAGTTGTGCTTCGGGAAGAGGGAAGGTTCCCTGGTATTCCAGAGGGTTTTGGGTTGCCAGGACCATAAAGGGCTTTCTCAAAACATAATCCCTATCCTCTGTGGATACCTCACCCTCCTCCATAGCCTGCAACAGGCTGGATTGTGTCTTTGGTGAGGTCCTGTTTATCTCATCCGCCAGAAGTATCTGTGTGAAAATCGGGCCCTTCCTAAACACAAAGGATGAAGTTTCCTTCTGAAAAATATTAACGCCGATTATATCCGAGGGCATAAGGTCTGGAGTGAATTGAATCCTTCTATATTCAAGATTCATGCTCTTGGCCAAGGCCTTCACCAGGGTGGTTTTTCCTACACCAGGTACATCTTCTATGAGCAGGTGGCCTTGAGCCAGAAGGGCCATCACAACTATTTCAAGTATATCGTCCTTACCCTTTATTGCCTTCCTTAAATTCGCCAGAACAGCTAATGCTTTAGAATTATCCATGATTTCCTCCCAACAAGTGTCTTCATGATATTTATACCTAAAAACAAATCATGTACACATGCAAAGGGAAACCTTTTACAGAGTTTAAAGCAGCACACCTATAAGTAATACAATCGTAACCAAATAGTAAACACTTCACAGTGATACATGGGTATAATATCCAATAGGAAGTACAATCGGACCAAAGGGAGGTAAATTGTAATGAGGAAGTTTGTTGGTGCTTTATTGATCATGGTCATGACCATTGGAGGTTCACTTTCCTTCGGAGTTGAAGCCCGGGGAAATGATATTTCCCTCAATCTGGGAAGTCCATTGATCCTATCAGGAAGTGACATGATTCCCCTTGATTCAGAGAATCCAGGAGTGGTACCTGTTATTCACAATGATAGGACACTGGTGCCTTTAAGGGCCATCAGCGAGCACTTCGGCGCTGAGGTTGATTTTGACCCGGTTAAGAGAGAGGCTTCAATAATGTTTGAGGGTGTGCAGTACCTGTTCCCGATTGACAAAAACTACTACGATGTCTTAGGGGGTGAGGAAGCTGCCACGAGGGTTGAATTCGACACAGAAACACTGATAATACAGGACAGAACCATGGTCCCACTGAGGATTATTGCAGAAAGTATTCTTGAAATGGATGTTGCCTATGACGACAGAGTTATCTTTATTGGAAAGGGCCAGGATGAGTTAAATGATGAGTTGGTTCTTGAAGTAAAGAACAAGATTGGTCAGGCATTGAAGGTTGGAAGTAGAGAAGAGCTTCTGGCACTGATTGATAGCATGGAAGAAGCTCCTATGGAAGAGGCGGTGAGGGAGCCTGTAATGGAAAACCAGGCGCCTGCAATGGATGGAAGTGCAGGTGCACGGGATGACTCCAAAGATTTCTCAAATACAAACGAGCAGGTTGAAGGTATAAATGAAGCTGACATCGTCAAGACTGATGGAACCTATATTTATGTTGCAACCAGGGACTCAGTAAAAATATACAGGGCAAATGATGGGCGCCCAGTATTGACTGATTCCATGGAGGTTATGCTGGACAAGGAGACAGGAGAATACATTGAGTTCACCGAGTTATATTTGGATGAAGGCAAGCTTGTTGTACTGGGGAGAAAGGGTGCAATGGGAAACTGGATCAGACCCATGCCTGAACCAATGCCAATGGAGGATGTCATGGTAGACTCCATCATGCCATTTTATGGTGAGGAGTATGTCTATCTTGGAGTGTATGAAATTGATCAAGAGGGTAAAATGAACCTGGTCAAGGAGCTTGAGCTTGAGGGAGGACTTCTTTCCAGCAGAAAGAAGGATGAACACGTATACCTTGTAGTGAATAAATATCTGTCCTATTACGGACCATACCCAGACAAGCCAATACCGCTTTTCAGGGACTCCACAATTGGCACTGAATACAGGGAGATACCTGTTGACAGCATACTCTACCATCCAGGAAGAAGAATGTCCAATTACCTTCTTGTGGCGGCAGTGGATATAATGGATGAGAAGGAATCGGCCAATGTTGAAGCTTACCTGGGTAGTGGAAGTGAGGTTTACATGAGTGAAAACGCACTCTATGTGTCGGGAAATGACTACAACTCCTTCTGGGGTACAGTTACAAACATTGCAAGATTCACAGTTGATGGAACAAGGATTGCCTATTCAGGTGGAGGAATGGTTCAAGGGAGCTTGCTGAACCAGTTTTCAATGGATGAGTATGATGGAAATCTAAGGGTGGCAACAACAGAATGGAGGGGAGATAGTCTAAATTCAGTTTATATACTTGATAGGAACATGGACCAGATCGGTTCCATTGAGAACCTTGCACCTGGTGAAAGGATCTTTTCGGCAAGATTTATGGGGGATATTGGATACGTCGTAACATTTAGACAGGTTGATCCGCTTTTTGTGCTGGACCTTTCAGATCCAGAGAATCCCAAGGTTACTGGAGAGCTTAAAGTCCCTGGTTTCTCAAACTATCTCCACCCTATCAGTCAAGACATTCTGCTAGGAATAGGACAGGATGTGGATGAAGAAACAGGAATACAGCAAGGCATCAAGCTTTCATTGTTTGATGTTTCAGATTCAGGTAAGCCACGAGAAATCAAGAATCTTACTCTGGGAGATACCGGAAGCTATGCGGAGGTTCTCCATAATCACAAGGCATTGATGCTTAAGCCTGAGGAAGAACTGATAGCATTTGATGCCACACTTAACACATATTCTGGAAAGCTTGCCAGGGAAGCCTTCAACGGCTTGGTGGTAGTAAAGGCAAGTAAAGCAGGAGACTTACAGCTGGTCGCAGAAATATCAAATGAAGGTATTTATGGACAAAATGTTAAGAGACCGGTCTATATCGGTGACATCCTTTACTATGTTATGGATGACCAAATAAGGGCATTCCATATGGATGATTTTGAAGAAATAAAATAGCATAAACAAGGCCTCTGGAATCATAATATCCAGAGGCCTTGCATTTTTTTGATTACCAGCCGCCGCCACCGCCGCCGCCTGATCCACCGCCAGAGCTTCCTCCACCAAAGCTCCCTCCCCCTGATTTTGCAGGACTTGAAGTCATTGTTTTTCCAACAGCCCTTGTATTTGCATCCATTCTGCTGACAAAGTAAGGAGCATGGAAGGCTCTAGTTGAATTGGTTTGGTACCAGTCGGGATTTCTCATTGCAATTCCTTCAAAGTTCTTTGCCCATTGGTCAGTTACACCCAGTACCATCGCATAGGGTAGGATATGGTAGAAATACTCAGGGTCCTCATCCACAAGCTGCTTGATTCTATCCCTTTCAGCCTTCTCGATGAAATTTTTCAAACCAAGCAGGTGCTGCATCCACTTAACTCCTTGTGGTGTCCTTTTGTGGGCCTTTGGTGACAAATAGATAATCACTATACCAATTGCAAAGCCAATGAGGTAAATTGTCCTTGCCTCGGCTATAAATAGAATCAGTATTGCTATTGCCAGAGGAACAAGAGCAGTAAAGATTCCTGCCATAATGGTTTTGAACCTTTCATAGGGAAGCTTGGTCTTTACACTTGCAAAGAGGGTTGCTGACCCTGAAAGAAAGCCTCCAAGAAGAATTCCGCCAATTACAGCAAAGGCTGTTACAAGTCCTGGGCTGTAGGGGTTCATTTCGTTGAAGATTCCAAGAAATACCAGCACAAAGGCAACCATTCCTATGAATGACATTCCCAGGGATGCAAAAAAGCCTGATCTGGACAGGAACCTCCTATTGTCAAATGAGTTCATAAGATCGCTTTTCACAGCTCCGAGGGTTATATAAAAGCTTTCCTTGAGTTGGTCAATGTCCACCACATTGTCAATGGCATATGTGTTAAAAAGGTCATTGAAGTAGACGTTTTCAAATCTCTTGGTACCTGCGGGAAGAGCTTTCAGCTTCTCCAACTTGAGAGTGGTCTTCTTTTTCTTGAAAATCAGACCCTCCTCTTCCTCTTCTTCAATAATCCTCAAATAACCCTTGTCTGCCCAGTAGATCAGCATGGAGGTCAGGTCATAGGGGTCTATACGATTGTCATAGATATAGCCTATCTCAGCTGGGGTCAGGTCCTCAGGCGGGTAGAATTCAACCGTAGGATAAATAGGGTCGTCCCTACCATACTTAAACAGCAGACCAAATGCTCCAAATAACAGTAATGGGAACAAGGCAATATAGGATTTTGTGAAGGTTCTTATGCCATCTCCATCAGGCTGGACCTGGCTATAGTAGCCCTCATCAAGGGGAAGGGCTATGGTAAGCGCCTGTCCTGGAGATATGGTCTCCCTGTATTCTCCACTTATCCTTGTACCGTTAACAGTGTACTCCACCTGTGGTCTAAAAGTGGAGCCGGTATATCCTGCAGTGAAATTAATATCATCTGGATTGAAATCCTTTGGCATGTTAATAGTAAATAAGGTTCTGTGGATTGGAATTTCCCACTGGTCACCAACCAGATTAAAATACAGCTCGTCCATTTCATCATTAAGGTCATCGCCTATATTGTAGACATAATTGATGGTATAGTACTCTATGGGGTTTGAGTATTCATTTGGATCACCTATCCTAAGGGATAGGTAGTCGCCTTCTCTGGAGGATTGAAATTGGTGTCCAACAACATCCACATCCTGAATTTTAACTGGCTTGCCAAAGTAGGTTCTTGCGGGTATATCCCTAAAAAACCCATGCATGTCAGACCGGTTGAACTGGACAGTGATTTTTTCAACGATTCTGTAGGAATTATCCTCCATGATATCCATACTTATATCAAGCTCTGAGATCTCCAGGTCGTAACCAGAGGCTTCCAC
>Ga0334895_1003644_pt1 | contig 11603 bp, 10 predicted proteins | sample GraSluR3_MG_7_FD_207229 | JGI IMG/M metagenome (GOLD analysis project Ga0334895, IMG submission 207229) | Sludge microbial communities from methane-producing bioreactor in Wageningen University, Netherlands - Granular Sludge_31_05-R3 | ecosystem: Engineered > Bioreactor > Anaerobic >... | reverse complement strand
GCATCACGAAGTTTTTCCACTACCCACGCATCATAGGGCGGTTTCCAGCCTTCGAGGATGCGGCTACCGCATGTCGTCTTGATGCCTTTTGTACACATGTTGTCCTTGATTACCACCGGAACACCAACCAGGGGTCCGTCGGCTTCGCCTGCGGCGATGCGGCGGTCGAGTTCTTCTGCCTCTTGAAGCGCCTCTTCGCGAAGAAAAGTTATCAGGGCATTCAAATCTTTCTCTTTTTCTTCAATCACCCTAAAAGTTTCCTCTATTACTGCCGAGGCCGTCACATCTTTATTCCGGATTCTCGAGGCCGTTTCTGCTGCGCTGAAAAACTCATTCATCCTTTTTACCCACCTCACCAACGATCCTTGGAACTTTGAAATAATCGCCTTCTCTTTCGGGAGCGGCTTCAAGGGCGGCGTCCCTCTGCCCCCACAAACGCACCTCGTCATTCCTCAGGGGACAGTGCAGACTTTCCTCCGGATCATATGGATCTAGTACGCTAAGGTCCAAGCTTCCAAGGGAGTGAAAATGTTCCAGGATCTCGTTGAAATGCTTCTGCAGGGGTGGAATTTCCTCTTCAGAGACTTCCAGCCGGACCAGCCTGGCTAGATGTCTGACTTCTTCCTCACTTACCATCTGGTATTTCTCCTTTCGGAAGGCTGGATTTTCCCAACCTATGGTTCAGCTCCGGTGTGCTTAAGCATCGCTATAAATTCGGCCTCATCGGCTACATGGATATTGCGTTTTAGGGCCTCCTCCAGTTTACTCCCCGGATTCGCTCCGACTACTACCAGGTTTGTCTTCCCAGTAACCCTGGAAGACGTTACACCGCCAAGCAGTTTGACAAGTCTTTCCGCCTCGCTCCTGGTCATGCTCTCAAGTTCGCCGGTGAAAACCACAGAGAGTCCCGAAAAGGGCCCTTCCTCATTTCGAGGCGTTTCTTCTTTCGTAAAGCAAAGTCCAGCAGAACGGAGTTTCTCTATCATGGCCCTGTTGTGTTCATCCCTGAAAAATGCCTCAACCGATGCGGCGATCCTGGGACCTATGCCTTCTATTTCTGCAAGCTTTCTTTCATCGGATTTCATCAGCTCATCTATGGAACCGAATGTCTCGGCAAGCAGCTCAGCCACGCTGCCGCCAACGAACCTGATGCCAAGGGCAGTCAAAAGGTTTGGCAGCGGTCTTTTTTTCGACTCCTCGATTGACCAAAGGATCGTCTTTGCCGTCTTTTCGCCAAGTCTTCGCGTCATCCCTTCTCCGGCAAGCTCCAGGTTCGCCAGGTCTTCGATCTTTAGTCGGTACAGGTCGGCGTAATCCTTTACCATGCCCGTCGAAACCAATTTGTCCACGATCTTTTCGCCAAGCCCGCGGATATCCATTCCCGAGCGGGACGCAAAGTGGATCAAACCTTCTCTTAGTTGCGCCGGACATGTCCTGTTCGGGCACCTTACGGCCACTTCTTCCGGAAGTCGAACCACTTTGGACCCGCAAACAGGGCAGTTGTCGGGCATTTCGAAGGGCTTCAGACCCTTGGGTCGGGCGGTAATATCCACTCTGAGGACTTCAGGAATTATCTCTCCAGCCTTTCGGACCCAGACCATGTCGCCGACTCTTACGTCTTTTCTCTTTATTTCGTCCGCATTATGAAGACTTGCCCTCTTTACCTCAGTTCCGGAAAGTCTGATTGGCTCAAGGTGTGCCACCGGGGTCAATGTTCCAGTCCTTCCAACGGAGATCTCTATTTCTTTTATCCGTGTCCTTTTTTCCTCAGGCGCGTATTTGTAGGCTACGGCCCATCTGGGCGTTTTGGCGGTCCTGCCCAGCACTTCCCACAATGCAAGTTCGTTGACCTTGACAACCACACCGTCTATGGCATAAGCAAGTTCGTGCCTTTTTTCGTTCCAGAAAGCAATGTACTCGAGAACCTCTTTTTCCGAAAATGCGGGCTTTTCAGTCCCCTGTACGGGGAAACCTGTTTCCTTGAGCCATCTCATGACTTCCACCTGTGTCTTCAGGCCAAACCGTTCAGGGTAAAGCACCTGATAAGCAAAAAAGTTCAGGTTTCTCTCGGCGGTTATCTTCGGATTAAGCTGCCTGAGACTTCCGGCTGCCGCGTTTCTCGGATTTGCAAAAAGGGGAAGCCCCTGCTCTTCCCTTTGGGAATTCAAGCGGGAAAAAGCCCGTTTTGTCATGAGGACTTCCCCACGCACTTCAAGAATTCCGTCTACGGATTTTACGGTCTTAAGGGGGACGGAGGAAATGGTCCTGATATTATTTGTCACATCCTCGCCCACAAGCCCGTTGCCTCTGGTAGCCCCCCTGACAAGACGTCCATTCTCGTAAACAAGCGAAACCGCAAGACCGTCTATTTTAAGTTCACAGAAATATTCGAGCTTATCCCTCGACAGAGCGGACTTTGTCCTTTTGAAGAAAGACCACAGTTCGTCTTCGGAAAAGGCGTTTTCGAGACTCAGCATGGGTACTTCGTGGCGGACTTTCGCAAACTCGTCCAGTGGCTCGCCGCCCACCCTTTGAGTCGGAGACTCTGGTACGACAAGTTCGGGAAACCGCTCCTCGACCTCCCGGAGTTCCCTCATCAGGCCATCGTAGGCTTCGTCTGAAATTTCGGGCTGGTCCAGGACGTAATACAGGTAGTTGTGGTACTCTATTTCTTTCCTGAGTTTTTCCGCCCGTTTTCTAGCCTCTTCCAGATTCATAGGGTCCTCCCGTTTTCGCCCCGGACCTCATTAGGATTTTTTTGGCCGCATCGTTGGAAAAAGGATGACGTCCCTGATCGAACGGGAATTGGTCAAAAACATCGTCAACCTGTCTATTCCAACACCGAGTCCTCCAGTTGGAGGGAGCCCGTATTCGAGGGCCGAGACATAGTCTTCATCGAAAACGTGGGCTTCCTCGTCGCCTGCTTCTTTCCTCTTCGCTTGCTGGATAAACCTTTCCCTTTGGTCAAATGGGTCGTTCAACTCGCTGAAGGCGTTGGCCACCTCATTCCCGTAGATAAAAAGTTCGAAACGGTTAGTGAAATTAGGATCTCCGGGATCCTTCTTCGCCAGGGGGGAAACCTCCGTCGGATGACCCAGAACAAAGGTAGGCTGTATTAGCGTATCCTCTACAAAGGCCTCGAACAGCTCGACCAGGACCCTGAAGCGGGTTTCGTCCCCTTTCAGTTCTACCCCCTTGTTTTTGGCGAAACGGCGTGCTTCTTCGTCGCTTCCCGTTTCATGAAGATCGAAACCACACTTTTCCCTAACGAGTTCTACCATGGACGCTCGCCGGAAAGGAGGTTCGAGGTTCAGTTCGGTCCCCTGGTAAACTATTTTCCTGCTGCCGGCGGCATCAGCAGCGGCAACTATAAGCCGTTCGGTGAGGTCCATTATGTCCTTGTAATCAGCGTAAGCCCAGTAGACCTCAAGAGCCGTGAATTCAGGATTATGCATTATATCGATACCTTCGTTCCTGAAGTTTTTCCCGATTTCATAAACCCTGCCGAACATACCTACTATAAGCCTCTTCAGGTATAGTTCCGTGGCTATACGCAGGTACAAGTCTATATCCAGCGCATTATGATGGGTCACGAAAGGCCTTGCGTTCGCCCCTCCGGCTACTGGAGAGAGTATGGGCGTCTCTACTTCTACAGTTCCCTCGCCTTCCAGCACTTCCCGCAAGGCACTGATGATACGCGCCCGTTTCCTGAAAGTTTCGCGCACCTCGGGATTTGCTATCAGGTCGACGTACCGTTGCCTGTAACGGATCTCCGTATCCTTAAGTCCGTGCCACTTTTCGGGCAGGGGCCGCATAGCCTTGGCAAGAAGCTCGAAACCTGTAACAAGAATAGAAAGTTCGCCTCTACGCGTCCTGAAGGGATGCCCTATCACGCCCAGTATATCCCCCGTGTCTACCCATTTTTTGAAAAAGTCGTAGGATTTCTCGCCAAGGGAATCAACCTGAAAATACAATTGTATCTGGTCTTTTTCATCGGCCATATCAGCGAAGGAAGCCTTTCCGTGTTTTCTAAGGGTCATTAGCCTGCCTGCCGTGACTATCTTTGCGTCTTCGGCCTTTTCATCGGGTCCCAGGTGGTCGAAAGTTTTCTTTACATATTCGACGCTGTGCTTTACATCCCATTTTTCATGCAAGAAGGGATCGTATCCTTCTTCGGCTTTAAGGCGGGCAAGTTTTTCGGTTCGTTGTCTCAGAATCTCGTCTTCCGGCATCGTTCTTTCATCGACATTTTCAACCATTCAAATCACTCCTTTCGGCGAGTTCCCGCCAATTCTCGAGAACATGCACCGTTTCTTCCCAGGAATGGGTATCTGCCACATCACGGCGGAACCGGGAAGCTCCGCACAACCCCTTAAAAATACTCGAGAGAAACCGCTTAAGCAAGACAAGACATATTTTTTCACCTTCATCGCGGTAAAGATCTTCACCGAGATCCATGAGACGTTTGATTTTTACTGCGGGCGAAAGATTGTTTCTGGAAGAAAAAGGTCCCTTTCTCCAGTTATCGAGTGTTTTTTCCACTATAAAGGGATCCCTCAGGATGCCTCTTGCAAAGAAAACCGCGGAAGCTCCTCTTTCAAGATAGGTCATGGCCGTCTCGGGAGAGAACACATCCCCACTGGCGGAAACCATGCCACAGAAAGCGCCCGCCACCCTGCAGACAGCTTCCATATCGGCGGAACCTTCATATCGTTGAGCCGGCGTCCTTCCATGAAGCGTTACGTGATCAGCTCCCGCTTCGATCAATGTTTCTATAAACCTGAGCGTTTCACTCAGGTCGCCTGCAGAAACGAGGCGCATTTTAACCCAAACAGGTAAACCAGCTTCCTTGAGTTCCTCCACCATTCGCCGTGCCAAGTCCTTTCGCTTTAAAAGAGCTGCGCCTGCTCCTTTTTTCATGACCTTTGGCATGGGACATGCCATGTTGATCGAGAAGGCATCAAAAGACTTTCTCCATGTATCCCCACCTTTATCGACGCATTGGACAAGCGAGTCCACATTTCCGGTGAAAAACTGCAAAACCGTGGGAGACTTTTGTCCGCCCTCTCTGAGCATGTGGAGAGTTTTCCTGTTTCCGTGTATTACACCCGAACAGCTGACCATTTCGGTGTGTGTGAGTCCCGCTCCCTGCTTCTCGAAAAATCTTCTTACGGCAGGAACGGTTATCCCGGCCAGTGGCGCTATCCAAAACGGGTTGGCAACCTCGATTCCTCCTACAAAAATTTTTCTCACGGTTTCAAAACGGCTCATTACGTTTTATTCCTGTTGTATATGATCTTGAGTCCCTCCAGGGTAAGCCACGGATCCACGATTTCTATAGCTTCCGACAAGGGTGCTATTCTTTCTGCGTCACCACCGGTTGCTATGACAGGTGCCTCGCCTATTTCTTTCTTTATTTTCCTCGCAAGAGTATCGACTAGTCCGGCGAAACCATGAAGGATCCCTGATTGTATGGACTCCATCGTGTTTTTACCTATAACCCGTGCAGGTATCTCGAAAGACACTTTGGGGAGTTTCGCGGTTTTTCCAAAAAGCGCTTCCACGCTTGTCCCAAGTCCCGGCGCAATAACTCCTCCTAGGTAGTTCCCTTCGGCCGAAATCGCGTCAAGTGTTATCGCAGTACCGAAATCAACGATGATCAAAGGCTTTCCGTACTTGTCCATTCCCGCCACAGAGTTTACAAGACGGTCCGCTCCGACGTCCCCGGGTGCTTCATAATCTACGGCCATACCAAGGTCCAGATTGTGTGAAACTCTGAGACATGATAAGTTCAGGTAACGCTCGATCCCCTCGGACCATGGGATATCCAGTGGAGGAACCACGCTGGAAAGAATGGCCCCTTTAAGCATTGACGAATCAATTCCGGACAAATCCAGCAGGTTCAACAAGTAGACGCCGATTTCATCGGCTGTCCTGGTTTTCGACATCAACCTCCAGTGACAAAGCAGTTCGTCTTCACGAAATATTCCAATAACGGTTTGAGTGTTTCCAATATCCACAACCAGAAGCATGTCTTCACCTCCAGGCCTTGAATGCTTCAACGAACCTTTATAAAAGCACCCCACCGAACACAGCAGCGCAAATAGCTGCCAAAACTGGCCTCCAGCCTTTCATTCCGCATGCTTTTAAAATGACGAAAAGCAATATTGCCGCAACTGCTTCGACATGAAAAAATTCGACGCTGGCTTTAAAAGGTATCACCATGGCGATACTTTGTGCGCAATAGTGGTAAAACCTCAACATACCCTCGGCTATATACACTGCAAAGGAAGCCCCCGGAACTCCCGCCAAGACCGGCAAACCTACAACCGAAAGCACTGGCAAAAAGACACTGAAAAAAGGAACTGCGAAAATGTTCATAATAAGTCCCACCAGCGGCACTTCCTCGAAGGCCCTGGCAATGAAAGCTCCCGTCATATACCAGACGAGCACAGGCGCTGTCCACAAAAACCTGTTGTTCCTGGTTCCCGCGAGTGAACCCAGTACCATAGCCGCAACTACCGACAAACGCCACCCCAAATCCCAGAACCACCAGGGTCGCCAGAAAAGTATCAGTACCGCCGCCGCAGGCACGGCGTTGACCGCCCTGACCGGACGTCCCAACAGATTACCGGCAAAAGCAAGCTGGAACATCAAGGCTGCGCGTATAGCGCTCGCGGCTCCACCGGCAATCATTACATAGGCCCACATAAAAAACGAGGGGACCAGTACGCCGCGGCGGAAAATTCTCTTCAATCCCAGGGCCACTATCCCGACATGAAGACCTGAAATGGCGAGCAGATGGGACGTGCCCCACTGCCGGTGCAAATCTGCGAGATCGGGATCACGTTTACCGAGCCATGCAGCCAGAACATACGCGCGAGTCAACTTTGGCAAGCGAAGCAAAATGCGCTCTTTAAGAAAACTGCGCCAAGCGGGAAATCCGAAGGCGGAAAATCCGCATTTGCTGATTTCTACCAGACTGACAACACCCAGCACGCCTCTGGTTCTCCAGTAGGTGTCTTCGTCAAACCCGTCTGACGAAAGACGCGGTTTGAAAAAGTGGAGTTTGCCTGTTATCGTTGCCTGGTCACCCTCTCTGAACACTTTTGTCGCGGGCAACTTGCAAAGAAAGGTCCCTTCCGCTGTTTTTACCACGACTACGCGCCTTTTGCCCCAAGCCCTTTCCGTCACAATTGTTCCCGTTGCATCAAGTTTACGGGAACCGTCATCGGGACGTGTTGCTTCCAGCCTGACGATTGAACTCAGAAAAAAAAGAAGCAAAACCCCGGTAATTACAAACACTTCTCCGGCAAAGCCCGGAGGTGGCGAAGTCGTTCCGGAAAATACAAGAAAAAGAACCACCAAAAAACCAGTCGCGCAGGCAATCGAGGCAGGCATCTGCTTCTCGAGCGCGTAAAGAAAGGTAGTGCATCCCGCCAAAAGCACAAATGCGGGTGCTTCCGCCAGGATAGTCAGCGACTCACGCGGACCTGATCCCTTATGGCTTCCAGCTTCGCCGGTCCTATTCCCTTGACGGAAAGCAAATCTTCCACGCATCGGAAAGGTCCCTCTTGATCCCGGTACCGTATAATAGCCTCTGCAGTCTTTGGCCCTATTCCGGGCAGTTTTTCAAGGGTCTTCACATCGGCCCTGTTGATATCTATGAGTTCATTATCCACTGTTCCTCCTGCAAGGGCATCACTGCCAAAGGTGTAAGGTGTTTTGAAAGATTTTTCGGGAGAAGGCTCGGCTGCTTCGGTCTTGTCAGGGACATGGATATGCATCCCGTCTGCCAGAGGCGCCGCCATGTTGAAAGCCTCGGGGACAGCCTCCGGGGTCAGCCCGCCTGCCTGGTCCACCAGTTGATACACCCTGGAACCAGGCGGCAAACGGTAAACGCCCGGCCTTTTTACTGCACCGGTGATATACAAAACCCAGTGCTCCTCTTTTTTATTCTCCCCCGTTTCGGTTGAAGCAGTGTCCGAAACATTGTCGGCGCTATCGTCCATCGAAAAATGGAGCGCGGGTCCCGCCACGTGTTTCGGCTTTTCATCGCCCCATTTACCGCTGAAAGACAAGACCAATACGGCTGCAGCGGCAAGGCATAGAAATCCGCCGACGAAAAAGGCAAAACCTCTGATCTTCGGGTTATCCCACACGGTCCCCATCCCCTACTGCGGGACTTTTTTCGGAAAGCAGGCTGCCGAAAAGATACCAATTACCTGCCCGGTCTATTCTTGCTTTTACCATCCGCCCGAGCATTGATTCCGGCCCTTCGACGATCACTACCTTGTCTGTCGCAGTCCTGCCCTGCAAAAGTCCCTTTCCCTTCGGAGCGAGGCCGTCAATCAGTATTTCACAGGTCCTCCCTAGAAGTGCCTTGTTTATTTCGGCGGATATTCTCGATTGGACCCTGTTGACCTCGTTGAGGCGTCTTTTTTTCTCTTCTTCGGGAAGCTGGTCCTGCATCTGCGACGCAACGGTACCCTCTCTTGGTGAGTAGGCAGCCGAATGAAGAAGATCGAACCTGAACCGTTCCAAGGCTTTCAGGGAGGCCTGAAAATCCTCGTCGGTCTCGCCCGGGAAACCTACGATAAGGTCGCTCGTGATCGCCACCTCGGAAAGGCCTTCCCGGATCATTTTCACCGTGGAAGCGTACTGTTCCAGCGTATATCCCCTTCGCATGGCCGCCAGTACACGGTCGCTTCCGGACTGTATGGGAAGGTTTATGGCAGGACAGATCTTCGGGTTTTCCGCCATGACGTCGACAATATCCTTTGTAAAGTCCCTAGGGTGAGAGGTGTAAAATCGTATCCGGTCGAGCTTTCTTTCCGATGCTACATCACGAAGAAGTGACGCAAAGGAATAGCCGTTTTTGAAATCTGCTCCGTAGGAATTGACGTTTTGGCCGATAAGGCTGATCTCCCGAACGCCATCGTCGGTCAGCCTGCGCACTTCTTCGATTATCTCTTCGGGAGCCCTGGACCTGAACCGTCCCCGTACATAGGGCACTATGCAATAGGTGCAGAAATTGTCACAACCATGGGCTATAGTGAGAAAGGCTTTCCATGGGTTTTCGCGTCGGATCGGAGCACACCCGAGGTCGTGCAGCTCGTTGTGATCGTCCAGAAACAGGCACGTCTTCCTGTTTTTTATGACTTCTTCAAGCCCCTTAGGGACGCGCCCCAGGTTTCGTGGCCCAGCCACAAGGCGCACGTTCGGGAACCTGGACATGAACGCATCTCCGAGTCTTTGCGCCATACACCCCACGACGGCCACAAAAGGCGACCGACGGTCTTTGTTCAGGTTGTCAAGACGGCCGATCTCGCTCCAAACCTTTTGTTCCGCCTTGGCCCTGATGCTGCAAGTTACGTAAATTACCACGTCCGCTTCATCTTCCGTCGTTTCATTCCAGCCTCGATCCAACAAGGCCGTCCTCAACCTGTCCGCATCATAAACATTCATCTGGCAACCGTAGACATATATAGTAAAAGCAAACACCGCAGACCCTCCCGGCTCGTTTACGGCTTTTCATTGGCAAAAACAAATTCACAAACCGAAAAAACATGATACCATTTCCGTCGGGATTATGTGACTATCCTGCACAACCTGGAGGATCCACATGGGAAATACCGGAAAGATTTCACTTCGCGTCGTTTTTCTTGCTGCCCTGGTTTCAGCCTTTGTGTGTATATCTGCGGCCGATGCGTCAAATCAGCCGACACTGGATTCACTTCCAGACGTGCCCGGCTGGACGGGGAGCGCAACACAATTAACTTCTCTGAATTCTGCAGAAAAAGAAGAAGGGCAAATGCTTGAACGCAGCTACAGAAAAAACGGCACCCTGCAGACCGTAACAGTCGTATTGCTGGAAGGACCAGGAACAAGATGGCTGACTTTTCCCGAAGAGGCCATAGATGCCACCGACGGTCCTTTTGGAACAGGGGCAACTTACCGCACACTCAAGGTTCGAGGCAAAGAGGCGGTACTTGAAAACCACCCGATCCAGGGGAAGGCTCTCGCAATAAAGCTGGATACCTCAGTGACCCTTACCATCGAGATGTCCGGTGACGAAGCCCTCCTCCTGGAATTTGCGCATGAAATAATCGAATTGACAGGTTTTTGATCGAACCTTTTTCCCTTACATTTGCGGTTCAACATTTGTCCTTGGCCTTTTTCAACGACAGGGCCACGTCAAGAGCAGAAGCTGACTGAAGTGTGCCCAGACATGGAACTCCAGCCTCTATGGCCGGTCGCCTTATGACAAAGCCATCCCTGACGGATATTATCGATGCCGACGGAATATTTATAACCAAATCCCAATTATCCTTTTTGATACTATTCTGCAAGCCTTCTCCTTTTTCTGCAACACCACAGGGTATGCCCCACTTTTCAAGGACTTCCGCCGTACCTTTCGTGGCATCGATGGACCGGCCCAGTGTGTAAAACGCGGAGGCAATGCCGCTTATATTACTCTTGGCCGCATCACTTATCTAAAGGAGCATTTTCCCCTTCTCGGGAGGTTTCATTTGGGAATTTTCGGTGTGGTATTCAGGTTGCACCAAAAAAAAGCGGAAGTGTATTACACCTCCGCAGGATGGACTTTAAACTTTCTGGATCACAGCAAGCTTATTCCTCGGGTTCGAACATGTCTTTACCTACTCCACAAACGGGACAAACCCAACTTTCCGGAATATCCTCAAAGGCCGTTCCCGGCTCTATGCCTCCGTCCGGGTCTCCATTGGCTGGATCGTACACATACCCGCAAACCGTGCATACGTACTTCTTCATATTTTTTACCCCCTTGGCGGACTTGTTCTCGTATGCTGTTAGTGATCATTATAAAATGCTTTCCAGATTCTAGCAACGCTTTTCCATCGTCACATGTTACAAATATGATTATTACATAGTCAGGGTCTTCGGAATCATCACTGTCAGGCACTCCGATCCCTCTGCAGTCACCAGATAGTCGTCTTCCACCCTCATGCCTCCCTCGCGGTCGAAATAAATTCCCGGTTCGAGGGTTATGACATCCCCCTCCTGCAGTATATCCTGCGATCGGGGCGAAAGATGGGGTGCTTCGTGAATCTCAAGTCCTATCCCATGTCCGAGTCCATGGGTAAAATTTTCGCCAAAGCCGCAGCGCTCTATAACGTTTCGCGCCACACCATCTATGTCGGCGGCCCTTACCCCGGGCGCTATGGCCGCGGCGGCTGCTTCCTGCGCTTCCAGAAGTATTTCCTGTTTCTTTAGCCATTCACCTTTGATCTCACCGAAAAGGAGATTCCTGGTGACATCACATACATACCCCGAAAAGCGGGCACCAAAGTCAACAGTCGCCCACTCTCCGCTTGCTATTTCCCGCCCGCTGGCCCTGCCATGGGGAAGGGCACTTCTTTGCCCGGAAGCTACTAAAAACTCGTGGTCCTGCCAGCCACCATCAGCACCCAGGGTCTTCATCGAATACTCCAGAGCGGCCGATATGTCGATTTCGCGAACCGGTTTCGGCGTCTCGTTTATCACCTTATCCAAGGCTTGCCTGGAAATACGCGCCGCCTCCAATATGTTGGCTTTTTCGAAAGAATCTTTCTTTCTCCGCA